>MDTA01029037.1_pt1 | contig 13203 bp, 5 predicted proteins | sample 811151 | NCBI WGS metagenome assembly MDTA01 (sample SAMN05326648, study PRJNA326480) | marine metagenome | isolation source: seawater | place: Indian Ocean: South | collected 2010 | reverse complement strand
TGCAATCACGCAAAATTATGACTTCGTATCTGTTGACCATTCTCCTGATGGAAAACAAATCGCGAGTACTGATGAAAATGGATATTTACGTATTTGGAATGCTACTTCGGGAATTAATACTCTGTCAATCAATGCCGGAGGATATCTTGCTGGAGTCTCGTGGTCAGAAGATGGAAGGTACATTGGCCTGACCAAAGATGACGATACTGCTAACGTGTATTATGCAAGCAATCTAACCAGCGTTCATGGTTCAATCAATGCCGATGTAGGCGGAGGCGATTATACTGAAGACATCGATTTGTCCAATGATGGAGAGATGGCTGCAATTGCGATTGGTAGGTCAGGTAATGGCGGTACTAACGGCGTTATAAGAATGATAAATATGAGCGATGGCTCTGTTATCCAAAATGTAAACCCTGGCGGAGAAGACAGGTTTCAATCTGTAGACTTCTCGCCTTCTGGAACTCACATGTTGGTCGGAAGTAGTGGCGATTTCTACGTGGTTGAAACCAGTACATGGTCAACTGTCAGATCTGATTCTTCTCCTAATGCTGACGTAAATGCAGTAAGTTGGTCTCCGGATGGAAAGCACATGGCAATTTGTGAAGGATGGGATGGCGGAGGCTCAACTGTTCGGTTATTTGCAGCTGGCTCTTGGACTCAGAAATGGAGTAAGTCAATGTCTACGTCTTGTCTTTCTACCGATTTCTCACCCGATGGCAAACAGGTAGTCTTTGGAATGTCTTGGTACCAAAACGATGGCGCATACTCGAGAATTTATGATGTCGCTACTGGTAATAGCGTCGACAATTTTGCTCAGGCACGCCCCGGTAACTGTCAATCTGGAAATAATAATAACTGTGGTCAATCAAATGGACTATCTTGGTCACCTGACGGATCAAGAATCGCTCAAGCATTCGGAAGAAATGACGAAGGTTTCTACATTTGGTTTGCAGATTTAGACCCAGATAATGATGGGTGGAATACATCTGACCAAGGAGATGGAAGGACCGATTCATTCCCAGATGATGGCACGCAATGGAACGATACTGATAATGACGGATATGGGGATAATCCATTACCCGCATCAGAAGGCGATGCATGCCCAAATACATACGGCACTAGTACTGAAGACAGGTTTGGTTGCCCAGATGGCGATGGTGACGGATATTCAAACGAAGGAGATAGTTTCCCTGCAGACCCTGAACAATGGGCTGATTCTGATTCCGACGGTCGTGGCGACAATTACTACTACGATGTACAACAATTCACTGAATTGCATGTTAATCAAAGAGGCGATGCGTTCCCTACAAACCCGACACAGTGGAACGATACCGATGGCGATGGTTGGGGAGATAATTACGACAACGCATCTTGGACTTCGATTAGACCTCTGGATGACCCTTCGACTCCTGACACTGACGAAAGTTGGCCAGGAAATTATGATTCTTCAGCAACTCAAGTAGACAAATTCCCGCTATTCAGATACCAATGGGCCGATAGTGATGGAGATTGGATTGGTGATGAGCCGAATACTCCGCTATCAGACGGCTGTCCAAACACATGGGGTAATTCAACAGAAGACCGCATTGGTTGCGAAGATACTGATGGCGATGGATGGTCTAATCCTACACCTAATTGGCCAGCTCACCCAACCGGTGATGCTGATGCATTCCCCGGAGACCCTACTCAATGGCGAGACAGTGATGGCGACGGATTTGGAGATAATACATCAGGAAACAACCCTGACGAATGTCCTGGCGAGTATGGAACCTCATCTGTAGACAGAGTTGGTTGTCCAGATGCTGATGGCGATGGATGGTCTAACGCAGGAGACCCATTCCCAACCGATGGTACCCAGTGGGAAGACAGAGATGGAGACAACTATGGTGATAATCCACTAGGAAACGATCCTGATGCATTCCCTGATGACTCCAGCCAATGGGCTGATACCGATGGTGATGGATATGGAGATAGGCCAATTATTCCAAATGGTGATTTCTTCCCTAACGACCCAACTCAATGGAGTGACTTAGATGCCGATGGCTTTGGAGACAACCCAGATGGCAACAATGGCGACCAATGCCCAGAATTGTACGGACAGTCAACTATCCCTGCTGCTAGAGGTTGCCCTGATTCTGACAATGATGGCGTAGTAGATCCATTCGATGCATTCCCTGAAGATTTCTACCAACAGACCGACAATGACGGCGATGGATGGGGCGACAATCAAGCTGTACCAAATGGTGACGAATGTCCTGATGAATACGGCACAAGCACGAATAATTCACGCCAAGGTTGCCCAGATGCTGACAATGATTCTTGGGCTGATGTAGATGATGCGTTCCCTGAAGACCCGCTGCAATGGGTAGACACTGACCTTGATGGTTGGGGGGACAATTATGGCTGGATTAATACAACAATCGCCGATGAACAAGATGTTGGTAACCTAATCACAATTCGAGACCAATGGGGCGATGCATTCCCACTAGACCCAAGTCAGTGGTCTGATACTGATGGTGACGGATTTGGTGACAACAGTACTGGAAGAGTACCAGATGCATTCCCAGTCAGGGCAACCCAATGGGCCGATACCGATGGTGACGGCTATGGGGATAATCAGAAATTAGGCTCTTGGCAACCTGATGAATGTAATTTGAAGTATGGTGAGTCATATGTTGACTACTTTGGATGTACTGATACAGACAAAGACGGAGTTTCCGACCAAACTGACCCCTGTCCTTACGATTCAAGCATTAGTGCAGGACTTAGAGGACAGGTACAATGTGCATCTTTCGATGACCATGATGATGATGGAATTCCTAACAAGTATGATGCAGATTACGTTGCTGGCAGCGAAGATGGCGGATTGGCTCTTGATAGCCAAGTCATAGTATTGATTGGCCTGCTGGTATTCCTGTTGGCAGTTATCTCTGTAGCGATGATTGCGAAGCAAGCGGGCAGAAGAAAGGCAGCCTATGGCCGTGCAGAAGAAATGAAAGTGTCCGCTATGTTCCAAGAAGAAGATGCTAGGAGACTAGAGTGGATCGACTACTACGTAGCTCAAGGAGATACTGCGAAAGCAATGGAGTTGGGCTGGGAGCCTCCTGCAGAAATCCCACAATGGCAACAACATCAGATGCAACAAGAACAGGCACAGCAGGAAGCGGTGCCTACAATGTTCAGCCTAGATGATGTGTGATTATTCACGCTGTGCTCTTGCCCTCTCTCTACGGGCTTTTTCAGCAAGGTCATCATCGAATGCTAGGAATTCAAGGCTATTCCATTCCTTGTCATCATCCAGTGCAGCGAGTGCTTCGTTATCCATGAGCAATTTCTCCACAGTAATGTATGTTGGATTAGATCCATCTGCTAGTTGATATAAGTGCCCAGGAAGAACTAGCCAATCATTTGGCAACCCGTTCAAACGTGCTCTCAAATGAACCAAGGATTGTCGCTGTGCATTGGCATCTCCGCCAAATAAATCAGTTCTTCCACACCGTCCTAAAAACATACAATCGCCGCTAATTACTACCCCTTCACCGATGAATGTCATGTGTCCAGGCGTATGCCCTGGTGTACAATGTGCTTCCATTTCTAATTCCCCTAAACGGTGTAGCACAAATGAATTCGGTTGATTGCTCCATTCATTATTTGACGGTCCGTCCCAACCCCGTAAAGCTTCATTCTCATGAACCCATACTTGCTTTTCTTGAAGGCCGTATACTCCCTTTGCATGGTCCCAATGTGAATGAGTTAGCCACACTTGTTCCAAGTCCCATCCATTTTCTGAACATATATTCGACCAGTAATCTGCGAAGAATGGATCAACGATTACTGCTTTTTTGGTTTCCTTACAAACTAACAGGTGATTGAGATTATCCCATTCGCCCAACTGCGCCTGCAAAACAAGCATTTTTTCATTCTCTAGAATGCATTCGGCCATCTTCGCTCACCAATGGCATGAACCGCATCACTTCTAAGGGATGACGCCCATGGTTTACCATGGGCAGAGAGCGCATGCTGGCTGTGATACTTGCCGGCCTACTGGCAATTATGGCGCCCAGTGCATTTGCGGATGATGCAAACCTCAGTCTTGATGCAGCACTTGAAGGTGCTCCAGACAAGGGCTGGTATGGTAGCGGCGATGTTGTTGAAATTTCTGCCGTATTATCAAACGATGGAGATTCTACTAGCATCGTTGTCGACCCATCCTGTGATGAAGTTCTCAGAGTTTGGAGCCAAACAACTCTCGTTTTCGATGGTACTGATGCATGTCTTGGGCAAAGCAGAGGTATGGATATTGATGCATTCTCTACAACAGAACTGAATACTCTATTTTGGGATCTTACCAATTCTGATGGACAGATTGTCCCATCCGGCGATTACATTGTCGAATACTTCATCGCAGGTGAAGAACTATCATCTACGGTTAACGTTCATGTTCAATCCCCTGTAGACATTCCTGAAGGCGTAGAGATGAGTATTATCGCTACTGCTAGAGATGGTGTTCACTCTGAGGCAACACCTAGCATCATATCTGTAAGGCTGCATAATTCCTTGGCTGAAGATATCACTCTAGATTTCGGTGAATGTAGGCTAATTGTCAATTCAGAATTATTCGAGGAATGTGGACCAAACGATTTGCAAGCAAACCAAATTGTGACGATTGCACAAATTCCATTCATGCTTAATGATGGAGTTAATGAATTCACAATTTCCTTAGGAAATAGTGTGCTTTCAGAGACATTTTCACTGGACGCAGCACCTGATGGAGACCAAGGAATCTATTCAGGCAACTTGGAATCGATTGCACTAGATTTGATTCTCGAAGGAGATAGTCAATTTGGAGAAATGGAGAATTTCGCTCCCGATATCTCGATATTCAATAACGGAGACGAGGATGTTGCGCTTGATTTCACTACTTCTTGCCGTGGCGAGATTTGGGTAGTAGATTCATCGGGCAATGTTGTTATGGATTCTCGTTCAATCAAAGAATGTACTGAGATTGAAGTCGAATACCAATTGCAACCTGAAACTTCTAGATTATTCACACAACCTGAGTGGTCATTCATCGACATGTTTGGTTGCCATATCCCTCCTGGTGATCTACTAGTAGTGATGGAAATTCCTGAACATGATTTGTATGCTACTGACATAATCACATTGGTTAGAGAGCGTGATGCATACTGTGAAGATACTACTTTGAACATAGATGCAGAAGTTAGTGGAGAGGATTTACTAACAATCTCCCCAACTATTGTGGGCGATGATTTTGAAATTTCATGGTTCTCGATTTGTGGATTGGAAACTACTCTATTCCAGGCAGGAGAGCAAGTTGAGCAGCAGTTGTCTCAATGTAACTACATCGAGCAATTTTCAATTCGTGCATCGCAAATGGAATTGGATACGCTTGAATTCGAAATGGAGGGGTTAGATGATGGTCAATACACGCTATTCTTTGAAACAACCACTTCTCCACAAATCCGTTCTTCTGTCAGTTTTGATTGGCCTATAGTTTCTGAAGAAACAAGTGAGGAAGAAGTTGTTGAGGAAGTGGAAGAAGTGGCCTCCAGAGTAATTTCTGGCACATGGAGTTCCACGACAAACGAATTGGGCACATGCTGGCTACTCAATTCCCCCGATGAAGGGATTCTAACTCTTGCTGAAGCGAAAGGTCTCGCCACATGGTCCCCTGAACGCGGTGCTAGTGGAGAATATCTTGTCCATGAAACCGATGCTGCGCCAGAATGTTCTGATTTCGCAGCTGTTTCATTTGCTGTTGAAGAAGTATATTCTCAACAAGTGATTTCAGATACAGTGGAAGAAGATTCTGAGATTGCTATCGTTAGTCCGACTGAAAGTGAAGGCGATGAAGTGAGCCCGGTTCTTGTGACTGTTGGAGTAGTAGTTGCTAGCAGTGGAATCTTGTCACTTCTTGTGGCACTAATCGCTACAAATGAATCTTGGAGAATACCTGCAACAAGTGCTGGACTCTGGTTCCTTGGATTGGTTGGGAGAACTAGCGAAACTAGTGATGGTCGCTATCAGAGAGGGCGTTTGATGGGCTATCTAACCGCTAATCCGGGTTGTCATTTCCGTGCATTGATGGCGGCTCTAGAAATGTCAAACGGACAAATTACTCACCATCTGAAGATTCTAGAAGACGAAGATAGAATTTGGAGAAGAGCCGATGGTCGCTTGGTACGATTCTATCCTTTTACCTCAAATTTACACCCTGGAATATTGGACGAGGATTTACCATTACCTCCTCTTTCCCCAGACCCTAACAGTTTGCAGGGGAAGATTCTGCGGTTGTTAGATGATGATGGACAAATGAACAAATTCCCTACACAGGCCGAATTAGCACATCGCTTAGAGAGATCTCAACAGTTGGTCAGCCACCATCTTCGAACCCTCCAAAAGTTCGGATTGGTCGAGAAAAAGAAGAGTGGAGTTCGAAACAGATACTGCTTGACTAGAGAAGCTGTGTTCTTACTTGAGACTACTGAACTATGATTCTGTAGATGGTTTCAAGGCCATTACATATGTCGACTACTCGCCCCGTAGGGGCGAAGAGGTGTTTTGATGTCGGATTATATTCCACAAAATACAGAAGAATCCTGGCAAAAGGCATGGGAAGATTCTGGCATTTTTAATGTGGAATACAATGAGAACAACCCGACGTTCTACTGCCTTGAGATGTACCCTTACCCTTCTGGGAAAATGCACATGGGACACGTGCGGAATTATTCAATTGGAGACGCAGTTGCTCGATATAAGAGATTGATGGGGTTCGATGTCCTATACCCAATGGGATTCGATTCCTTTGGAATGCCAGCTGAAAACGCAGCAATCGAAGAAGGAGGGCACCCTCATGACATCACAGAAAGAAACATGGCTTCGATTACTGAACAAATCAAGCGTATGGGTTTCTCGTATGATTGGAGAAGACTGGTCAAGAGCCACGATCCTCAATATTATCGATGGAATCAGTGGTTCTTCCTGAAATTCTTAGAAAAAGGTCTGGCTTACCAAGAATTTGCACCCGTAAACTGGTGTGAACCGTGCAGCACTGTTCTTGCAAATGAACAAGTAAAAGCGGGCAGATGCTGGAGATGTAATGCCCCGGTTATTCAGAAGGGAATGAGCCAGTGGTTCCTTGACATTACTAAATATGCGCAAGAGTTACTCGATGGTTTAGAAACCATTAGTTTCCCTGAAAATGTAAAGGCGTTACAACAAGATTGGATTGGTAAATCTGAAGGTGCCGAAATCGAATTTGCTGTTGAAGGCATGGATGAAACTATTCGTGTTTTTACTACTAGGCCAGACACACTATTTGGCGTGACGTTTGTCACTTTGGCTCCTGAACATGAACTAGCTGAGAAACTGGTTGCTGGCACCCAATATGAGGCAGATTGGAAGGCTCTTCACAATGAAATAATCGTGATGAGTGAATTCGACCGAATCAAAAACATGGGCAAGAAGAAGGGAGTTCCTACTGGAGCATTTGCGATTCATCCTCTTTCTGGAGAAAGGGTCCCGATATGGGTTGGTAATTTCGTAATCGCATCATATGGTACCGGCGCAGTTATGGCAGTACCTGGGCATGATGAGAGAGATTTTGATTTCGCAAAGAAGTATGACATTCCAATAAAGCGTGTACTAGTTATGACAGAGGATGATTCGGCTGACTCTGAATTAGAAGAGGCTGAATGCGATTTGGGCTGGATGGTTAATTCTGGAATGGATGGATTCGATGGCCTTTATGGCGATGATGCAAAGTCCGCAGTGTGTCAGGCATTAGAGAACATAGGTGCAGGCAATAGTACAATCAATTGGAAAATTAGGCCTTGGTTAATCAGTAGACAGAGATACTGGGGCACTCCAATTCCAATTATTCATTGTGATTCTTGTGGAGTGGTCCCTGTCCCTGAAGACCAACTGCCTGTTGAACTACCTCGAGACGTTGTTTTTGATGGTAAAGGGAATCCGTTAGAATCGAGTGAATCTTTCTGTAATGTCATATGTCCTAAGTGTGGCAAGCCTGCAAGGAGAGAGACAGATACAATGGATACATTCGTAGACTCATCTTGGTACTTCTTACGATACACAGATGCTATGCAAAATGAGACATGCTTCGACCCAAAAATTGCAAATCATTGGATGAATGTAGATTTCTATTGCGGTGGAATTGAGCATGCTCAAATGCATCTGATTTATGCTAGGTTTTGGACAAAGGCACTACGAGACATTGGATTACACAACATTGACGAGCCATTTGAAGAGCTGTTATGCCAAGGTATGGTGAATAAAGCAGCCCCATGGTGTGAACCTTGTGGAATTACATTGTCAGTTGCTCATGCCGGTCAAAAATGCCCTCAATGTAATTTCATCTTAACTGAAAGGAGTGCGAAGATGAGTAAGAGTCTAGGAAACACTGTTTCGCCAGAAGAAATGATAGAGAAATATGGCGCAGATACCGTTAGGCTGTTTATTCTGTTCGCCGCAAATCCAACTGCAGGCATGGATTGGTCTGACACGGCATTAGAAGCAAATTATCGGCAAATGGTTCAGTTGTACGGCATACCTTCCAACATCTTGGCATGGGACGGAAAAGCGAGTGAAATTGACCTGTGGATGAAGGCTCGGCTCAAACAAAGATGCTTGCAATGGCAAGACGCAATGGACAGATATGATCTGCGTGGAGCAGTGGATGCAAGCCACTTTGATTTGGTTAAAGATTTGAATTGGTATCGTCGTCGAGGAGGAGGAAATCCAGAGGTAGGGCGGGAAATTCTCGAAACTTGGAGCCATATGATTTCTATTGCAACGCCTCACATGGCAGAGGATTGGTGGAAAATGCAAGGCAACAGTGATTTGATGGCTGGAAGAACTTTCGATTTGCCCGGTTCACTAAGTAAAGAAGAGTTGGCTTCATTAGAAGCCGAGGCCTATCTTCGAGCATTCCTCGAACAAGCAAGAAAGGTGGCAAAAATTGCTGTCAAACATATTGGAGGAGAGCCAAGTCATGCTACTGTGCACATTTCTAGACCGTGGAAGAGAGAACTTGCTCAAGCGGCAATTGAACATCTAAACTCTGGTGAAAATGTCAAAACCTTCTCAGGGGTTTTGTCTACTTTGCCATTCGTTCAAGACGAGATGCGTGGAGAAATAATGGGATTCTGGGGTAAGAGAATGCTTCCTCAAATCTTCAAGTGGTCAGATGATGAAAAGGCGATGATCAGTGGAGCTTTGGATGAAGCAGCGATTCTAACTGCTGCTTCAGACTTCATCTGTAGCGACCTCGGGCTTACTAGCATCGATATCGAGGCCGGTATCACCGATGTCGGCAGAAGCAGTTCCGCCATCCCCTTGGCCCCTTCCATCGTTTACAGTTGATGTTGCCTCTTCGCCAACTTTTGGTACTGGTTTAGGCGGTAGCGGTGGCTGAGGTTTGAATGTAACATAAGCTGCTACAGCAACCAATATTCCTGCAACAATGAATAAAATAGTAATCAGTGAAAAGGATTCTTCGTCTTCTTCAGAATTACTTTTGGTTTCTTCCTTAATTTCCACAGTACAACCTGTTGAAGATACTATTTCACCAGCAGGGGTTGAAGGGCAAAGATCGTTGAGATTGTGCACGCCATCTCCATCATCGTCTAGTTGAACACCGGAACACCCTTCGGAATCTACTTCCATTCCCTGAGGCGTAAATCGGCACTGGTCCTCAGCATCGGCAACTCCGTCATTATCGTCGTCATCATCTTCCATTGAATCAACACATCCGTCTTGATCTAAGTCCATTCCGACACCAGCCTGTCCAACATATCCACGTGGACAAGAGTCTTGAGAATCAAAAACTCCATCAGCGTCATCATCTGAATCTTCGTAATCGTCGTGGCAACCATCGCCATCATGATCAAATGATGCATTCCAATTTATTTCGCCTACAGCACAATCGTCTGAAAGATCTAATACGCCATCTCCATCATCATCTGCATCCCTGTCAGCATCTCTACAACCATCTTGGTCATGGTCGATATCATGCTCGCTAACCCAACTGAATGAATCGTATGGGCAATTATCGAATTGATCGAGGATTCCGTCTCCGTCTGTGTCATTTTCACAAGCATCTCCGATTCCATCACCGTCTAAATCTGCTTGGTCATCATAAATTTCCGGGCACTTGTCTAATTGATCGACAAAGCCATCTCCGTCACTATCGACATCCTCACATCCATTTTGATCCTCGTCATTCTCAATGGTGGAAGTCCAACCTACCGGCCCTTCTGGACATTGGTCATAATGGTCTAAAATCCCATCTTCATCATCATCGAAATCTTCTGTGGCATCTCTGCAGCCATCGCTATCATGGTCGGTGTTTGGCGCAGAAACCCATCCAGTTTCTCCAGGTGAACAATCGTCCCAATCGTCTCCGATTGCGTCTCCATCATCATCATCGTCACAAGCATCGCCATACAAGTCACCATCAGTATCCGTTTGTTCGGGGTTGGCAACTCTTGGACAGTTATCTGAGCCATCGGTAAGACCATCGGAATCGTGATCTCTAGCATAATTCCAAAATGCTACATCGCTATATCCTGCTGAAGAAACTGTGAAGTTACCCAATGTGGCTGTATTTTGTATTGTCATTCCAATGATTGGTGATTCGTCGAAGCCGAATTGGATTGAAGCGGCTATATCGTCTCCGGTTCCTCCAGCAGAAACTGCCCAGACCCATTCATTTGAGGGGTCTATTTGTGCTACGAATACATCTCTCTTCTCTCCGTTAGAGTCTTTGTCCGTCAGTTGGTCTACACCTAGAGTAAAGGTTGAGGTGTAAGTTCCTGTAACTATGATATTGTCCTTGGAATCGATAACTAGTGTTTCGATTATTTCCCAGCCGCCTCCGCCAGCATTATTGACATTGGTCCAGATTCCATTTGAAGAAATGGTTGCATGGAACATGTCTCTCCAGCCATTTGAAGTAGCATTGATGACGCCAAATTGTGCTGTTCCTTCCAATTGCCCAACAACATGCACTGTTCCAGAACTGTCTACTGCGCAATCATTAGCCCATTCTTCTCCAGTGCCGCCTGCGAATGAGGTCCAAGTGAAATTACCGTTACCATCAATTTGTGCTGTAAAAATATCTGCCTCGCCTTGTGAATCTGTTCGCTCTACGAACATAATTGACCCAACATATGTGCCAACTACATGGAGGTAACCATCCAATGAATAGCACATACCTCCAAAGGACTCAATCCCGTCTTGACTAGTAATACCGTTGACCCACAGTATTTGTCCGTTCTCATCGTAGTGAAGCAAAGCAAGACTAGTTCCTTGAGCACCAGGTAAAAATTCGCCATCTACGGACAAGAAGCCTTTGTGGAAGATTCCTACTGAAATCCCACCGTTCGGACCAATTTCTACATCGAATCCAGTTAGATCATCCTGATTGGAAATAGTCCTTATCCAAATTGGAGTGAGAGAGTTTCCAGTTATTGCAAATCGACCTACAAAGGCATCTCCTTCTTCATTATCTTGACTTTTGTTTAGAGTGAAAGAAGACATATTCATTGCGCAATATTCGCCTGCGGTACCTAGACAGAAATGACCGACTAGAATCAAATCGCCAGATGTGTGTAGAGCGATTGCGTCGATTCCATCAGCGCCATCACTACCGTAACTGTATGCAGCTGTCCAATTTCCTGTTGAGTTCATTACTGCAACAAACATGTCTGTATCGCCAGACATTCCCTCAGCTCCAAGGCCTATGTCTCCAAACATTGCTGCTGATGTGAAAGAGCCGGCAACTACAATGCTCTCATCATCTAACACAACATGGCCTGCTAGAATTTCATCCTCAAAACCCCCTCCAGATAGAGCCCATCCCAGAGGACCTTGGGTTTCATCTGCTACTGAAACAAGAGGTAGGACCATCACTAAAACAACGGCAAGTGCCAACAGTCGTCGCATATACCCCCATCTACTCCTCTCACTTGAATTAATGGCATGGTTGCCCACAACATCAATGCTGCATTACAACTTGGGCTATACATGGGCAGAGTTTTCTCTCACACAGTAAGAGAGCAGATGCCTCCTGAACAAGTCAAGAAAGGATTGGATGCGTTTAGGAATCCCAGCAAATGGCCAGATTGGAATAGTAATGCCAAAAGTATGTTGGCAACAAAGCCAGAAACAATAGATGAAGGCGATCATCTTGCGATTTTCCAAGTTATCAAAGGCAGTTTAATCGAAACTAAATGGCTAGTTAATTCGATCCGTGAAGGTGATGGTTTCTGTGAAATTGAATTGTTGGGAGAAGGTCAAAGTCGAAACGAGCGCCCCATAGCAAAAGGATTGAAAAATTTACAAATTTGTATAACCTTCCTGTATCAAGAAGATGGAGGGATTGAAGTGCATGCTAGTTGCGAAGTTTCAATTATTCTAGCAATGTTCTCTAAGCAAATTAATGCGTTTATGAAAAAACAAGGTGAGCAATTTATCTCGGATTTATCTAACATCAAATGACCGGTGTATCTATGGAACGGGGGCACCCAGACGGTAATATGGCAGGGGGCGGCTCAAAGAAAAATAACCGCCGAGGTAAGAAACCTAACAAGGCAAAACGACATGGCGGTACTGCCAAACATTTGCTAGTTGAAAGACATATAGAATTCGATTCTGCTGCCAAAAATACTGCGAATAATCGATTTTCCCAAACGCCATTGCCCATTGGGATACCTGAAGATTTTGAAGAGCCCAGGCGTTTTTCATTTGATTGGGAAAATAATCCTGTTGCTCTAAAAACAGAATCTACGCTAGCCGCAAAGGTAGTTCGTAGAGGTGAATTCGGATGGCTTACCGATGAAAGAGTTGCAGAAATTGGAAAGATGGTAGATGACTTGGACATGACCTTAGACCAAGCCTTGTCACTTAGGAGTGCGTTGCTGCAGCAAAAAACCGTCTACTCTCACGGGCGGCTTCAGGCAAGAGGTAAGGCGATTATGAGATTGTATAGGGAAGGCGTTAGTATCGTTGACTTATCCAAAAAATTCGATTTCCCCCCAATGAATGTATTTCGAGTTGTCCTCAAAGAAATGGGATGGTCGAAATCTAGGATAAAGGAAACATTGCGTGCTCCTTCAAAGTTCAAAGAAAGGGAGAGAAATGAGTTCAAAGCTGCTGAAG
>MDTA01203408.1_pt1 | contig 13206 bp, 14 predicted proteins | sample 811151 | NCBI WGS metagenome assembly MDTA01 (sample SAMN05326648, study PRJNA326480) | marine metagenome | isolation source: seawater | place: Indian Ocean: South | collected 2010 | reverse complement strand
TTTTAAGTTTGGTGGAGGGGGAAAGATTCGAACTTTCGAAGACCGAAGTCAACGGGTTTACAGCCCGCCCCATTTGACCGCTTTGGTACCCCTCCTTTTATTTTCTTAGGGATACCCCCTAACTTAAAAAGTATTTAACAACAAGCGTTTTATAAGCTTTTTACGAATAAATGCAATAAATCATTTTCTATTGAAATATGCTATTTATTTCAAAAAAAAACCTGAAAATTATGAAAAAAACAACATTTTTAATAGTGGGCAAACATGCAGTTACTGAGGCTCTTAAAAACCCAAGAAGAAGAATTGAAAGAGTTTTTTTAACAGAAGATGCTCAAAAAAACTTAAATAGAGAGAATCAAGGATCAAATTTACTGAAAAAAGTTCATGTATTTTACAAAACAAGGAAAGAACTAGACAATTTATGTGGTAAAGATGAAATAGCTCACCAAGGTTTAATAGCAGAAGTTGAAAATTTAGAGAATATATCTTTAAAAGAATTCGTTTTGGATAGTGATAAGAAAAATTTAAATCTTATCGCATTAGAAGAAGTTTCTGATCCAAGAAATATTGGTTCAATTATTAGAAGTGCTGTTTCATTTAATATTGATGGTTTAATTGTAAAAGAAAGGTCCTTTCCATCAAATAGTAAACTTCTATACAGAAGTGCTAGCGGAGGTGTAGAACATCTTAACATCTTCAAAGTTTCAAATATAAACACAGCTTTAAAGTATTTAAAAACAAAAGATTTTTGGATAAGTGCTTTTGATGTTTCGGCAACAAAAGATTTTACAAAACATGATTGGTCCGGTAGAAACGTTTTATTATTTGGATCAGAAGGGTTTGGTTTAAGAAAAAAGACTTTATTTCACTCTGATTTTAAATTTAAAATAAATATAAATAATAATATAGAAAGTTTGAATATATCAAATACAGTCTCTATAGTCTGTCATCACATAAGTAGTTTAATAAAATAACATGAATAAATTTAAAATAACAAGATTTATATTATTTCCGATTATTATTACTGCTGATTTTTTTCAAAATAATTTTACAAAATATTTTACGCCAATGAATGTAGGACCAGTAACAACAAAAAACTGGTCAAAAATGATTAATAAATTTTTTAAAAAGAATGACTTTGTTCTTGACTATGGTTGTGGAGTTGGATTCTTTTGTAAATTATTTAATCATAAAAAATATATAGGAATCGATATTAATAAAAATTTTATAACTAATGCAAAAAAAATAAATAAACAATACAAATTTATGAGTTTTGAGGACAAAAATATTAGGAGATATAAAAAACATATTAATTCAATTTTGATTAATAATGTTATTCATCACCTATCAGATGATCAGGTTAGTTCAACATTTAATTTTATTAGAAATCATAGTAAAAAAAAAAGTAAAATTTTAATAATAGAACCTTTGTTTCCAACAGAATTTTTTTCGCTACAATTTTTTTTAAAGGCTTTAGATATTGGTAATTACATAAGAACAAAAGATCAGTACTTAAGCATTCTCAAAAATGAAATAAACATCAAAGGTTCTTTTAAGAGAAAATTTGGTATAGGAACCGCTATTATTTTTCATGGTTATATAAGAAAATGAAATATTCTTATTATATATTTATAGAAGTTATTGTTGATTATTTTCTTGAAGAATTAATATAAATAACTTATTTAATGCTTTCGGCCCTCATAGCTCAATTGGTAGAGCAATTGATTTGTAATCAATAGGTTCGCGGTTCGAGTCCGTGTGAGGGCACCATCAAATTTTTAATTTTTTTGTCTCAATTTTTTTAAAGTGCCTGGATCCCATTTAACTAAATTAAATTTTTTTTTTAAAAGATGCTCTCTAGCTAATTTAAATCCATCACCCACAAAATTAAATAAATTAGCTGTTGCTATAGCTACGACATTTTTATTTGAAAGAGCTAATTCGAAATGTATTTCATTACCAAAGCCACCAGATAAAATAATTGGCTTTTTAAATTTTTTTGGAATTAGATTTAAAAGGTTTAAATCTGGACCATTTCCAGTTCCATCTTTATCAATAGAATTAATGAATAATTCACCAAATTTATAATTTATTATTTTTTTTAAAAATTGAGTGGGATCTTTCTTAAATTGTTTGCTTCCATTTTCAATAAAGATTTTATATTTTCCATTAAAATCTTTTTTAAAATCCATTGAAGCAACTATTGCTTGAGATCCATACACAGATGAAATTTTTTCAATTAATTTATAATTATTATAAATAGGCCAATTTAAAATTATTTTGTCTGCGCCGTTATTTAACAAATTTGAGGCATCTGAGAATTCCCTTATTCCTCCACCAGCAGTAATTGGTATGAAAAAAAATTTACTAATTTTTTTTAAAATTGATAAGAATTTTGTTTTATTTTTGGTAGTTCTAGAAATATCTATTATTATAAGTTCGTCTATAAAATAACTTATATTTTCTATGCCATATTTTTTTATTAGCCAATTTAAATCGCCAACCTTTTGAATATCGAAATTTCTACTTTGAACAAAAAATCCATCACAATAAAGTAAAGTAAATATTATTCTTTTTTTAAGCATTAGTTATAAAATTTTTTAACAAATTTAATCCGTTATCCTGACTCTTTTCTGGATGGAATTGAGTGTCAAATATGTTGTCTTTATTGAATGAAGCTAGAAATTTTATCCCATAAATACATGTAGCATAATCACATTTCAAATCTTCAACCAACATTCTGTAAGCGTGAACAAAATAAAAATCGATTTTTTTTGGTAAATTTGAAAAAAAATTATTGTCATTAGTATTAACCTTAATATTATTAAAACCTACATGCGGTAAATTTAGTTTTTTTAATTCTGTTCTTTTAAATTTTCTAACTTTATTTTTTATTAAAGAGAGCCCTTTAGTAAGTCCATTCTCATCACTTGAGCTACCAAGAAGTTGCATTCCTAAACAAATACCTAATATTTTGACTTTTTTATATTTTACCGCATATATTATTTTTTCTTTTAATTTTGTTTCTTTTAGTTTGTTCATCGCTTTTTTGAAAGAACCGACTCCTGGTAAAATTATGTGAGTATAATTATTTAAATCTTTGGAAGACTGCACAATTTCATAATCATAACCAAGATAATCTAAGCTATTTTGAACTGACTTTAAATTACACATTTCAAGATCTATTAGAGCAATATTAATTCTAGATTTCATTTATAATTTTTAAATAATTTTAAATCTTGGTTGCCAACTACCACCTTTTTTTGAAAATAGTTTTTTATTTGCCCATTTATCAATAACTTTATAAAAATGGCTTTTAGACATTTTATAGTAATCACAATAATTCTGCACAAATTCCTCAGGAAAAATATTATCATATAAATTTACTAAATTAATTGCTTGCCTTCTACTCATGGCGCCTCTTCTTATCTCTATTCCTGCGTCTTGTGTGGCGCGACCAAAACCAAATTTTAAATACATCAAATAAGTGTGAAGAGCATAAAGCTGTTGATCATTCTGAGCAAAATTAGTAAAAGTTCCGCCACTTGTGATTAATCTTTCTTTAAGTCCAACATATTTTTTTGCTACTAAATAATTTCTATAAGAGTCCCAAGGCTCAAAATATGACATAGTTGTAGTATAACAAGAGGTCTTTTTAATATCTTTGTTATCAGGATAAGTCCAAAATTTTACATGTTTCTTTAAATTTTTTGGAATTTTTTTTAAAATTTGATTATAACCATTTTCTAACCAAATTTTCTTTTGATATTCTATTGATATTAAACTTTTATTTTCTGTTTCACTTGAGCCTCCATATTCTACTTCGCCATCTTCTCCATAAAAAATCAATGATAAGCCAAAATTAATTGCTGTGCGAATAACAGCAGTATGTATTGAAGTCATCCATCCCCAATAAGGTGATCCCATTGTAATAAAACCAGTTCGATCCAAGTAACTCATAAGATCAATATTTAAATGAAGTTGAATTAGATCATAGCCTGATTTATGAAAATTTTCTAAATTTTTACTACCTAATTCTAAAGGTAAGGGAGGAGCAACATTGATACAAAGTGGATTCATTTTATACTTATTTTTGAGAGTATATGCAATATAAGATCCATCTTTACCGCCGCTAACTGGAACAACGCAATCATATCCATTAGTTTTAGATCTATACTTGTCTAATAACTTTAAAAGTTCATTTTTTCTTTTTTTCCAATTTAATCTTTTTTTCCTTTCCATCCATTGACAAGCATTACACCATCCTCGATTGTCAAAAGTAATTCTAGGTCTCGTGTTCATATTGAGACAGTTTTTACACCAAAATAAATCTTTTAATTGCATACAAATTCAAAAAGGTTTAAAAAAATATTATTATAAATAACAAAATAACTTTATACTAAACAATAATTTATCTTAAATGAATTGTATAATAATTGGTACTGGTAAAATTGGCATAGATCTTTATATAAAATGCTTGAAGAGCAAAAACTTTAAGAAAATTCTTATATTTAATAGAAATAAAAAATCAGAAGGAGCTAAATATTGTTTAAAAAAAAAAATTTCAGTATTCATCAAAAGGAATTGAAGGCGTTGAAAAAAATATAGATGAAACTCAAATAATTTATGATGCAACTTCTGCCAAATCAAATATTTTAATACTTAAAAAAATAAAAAATAAATTAAAAAATAAATATTTTATCAACTTAACGCCGTCTAAAAATGGTGAATATTTAGTCCCATATACGAATAAAAAGAAAATACCGCAAATAGTAAATTTAATTACTTGCGGCGGACAAACTTCAATTCCAATTATTAATGAAGTAAAAAAAATTCTTAAATCAAAACTTAAATACGTTGAGTTGGTATCAAGCATAGCGGCTCGAAGTGCTGGTAAAGCTACAAGGGATAACATAGATGAGTATATTACTAATACTGAAAGTGCTGTAAAAAAATTAACAAAAACTAATAAAGTAAAAGTAATTATCAATATTAATCCTTCCGAACCTCCAGTAAACATGATGAATTCTTTATTTTTTGAGCTAAATAATAATATTAGTAAAAAGGATTTTAAAAAAATTGAGGCCGCTGTTAATAAAATCAACAAAAGAATTAAAATTTATATCCCTCAATATAATGCTAAAATTTTTAAATCAGTTGAAAAAAATATATTAAGAATTACTATTAGAGTTGTTGGACAAGGAGATTATTTACCGACGTACGCAGGAAACTTAGATATAATAACTTCCTCGGCCGTTTATCTCTCAAATTTTATTAATAATGAAAAATAAACTAGTCATTAGCGATGTAACGTTAAGAGATGGAAATCACGCTGTTAATCACTCCATTTCGAGAGAAATAATTAAAAAATATTGCATTGAAGCAGAAAAGGCTAATATTCCGATAGTAGAAGTTGGTCATGGAAATGGGTTAGGCGCCTCCTCTCTGTCTATTGGAAGATCTCTCGTTGCTGATGAGATTGCATTGAAAACTGCTAGAAAAAGTTTAAAAAAAGCTAAGCTTTCAGTTCATTCAATTCCAGGATTTTCTAGAATAAGTGATTTAGAAAAAGCTATTGACTATGGAGTGGATATTTTTCGAATTGGAACAAATTCAACAGAAATTGATACAGTTTTCAGTCAAATTGAATTTTGTAATAAAAAGAGAGTTGAGGCCTGGGGTGTGCTAATGATGGCTCACCTGGTCTATGATAAAAAAAAAGAATATTTAAAAAAAATTAAATACTTAACTGATCTTGGAGTCAAAACAATTATTATTATGGACTCGGCCGGAGTTTTTTTACCTTCAGATATAAAAGAAATTTTTACAAATATTAAAAAGAAATTTAAAGTAAATTTAGGGTTTCATGGCCATAATAATTTTGGAACCGCTATTTGGAACAGTATTGTTGCTCACAAATATGGCGCGAAATTCATTGATGCATCTATTAAAGGTTTTGGAGCAGGAGCAGGAAATACTCAATTAGATATCTTAGTAACAGTAATGGAAAGACTTAAAATGAAAACAGGTATTAATTTGGACAAACTTTATTATTTAGCTAAAATTTTTCCCTCTTACTTTAAAAATAAATCAATAAAGTATAGGCATCCTTATACAGAACCAAAGAATATTATGAGCGCCAACTACGGTCTATTTTCAGGTTTTGCATCTAAAGTAGATTATTATTCAAGTAAATTTAAACTGGACGACATAGAAGCATTTAAGTCAATTGGTAAAAAAAAGCTTGTCGCTGGGCAAGAGGACTTAATATTTAATATTCTTTACAACATTAAAAAATCAAAAAAATAGACTTAATTTAAATTTTTTGATTTTTTGTGTATTGGTATAAGCATGCTTTTTTTTAAATTCGATCTACTCAAAAGTGGAGATAAATCTTCAAGCGGAGGAGAAACTATTTTTCCTTTTTTAGTCATAGCTGTAGATAGTTTTGGGTGAAAATATTGTACAGGATCCATCATTACGTCACAAATAATTGCTTTCTTTTCTCTTAATATTTTCGGTATTTGAGAATGAAAATCAGTCCAGTTCTTTATTAAGAAATATTTCATGTTAAATGCTGATGCAACTTTTTTGAAGTCTGGACAAGAAACACCTGTTTTTTTATTTACGGCACTATATCTTCCAGAAAATAAATTTTTCTGAGTATGCTTAATCATCAAATATCCATCATTGTTAAAAATAAATATTTTAATTGGTAGTTTATAATGATCAATTGTTTGCAGTTCTTGTAAATTCAACATCATACCACCATCACAGTTCAAGCAAATTATCTCACCTTTATTTCTCCCAAAGGAAGCGCCTATAGCTCCTGGTAAACCAAATCCCATTTCTCCTAAACCTGTAGATGTCATTAAAGATTGATTTCTTTTTATTTTTAGTACTTGATGTCCACTTAGTAGTGCTGTTCCCATGTCTGTAACCACACACTCATTTTTCCTAAAATAATTTGAAAATTTATCAAGAAATTTATAAGAATTAATAAATCCTTTTTTATCAGCATGGGCTTTTGTTTCAATATGAGGATATTTTTTCAAAGTTTTATTGCAATAAATTAACCAATTCTTGAGTGATTTTTTATTAATATTATTCTTTGAATATTTCAAAAATTCTTTTAAAAAAACGTTAGCATCACTATTCAAACCTAAATTAATTTTCTTTTTTAATTTTTTAATCTCTGTTTTGTCAATATCTACCTGAATTATTTTAGCCTTTCTGGCAAACTCTTTGTGAACATATCCAATCATAGGAATTGACATTCTTGCTCCAACAGAAATTATTAGATCAGCATTTTGCAAAATTAAATTTGAAGCTCTGTTCCCATATACACCTGGCCTTCCAAAATTTAATTTGTGATTTGAATTTAATAGATCAATAGCAGCCCAACTTACAAAAGAAGGAAATGGAAATTTTTTTAATACTTTCTCAACCATAAGTCCTGAATTTGAAAGTTTAATTCCATTTCCAAACCAAAATACTGGTCTTTTAGAATTCCTTATCATTTTTGAAATTTTTAATAGATATTTAATTTGTATTTTAGATTTTAATTCTTTTTTAGGTTTAAATTTTTTTAGTTTATTAACTTTAAAAATTTTTGCACCTTGAATATCAATTGGTATGTCTAACCAGGTAGGTCCCGGCCTTCCTTCAAGTGATATATGATGAGTTTTATTTAGTTCAAATAATATATCTTGAGGTTTGGTCAATCGTTTTGAATATTTTGTTACCTTGCTAACCATATGTGTTGAGTCAAAACCTTGAATACCCCACATTCTCATTTTTTTATATGATTTTATAAATCTTAAATTTTCTTGACCTGAAATTATTATTCCAGGAATTGAGTCTGCCCAAGCACTTATAACTCCTGTAATTGCATTTGAACTAGCTCCTCCTGCTGTTACTAATGCTGCTGAAATTTTTCCAGTTGTACGATAATAATTTTGCATTGCCATTGTTGCGGCCTGCTCGTGATGTACGCAAACTATTTCGGTATAATTTAGCTTAGAAATTGAATCAAAGATATGTGCATTAGCAGAACCAATGATGCCAAAAACATGCTTGATTTTTTTTTCTTTAAGAAATAAAGCTATTATATCGCTTACTTTTTTATTTTGTATTTTCACAAATTTACTTTAAAAGTTAATTCTTTCTTTTTCTACTACCAAAGGAAGTTTTCTAGTTTGAGTCAAAATATTCATCACATACTCACCAATAAATCCCAATAAAAATATTTGAATAGAAGCAATACCGAATAAACCTACTATTAATGGAGCTATTCCTAAATCAAATGAATCCCAAAAAAATAATTTTCTAAATAAAAATACTAAAGATATGAGTATAGAAATTATACTAGTAAAAAATCCTAAAAAGGTCATTATTCTTAACGGAATCTTTGAGTGTTTAATTATACCAAGTATCCCAATATCATATAAAGTATAAAAATTATTTTTTGTCTTACCGGAAAATCTTTTTGGTTGAACAAATTTAATTAGTTTAATATTAGAAGTAATTTCTGAAATTAGTCCTCTAAAATAAGGATAAGGGTCATCTATTAACCTTACTTGTTCTATTATTTTTCTATCAAATAAACCTGCTCCAGTAGTGTCAAGCATTAAAGGCACTTCTGAAATAGACTTTATTAACTTATAAAATATTTTCTTTATATTGTGCACTAATAAATTTTCTTTAGTGCTTTCTTTTTGTCCTAAAACTACATCGTAACCCTTTTTCCATTCTGAGATATATTCTTTAATCATTTCGGGAGGATCTTGAAAATCTGCACTCATTAGGATTGCTGCATCGCCTTTGCTTTGTAGCATTCCATGTATAGGAGATTTAATATGTCCAAAATTTCTAGCATTAATAATAATTTTTAAATTTTTGTCTTTGCTAGCTATTTTTTTCAAAATTTCTACAGTTTTGTCATTAGAATTATTATCTATAACAATATGTTCATAGTCACAGTCTGTTTTCATTAATTCTTGAGAAATTTGAGAACATAACTTTTCAATGTTATCTTCCTCGTTATAGGTAGGGGTAATAATACTAATTAACTTTTTCATATTTATTACTTATAGATAAATTAATTGACTCCTTCAAATCATAATTAATTTTAAGCTTTAATTTTTTTTTAGCTTTATTGATATTAGGCACATAATTATCTATGTCTTTATTTGAATAATTGTTGAATTGAACTTTTTTACCAAATTTATTTCCAATAATTTGAGCCAATTTTTTAATTTCAATAGGTACATCTGAACCAACATTGTAAATCGGTACTTTAGTGTTAGAATGTCGAGCAATTGTCAATAACCACAAAGAGAGATCATCAGCGTACATATAACTTCTAGTAATCTTTTTTTTAGTTTTAACCCTTATTTCTTTTCCAAACATGCCATCGTATATAAAATTTCCTAATGCATAATGTTTGTTCAAGGGTATATGCCGTCCAACAAAAGTAAAACATCTTGCAATAGAACATTTTATTCCTATTTTTGCTAAATTTTTAACCTTGCTTTCAGAGTATAATTTAAGTGAATTATAAGCACTTTTATAACTCTTTATTTCCTGTTTTTTATTACTTAACTTATTTTTTTCACTAATTTTTTTATTAGAAGGCTCATAAACACTTCCGGAGCTGCAATATAATACTTTTGTTTTCTCATTTTTTTTAATTAAATTACAAAAATTGTTTATTGTTTTTTTATGTTTTTTGGCAACTATTTTTTTATCTTTGTAGTCTTTGATATTAGTTGACTCTGCTAGAAAAATAGCAATATCTGAATTAGGAAGTTTTTTTATTTTTGACAAATCTCCTCTAATAAATTCAATTTTTTTTGTGTTGAGTTTTTTAAAAAATTTATTAGCATGTCTTGCGATAACAAAAATTTTTTTTATTTTAAATTTTTTGAGTTTTTTATTATCAAAAGACTCAACAATTGATTTTCCAATAAATCCAGAACCACCAGCTAACAATAGCTTCATAATGTATTAAACAGTATCTAATTTTATCTTTTTAAATTTTAATATTACAGAATGAATGTATCTGATTTCTTTGTTTGATAATCCTTGATGACAACCAATTAGCAGACCATGTTTCTTAATATAATCAGAATTTTTAAATCTGTTAAGATTATTTTTTTTACCAATTAAATTTTTAAATCCTGGATGTCTTAATATATTGCCACTAAATATTGGCCTTGTTTGTATATTATTTTTTTCTAAATGAATTTGAAATTCTTTTCTAGAAAATTTATTTTTGTCGTTCAAAATTATTGGATATGCTAAAAAGTTTGTCTTTACATTTTTGTTAACACTAGGTAATAAAAAATATTTTTTAAGTTTCTTAAAAAAATTAAAATGAAGCTTAAAGTTTTGATTTCTTAATTTTGAAAATTTTTTAAATTTTTTTAACTGTGCCAAGCCGAATGCTGCGCCGACTTCGGATGGTTCAAAATTATAACCAGCTTCCGAAAAAACAAATTTTTGATCATAATCAAAACCTTTTAATTTAATTCCAAGTCTTTTTTTAATATTTTCTGAGTCTTTTATTAAAGTCGACATTCTCCCCCAACTTCTTAGTACTTTTGCTCTCAAAAAAAATTTTTTATTATTTGTGAGAAACATTCCTCCATTTCCAGCACAACTAATTACGTGGGATCCATAAAAACTTGTTATTGAAATGTCGCTAAATATACCTGTAGGTCTATTATTAATTTTACCCCCAAGAGTATCTGCTGAGTCTTCAATTATCATTAATTTATATTTATTCGCTATTTGTCTAATTTTTTTCCAATCAGGAATATTTCCTATCAAATTTGGAATCAGAATTGCCTTAGTTTTCCTTGTAATTTTTTTTTCAATTTTGTTTGGATCTATTTGCAAAGTTTTAATGTTACAATCTACTAATACAGGAATTAAATTACTTAACATTACAGACGAAACAGCAGTGCCAAAGTTTAAACATGGAGTAATTACTTCACTACCAGGCTTTAAATTCATTACTTTGAAAGCCAAAATTAATGCTGATGAACCTGAATTAACCATAAGTCCATATTTCTTTAAAAAAAACTTTGATATTTGTGTTTCAAATTCAGAAACAGATTTTCCCATTTGAGTAGATTTTTTTAAAGTTTTGAGAACTGCATTAATTTCTTTTTTATCATACACATTTTTTCCGTATGAAATTTTAGTGTTTCTCATATTAGTATTGTTTAAAGTTAATTTCCTTTATGTACATCATTACTTTTTTCTTTCAAAGCTTATAATTTGTTTTTTACAAACTTCTAAAATATTTTCTTTTTTAATCAATGTATTCCATTCGATAATCTTATCTAAAGATTGATCCAAAGACCATTTTGGCTTCCATTTAAGAAATTTTCTTGCTTTGAAATTGCTTAATCTCAAAATACTAGTTTCTGGTTTAAAACTATTTTTTTCTTTCTTTTTTGTAACTACTTTTAAACCTAAGGGTTTTGAAAAATAATTAGCAATATATTTAACTGATTTGCAACTTGAAATGTTTGGGCCAAAATTCCAATTAGGTTTTAATTTATCGAATTTTCGATTATATATTTTTTCAGCTAAAATAATATAACCGCTCAAAGGTTCTAAAACATGCTGCCAAGGTCTTACTGAAAAAGGGTTTCGTAAAAAAATATTTTTTTTGCTATTATAAAATCTAAAAATATCAGGGATTAATCTATCTTTAGAATAGTCCCCTCCTCCAATAACATTTCCTGCTCTGACAGTGGCCAGTCTTTGACTGTTTTTAAAGAAAGAGCTCATATACGATAAAAAAAGAAATTCTACACATACTTTAGATGAACTATAAGGATCTAGCCCTCCTAAAGTATCATTCTCTTTGAAAATTTTATTTTTTTTTATATCGTAGACTTTATCTGTTGTAATGATAATTGAAGACTTGATTCTTTGGTTGTCTCGTATGCATTCTAAAATATTTAAAGAGCCTGAAAAATTAGTGTCAAAAGTCTCTTTAGGATTAATATAGGAATATCTTACTAATGGTTGGGCAGCTAAATGAAAAACTATAGAAGCTTTTGATTTTTTAATTTCTCTGGAGAGTTTTTTATAATCTCTGATATCAGCAATTATTGATTTTTGAATTAGTTTTTTAATATTTGCTTGATGAAATAAACTAGGATTAGTTTTTGGTTTAAGGGAATATCCGGTTACTTTTGCTCCTAATAAATTTAAATAAATACAAAGCCAACTACCCTTAAAACCGGTATGACCTGTCACAAATACTTTTTTATTTTTCCAAAATTTTCTATTAAAAAAATCCATTAAATATTTATTTTGTATTTTTTCTTATTTGTTCAATTTTAATTCGTTTTACTAAACTTCTATCTTTATCATAAAGCAGGTTTAATTTTAATTTTTTATTAACTTTAACATTTAGAGATTTAATATTTCTTATTTCTATGTTATCAGCGACTGCAGCAATAGGCCTTTTTTTAAAATCTAAATTTTGAATATTAACAATTGATTTATCAGAAATAACCTTTCCTTTCCATCTTCTTGGTCTGAATGGACTAATTGGTGTAATAGCCAGTTTTTTTGAATTAAGTGATAAAATAGGTCCGTGAACCGATAGATTGTAGGCAGTGCTGCCTGCTGGAGAAGATATTAAAACACCGTCACCAATTAATTTTTTTATTATAATTTTGTTTCCTACCCTTAATTTCAGTGAAGTGGTTTGCCTGCTTTGTCTAAATAAAGAAACCTCATTAATTGCCATAAGAGATTTTTTTTTGTTTTTGCTATAAGTTGCTGAAATACTTAAAGTGTAAATAGAAATTTTTTTAGCTTTTTTAATTTTATTAAAAAGATTTTTTGTAACATATCTATTCATTAAAAAACCGTAGGTACCACAATTTATGCCGTAAAAAGGTTTTTTAAACTTTGAATATTTTTTTAATGAATTCAACATAAAACCATCTCCTCCGCCTACAATTATGCAACTTGACTTGCTAGGATGATAATTTTGATATCTTTTTAAAATTAATTTTTTTAAAACTTGAGATTTTTTTGTTCTATCAAAAGCAAAATGTAGTTTTTTAATCATCTATTTTTGGTGCCCTCGGCCAGACTCGAACTGGCACTCCCAAAAGGGCAAGGATTTTAAGTCCTTTGTGTCTACCAATTTCACCACGAGGGCATTAATGA
>MDTA01085984.1_pt1 | contig 13208 bp, 6 predicted proteins | sample 811151 | NCBI WGS metagenome assembly MDTA01 (sample SAMN05326648, study PRJNA326480) | marine metagenome | isolation source: seawater | place: Indian Ocean: South | collected 2010 | reverse complement strand
TGTATCACTAAAAACTGGTGATGCTGTTCGTTTATACGCAGGAGAAGCAAGAGAATTCCCAGAGTATATTGGATATGCTTGTATACAAGCTGGGGCTAAAGAAGTAAGAGAAGAGCCCAAAGCTAAAACAGTGGAGGTTGTTGAAGAAGCTGTTATAGAAGAAACTACAGTAGTAACAAAAACAAAACCGAAAGGTAAAACAACTAAGAAAAAGTAAATGGCAGGAACGTTACAAGCACAACATATCTTATCCAGAGTACGTAATATACTACAGGACAATACTGGTGTGCGTTGGACAGACGGCGAGATGTTTGATTATTTAAGTGATGGTCAAAGAGAAATTGCTAATTTTAGACCTGATGCTACTGCTACGCATGCAAATGTACAATTAGCTACTGGTACAGAACAAACAATACCTGCGGATGGACTAAGACTTCTTAGTGTATCTAGGAATATGTCTGGTACTGCTGCAAATGCTACTGGTGCCAGAGCTATTTCAAAAGTAAATTTGGATGTGTTGAATAGTGAAGAGCCAAGCTGGCACGACCCTACTGTTACAGGTAAGGCTACGCATGGCACTATAGTTAAACATTACATATTTGATGAGCGAGACCCACGTAAGTACTATGTGTATCCCGGAGTTGCCGGTAATGCTTATGTAGAAGTTGTGTATTCTAAGAACCCTACTAGTATCGGCGCTAATACAGACTTAATACAAGTAGATGATATTTTTGCGAACGCGCTTATAAATTTTGTTTTGTATAGAGCGTATTTAAAAGACGCTGAGTTTGCAGGTAACCAACAACGTTCTGGAACTCATTACCAATTATTTTTTCAAAGTCTAAACTTTTCAAAAGCTACAACTTTAAACGAAGCACCACAACAGGAGGCTAGACTTGGCTAGTTTTGAATCATTAGTAAAAGAAGTTGCTCCTTACGTGCCGGGATGTTCTGAATCTTTAATAGAAACTAACCTACGTTCTGCAACTATAGAACTTTGTGAAAAAAGCAGAGCTTATACTTATGACCTAGACCCGATAACTACCATATCAGGAGTTTATGAGTATGAGTTTGACCAACCAAGTGGTACAGACGTACACCAAATACAGTGGGCTACTTATGATGGTAATGATTTAGATCCCATAAGCCCAAGAAGTTTAGAGTTAAACTATCCCGACTGGAGAGATAAGTCTGGCATACCAACAGTATATCTGCAAAAAACAGCTGATACTTTTTGGTTAGTACCAGTACCGAATGCAAAAACTGTAAATGGGCTATTGTTGAATGTGGCTCTTAAACCAACTAGGACTACTAACAGTATAGACACAGAATTTAGTAATACTTATCGTGACGGTATTTTATATGGCACGATTTATAGATTATTAAGAATACCGGGCAAAGAATGGACTGACCCAATGGCTGCCGCAGACTATTTTAATTTGTTTCAGGCTGAAGTATCTGATGCAGAATTAAGAGGAAGAGGCGGTAATATTGGTGTTAAAAGAACAGTCAAATATAAAAGCGCCGGTTTGTCACCAAGGAAAAGGTATGGACGATATGGAAAGGAGCTCGACTATTAGGGGGGTAGTATTTGATGCTATTCCACCAGAACAAATAAGAGCTGCTTATAACATAATAGAGAAAGATCTACAGAAAGTAATAAGTAGATCATACTCAGACTGGATACCAGCAGATGTGTATTCGGCATTACGTAACGGAACCTCTGAATTGGTCGTTGCGTATAAAGATGAACAGTATGCTGGGTTTTTAGTTTTGTCTATACTGAATGAGTTTGGTGGCGAAAAAAAGCTATTTGTTTGGGTAGCATATGCGAATCCCGAGTATAATGTAGCAGAAGAGACGTTTGATTTTTTAGATAGAGTAGCTAAAAATTCAAATTTAGTCGCGATAGAATTTGATTCAAGTCGCTCTGGTTGGATGAGAGTGGCAAAACAGCAAGGATATAGAGCTATAACAACGACATATAGAAAAGAGGTTTAAATGTCTAAAGGACCAAAACAAGAGAACTTTCAAGTAAGTGACTCTACTAAAACTTTGGCCTCCTTGTATAAGGACCAAAAACAAACGTGGAGACAGGTCTGGAGTCCTGTACTGGAGGATAGATTACGTCAAGCTGCAGAAAAAAACACAGCTTCTGTAGTTAGAGGTAGGGCTGCTAAATCCGTTATGAATGCTTTTCAAAGAGCGGGCATGTCACCATATGGGCTTGCAACAAATGTAAATGCTGCTGCAGATTTAGCTATTGGCTCTGTAAAACAACTACAAGAAGCGAACAGAAGAGTACTAGCGTTAGGTAATAAAGCACAAACTGATGCGTTAAAAACTGCAAAAGGTTTTTCCGCTATTGGAGGAAGTGCTTTAGCTGCAGCTTCTAGATTTGATGACTCTGCAATTAATGCACAAAATGCTGCAGATATGAAGGTAAACACCGCGCGTTCGGGTATAACTGCCTCAGTTGCAAAAGCTGCAGGTAGTGTTGCAGGTGGGTTTGCTATGCACGCTATGCTACCAAAACAAGATAGCTTTAACATAGGGTCATTGCCTGCTTTTTATAATGCTCCCGGCAATAACACATTTTTTAACCAAAACAATAGCGCGTTCAATCCATAGAGGTATAGATGTTTTATACAGGTAGTGCATGGGGAGACATAAGTAGAACACTTGGTCAACTCTATGGTGGTAGTTTTACTCCGCAAATAGATTTCTCAGGAGGGCTTAATTTATCAGGTCTTACTGGCGGCACTACTATATCTCCCGCTGTTGTTGACTCTGGTATTGGTCCGGGTCAAGGTTTGGCTAGAACTAATGAGCAAATAAAACAAGCAGAAGAAACTGCAAAAGAAATAGGGACGTTAGAATTTAAAAAAACTAATTTTAACGCTGATACCTTACCAGAGGTAGCAGACCCAGATAAACTTTTTGCAGAAGAAGCCAAAAAAGATTATGAGTTAGAAGTAGGTTTAACAAGAGAATTTGAAAAAGATTTAGTCAAAAAAACAAAAGACCAAGCTTTAATAGATACTGCATTAGATGATATTGCAGTACAACAGAACATAGCACAGGGTATAGTAGATCGTTCTAGGTCCAGATATGGTATAGCTACTACCGGGGCTTTTAACTTAGAACAGCGTAGAGCAACCGATAGAGGAAGAGTTAATATTGCTGCTGATGCTTTAAACAACGCTAGAATATCTCAGGATGAACAGAACACTGCGTTGTTAAATGAACTTTCAAACATATCTAATACGATCAATAAACAGATAACTCAAATGGGTTCTTCTGCGGCGCTTCAAACCACTAATATGGAAAACTCATATAAAGCGGCTAAAGCTCAACATAAATCAAATAAATATGGAATTATTGGTTCCTTCATAGGAGCACTGTAATGAGCCCAAATGCTTTTCTCAGCTTTCTTTTAAAAAGAGACGACATATTAGCTAAGAATGAAATTATTCGTAAACAAGAAGAATACAGGAATGCCTTAGTTAGACACCAGTCTTCTGGAAGAAACCTAGCATTATTTCAAAACGAGTTAATTTTAAATGAAAACAAAATTAGAGATGCTTATGCAGGGGACGCTGGGTTCCAAGAACAATTTGATGAGTTTAAAAACATGGGTTTCAGTAGAAACCTTAATATAGATTTTTTTGAAAAAGTAGCTAGAGAAGATTTAATTGGCATGGACTTTGCCCAATTTTCTGACTATGTTGGTTTTACTCAAGCTGCTACTGGTAGTGCGGGTAATAGAGGTGTTGAATTAAAAAAGAATGAAAATGGTAATTACTCTCCCGTTCTACTAAACATGCAAGGGGGTGTAGATGGAGAAAGTCAAGTTATAGCCCCTATTACTGAAGACGCAAAACCTTTTCAATTTGGTGGTATAGCTTTAGAAGTTTCTCCAGACTCTATGGGGTATTTTCTTGGTAGTTATTTAAGAAAGTTAGGTGAAACTACTTTTGATGCAGATGGTAAAAGATTTACTACTATGCAAGACCTTAGACAGTTTGATGCGGCTAGGACAGGGCGTACCAATATAGGGGATTTAACAAATACTGATAGCGGTAATACTCCAGCAGATCTAACACCCGGGCCTCTACTTTCAAAAGTAATTAATGAGGAAAGAAGCTTAAAAGACATGACTGCAGATGAGTTAGCAGCTGTTGTAAACGACCCCTACTTTAGAGCAATAACCGAAGGGCAATCAATAAAAAGTATTGATGATTTAGGTGATGTTTCTTCTATGGCAGATGAAGGGCTTTATTCTGGAGCAAATAGAAAAATTATAGAAAAAGCTTGGAGAGAGTTTGAAGAATCCGGTGGGCCCAACGCTACAGCGGGTAGAAGAAATAAAAACCCTCTTAATATTCGATATAACGCAAATAATGATTGGTTTGGAAGAGACCGTAAAGAAGGAACTCCAGAAGGGTTTGAAACTTTTATTTCAACTGCACATGGAGTTAGAGCTGCAGACAAAGTTTTAGAAAACTATAGCGAATATGGAATCGACTCAGTACGAGAAGTAATTAACAGATTTGCTCCGCCAAATGAAAATGATACTGATGGTTATGTAGATTTTGTTGCAAAAGAATTAGGTATAGGTGCAGATGACAGAATCAATTTAAGAAACCCTCAGACTAGAACAGAATTATTAAAAGCTATGGTACAAATGGAAAGCCCTGATGTTACCTTAACTGATGACCAAATAGCTTCCGCAAGACTGTTAAATGAAGATAACTATAGAGCATTAACTACGGGTAAATCAAAACCGGGTGGGGGCTATGAAACAGAGTACAAAGGTAATACTCTTACTGCTACTCCAATACCACGTGTTTCTTATTCTGATCCTGATGGCTTCCCCTTGTTTGGTGATGATTTATTTAATGAAATAATGGGTTCTTTTACTGGCGTAACTTTTTCAGATGGTAGAGAAAGGGATCTCAGCGGCCAAAGAGGAGCGACTTCTGGTACGCTTACCGAGGGCCTTACCCCTGCCGATTATTCGGATATTGAAGACGGAGGAGTTCGTGCAACAGCCTCAATATTAGGAACTAGACAAGGTAGAGTAGGAGTAGTTGGCGGAAGAGAACAAGAAGCAGCAGAGAGGATACTTGGTGAAGATGCTATTGTAGTTAAACGAAGTAGATACAGTAATTATTTCCACGATAATACTAAAATACCTCTTGGAATGGGTAAAGAACAATGGGAATCTTTAAACGATAGGCAAAAAGATCAACTCAACATGAAATCTAAAGCAGTGAGTGTTGCTAATAAACAAAGACTAGATAATGTTATAACTTCAGCTCAAGATACCTACAGTCCACAAAATCAAAGTTTTTATGACAACCTTACGGAAGCAACTAGGACTTCTGTAGGTACTGGAGATTCTATAAAAAGATATGGTAAAAGCACTAGACTTACAGAATTTTTTGCTAGTAATCCAGAGTACTCAAGAGAATTTAGTTCTATAGGTCCAAAAGCATTTGCTGAAAAATATCAGAACGATGAAGGTTTTAAAAAGAACTTTCCAACCAAAGAACAAATTAGAGAAACACAAGCTAGAATTAAAAATATTACAACTCTTGCTGCAAATGATATAGCAGACATTTTGATAAGGCACACTGATCCAAATACTGAAAGAGCACAAATGAACTTTCTAAGTCAGAAAGACCGTTTTTCAATTTTAAGTGGTCTTTATCATTCAGGTAGCGCTTTAGTAACCCAAGATAGTTTTGGTAAAGCTGCAGCCGCTTTTATGGCAGGAGAACCTCTTGATATAGCTTTTGCTAGTTCGGGCGCTCTGAAATTAGCTAGTGCTACTGATCCCGCTTCTAAAGAACTAGTCCCAGCTGGCGCGCAACCAAACAAATTCCCTGATCATATTGAAGCAATTATAACTAGATTTGAACAGGGAGTAGAATCTAAAATCATTGAGGGTAATTTTGTAAATGCTACAGCTAATAATATTTTTGATTCAGACAGGGCTAAATATCTTTCTGACCCCGATAGTCAGAGAGGTAGACAAAACTTAACTGACCGTAGAGCTTTGTTATCATACATGGAAGAAAATTTCTTAGACCAAGCTGCAGCTTTACAATTAAATAGAATTATTGATGCTTTAGATACACAAAGATTAGTAGGGCTAGCGGATGTAGGAGGCTTTTTTGGAGACGTCCCGATTCTTGGAGACAGAGACATTGAGAGTAACCAATTTGTACAAACACAAGCAGAGGGTCTTAGACCTACTTTATCAGTTCAACTTAATTTTCAAGGTAGGGTTTACAATCCCGGTACTTTCACTGAAGCTATGCTTTATATGACAAACGGAGCCAAATTTCATAGTTATCAATTTATTGGTGATGATGGTATAGCAGCTGGAAAAAGAGTGCTTGCAGCTAACATGAATGATTTAGATAAAAAACATGCTCTAATTTTATTAGGGGATGGAGCAAACAAAAACAATTCTGGGCCAAGTCGTACAAAACTATACGCTGATAAACTTACACAAGACAGAATAGCCGAAGAAGCAGGAGACTAAATGGTTGACTCCATAAGAAGACTCTTAGGCGACCAAGCTGTACCTAGGTCGGTAGAGATGTCTGAACAAAACGCCCGTGCAAGAGGTACTGATTCAGCTAATCTTAGACGTAGGGCTCTTAGAGAACAACAATTTAGACAACAGGCACAAGCCGTTGCGCCTACTGAGATACCTACTACACCTAAAGAAGGTTTTATTGATAATTTCTTAGGGGGGCTTGCTACAGGTTCCCAACAGCTATCTGGAGATGTTGAGAGATTTGGGGCAATTGTTAATTTCTATCTTGGGGATGAAGAAGCTACCCAACAACGTTTAGAAAACGCTCGTATCATAGACCAATCTATAGAGGCTATAGGGAAAGACTTAGAACCTTTTAGTAATGTAGTTAATGGCCCCACTATTTCTAATTTAGTGAATGCAACAGGAAAAGCTTTAGGACAATTTACGCCTATGGCACTTACCTCTATAACGAGTGGATTCACTGGTGCTGCAGCATCTTTACTTGGCAGGTACAGTTTAAGTAATGCAGGTAGAGCGGCTTTAGGAGAAGTAATTTCAGGTACTTTACGTAAGAAAGTATTACGTGGTGAAGCATTAGATGATGCTGAAAGATTAGTTTTAAATGCTGCTCAAGGTGTAGGAAAAGTTGCTACTACTGGAGGTCTTTCAGGAAGTTTTGCTCAAGAATATTTAGTTGGTGCAAGTCAATCTCTATCTGAATTTGAAGATGCAGGCATTAAATTAACTAGAGAAGAATTTAATTCTGCTGTTCTTATGGGTATTCCACAAGGTCTAATGGGGGCTACTTCTGATGCTTTGTTTGCTACTAGTTTATATAAGTTAGCATTTAAAAGATCCGCGATTGGTCGACTTAGGGAGAAAGAGGCAAAGATTGAAATGGACGCTAAATTAACTGGACAAGAGTCTAAGTTAAAATTAAATGACCAAGAGAAAGAACTAAAAAGAATAGCAGATAAAGTACGTACTAAAGATGTACGTAATCCTGATGCCTTGTCTGTCTTAACTCCAGAAGAAAGAAGGATTTACCAAGCAGCAATAGGTACTACTCCATCTCTCCAAAAACTTATGAAAGACATAGCGATAGCTACAGGTATTTCTGGTGGTACTGAAGGTGCTACTGAATTTTTACAAGAAGAGATGTTCATAGACCAAAGAACTGCAGTAGATCCAAACTATAGTGAACAAGAAAAAGGTCTAAGGCGTATGGAGGCTGCTTTTGGTGGTTTTGTTGCCGGGGGTGGTCGTACTGCTATAACAAGTCCAGTTACTTCGGTATTTAGACAAGCTAGAGAGCTTACAGACTTAGGTAATGAGTTAAGATCGGTAAGGGATACAAGAAGAGAATTTACAGAAGAAGCTATTGATATAGAGGATAATCAAAGATTAGCAGCCAACATAGGACAACTTACAGGGGCAGTAACAGAAGATCAAGTTATACCACCAAAAGGACAACCCGTTACAGTTCCAGAACCAGAAGCACAATTACGTGCACAATTCAGAAGTATGCAACAGGGTGATAAACCTTCTATGTTTGTACCAGAAAACACAGCCACTAGAGAGTTTGTAGATAATCTTGTATCTGGTTCAACACCTGAGGTGTTTCAAGCGATAGTCCCCGGAGTAGGGACATACCTCTCTACTAATAAAGCTAGGATAGATAATGTATTCCAGAACAAAGAAGACTTAATGCTACTTAACAGTGATAGGTATATCGCTGAGTTTTTAGGTTATAGCGGTGCTAAAAGAGATGAACATGATCGAGTGGTAGTAGTAAGAGATAGCTTAGGTAATGTAGTTAGTGAGGAAACCACTGATAGTTCAATGGTAGACCTTGCGATTAGAAAAGCAGAACAAACTTATGTCCTTAATAGAGAAGAAAAAGGTTACACCATTTCTGTAGAAGACCCTGCAGATGTATTACAAGATAGACAGAACGCTGCAAAAATAGAGAAGGCTAAAAAAGGGCAACAAAGTTTTGATTTTGAAACCAGAGGCAGTATTGATGATATTGATATGGATGATCCAGAGCAATTACAAGCTCTTACTGATGCTACAGATCCTGATGCTCAAAGCGGAGTTGTAGAGGTAGCTAATCTTGAAGAAACTTATGACCCAGCTGAGTATGACCAAGAAGTTGTAGATGTTATTGATGAAAATATTGAAAACACAGGTTTTATAGACTCCTCACGTCTTGGTGGTAGAGAAGAAGTAGAAGCACTATCTGCTCAAGGAGTGCGTGGAGATACTAGTTTTGTACCGTTATCAAAAACTGAAGAAACACCTGTTAATATAGAAACTGCTACAAACAAACAAGGAGAGCCCTTCGCTGAAAGCACAAAACAAGATTTTATAGACGCTAGAGAAAGGTATACTCAAGAACTGACTAATGACGGTGAATTTGTTTTAAGACCATCTCAAGAAAAATTAATTAATTCCCTACCGTATCAAATTATTGAAAAGTATTTCAAGGTACAAGCGGAAGATCCTGATGGTCAATACACAATTGTTAACCGTGGCTCTAATAGACTAGGTATCACTAAAGTTGGTGGTAGAGCTACTACTGATGTTAAAACAGGTAAAACAATACTTTCTCCTCGAGGCACTGTTTTACAAGCTATTGTAGAAGCCGAAAAAGATGCTCAAGATTATAAAGCTAGAGATGGGTCGATAAGAAAATCAGAGACAAGAACTGAAGGGGAATATAAAGGTGCTTCATTTAAGTGGGTATCAAGAAGCCCAAACAAAAAAACTCGAGATAAACCAATCAATATGAATAGATTGCTTTTTGCAGGTAGAGATGTTTATCTACAAGAAGAAGACCGAAATGTGTCTCTTGATACTCCTTATCTAACACAGATAGCTTTGGGTTTTTATGCCTTAGTAGATGTTCTTACTGATGAAAACCAAGCTTTAGGTAACAACCCAGCCGATGGATTTTTTACTAAAAGAGACAGTAACAAAGTAACAGATGTTAGCACTAAGAAACAATTTATTCTTACAACTAATGGTAGAGAGTTTGATCTAACTAACCCGGAAGATGTTCAAGAATTATATGACCAACCTATTTTTTGGAATAATAGTGTAACTACAGACGAAAACGGAGTAGATAAAAAAGTTGGCTATCAAAGTATAAATGAGTTAGCTAATTACAGACCTAACAATAATAAATCAAAACAGTTAGGAACAATTGAAAACTTATTTCCAACAGTTAAAACTGTTATGTCTGGTATTAGGAACTTAAGAAGAAGATTATTTAATGGCGACCCGTTAAGAAACGAAAAACCTCAGGGTTTGGATTTATTAGACAGACAACGTCAAAGAGAGCGAGAAGAAGAAGATCCTCAAGAGGTTACATATGATGTACCAAGTTTAAGAAACGTAGGTAATTTAACAGGTAGAAAAGAAGTTTTAAAAGTTACTTCTTATACACAAGAAGAATTTAAATTACCAAAAGAGGTAACGACAATTGTAGTTGCGGGTTCTAGAAGAATACAAGGCTCACCTTTTAATAATTATGAAGTAGTAAAAGATACTTTAGATTTACTTATCGGGAATAGAAAAGACATTACTATTATGCACGGAGGTGCAATAGGCGCAGATAGGTTAGGGGGTAGATATGCAAAGGAAAAGAAATTACCTGTAGAAGTTAGAAAAGCAGACTTTAAAGGTAGAGGCCCTTCGGCTGGTTATGATCGTAATATTCAGATGATACAAGAAGCGGGCAGTGGCTACGTAAACGAAAGAGACTTTAAAAAAGTACTAAAGAAACAATTCAAACCCCCTAAAGAATCTGCGGGAGCAGTGGTGGTTTTTTGGGATGGTAAATCTGGTGGTACTCAACAGATGATAAGGAAGTCTATATTCCCTCCTAAAGAAAAAGAATTTAGATTTAACCCTCTTAAAGTTTATTATGTTTCGATTCCAGATACCCAGAGAGTAAATAATTTCTTTGATGTAAAAAAAGTTGAAGTAGTAGAATCAACTGTTGAGGATACTGAAAATGATATAAGTATAAGTTTTTACGGGGGCGAGAGTTTAAATAAACCAGACACCAGCGCACCAGCTCAAACAGTTCTTACACCTAAACGTAGTCGTGAAGACGCTGAGGTAATTACTGGTGGGGTTCAAGACCGAAGGTTTGGTCTCTACGAAGACATAGTTGCAGCGCTTCCAGACGACCTTAAAGAACCTTTTCAAGGTCTTAGTAATGCTTTTAATAGGCTTATAGGTGGAGCGGCAAAACGAGTAACTGATGAAGACGGGGCCCCACGTAAACAGAGAGAACCAACTATATCTATTCCATCTATAAATATCTGGGCGGCTAATGATGAAGCAGGTCAATTAAGTAACCTTGCACCAAGACCTTTTACTTTTGATACTAGGCGATATTTTAGCGTAGAACACGCCTATCAAACTTTAAAAACTGGTAAATTTAACAAAGCTATTTACCAAAATGAAGGCTGGCAATTTGGAGGGAAATACCCACTACCTTTAAAAGATCCTGCATTACCAAATACGGAGTTAAATGCACAAGGAGTTCCTAATAATGTAGCGCTTATGGAAGAGTTAATGTTTGCTTCTTTTGATCAAAATCCAGAAGCTAAACAGGATTTATTAGCTACTGAAGGAAGTCTTCTTACTCATTATCAAAGTAGGGATATGTGGAGTGAAACGTTCCCTAAACTTTTAATGAAGATTAGAAAAAGATTTGGAGGGAAGGACATTAATATAGAAAGGATAGCTGAGGTTTTTGAACGGGATATAGCTTTTGTAAGAAGCCCTTTTACTGGTGGGGTTCAAGATGATCAAAATAATATACTAGTCAACAGGCTTGAAATACCACCTGTTGATTACTTTGACAGAGACAAAGAGATACCTCGTCCCAAAGAAACTGCAAGAATAACACCTCTTACTTTTCTAGGTGTTGTGCCTACAGGAAAAGAGTTATTAGCCTTAACAATTTCTACTGCTTATGCGAATACTTTATCTAATACTAAAGTTGGTAATGAACCCTCACCACGAGAAGCAGCTATAGATAAAATTGTAGACACTTTTGAAGAAGACTTAATAAAAAGAGCTAATAGCCCTAATAGAGGATATTCCATAGATGAAGTTATTTTACCTATTCCTGAAGAAAACAAACAACAATTCCGTGACATTGTAGAAGATGAGATTAAAAAAAGAATAGATTATATTCGTACCCTTTTAAAAGAGGGAAAAGAAGCTTTACCCCGTAAGTATGCTAGTGCTTTAGAGATAGAACTTTCTTTCGATGCTGGTATAGGTGAGTATAGATTTGAGAACTACCCTATTCTTAGCCAAAAAGATTTTGACCAGTTAGACCTTCCGGGTCTTGGCTCACAAGATATACGTCAAAGATTTAAACGTATGCTTAACGGCATAGAAGACTTCACTGTAAAAGCACAAGAAGAACTTGCTCTCGCAACTGATGAGTTTGTTGATGCTTCTGTTACTTCTAGCGGTGGACTTCAATATACTCCTGAGGGACAAATTATCGGAGATCGTGAACAAGCTGGTTTTGATTCAGTTGACCCACAAATAGCTGTTGAGTTAGGTGGCGACGTACCCGCGGGTATGTTTGAACAAGCAGTCAAACAGTATAACCAAGAAGCTAGAGGGGGCACGTTTAATCCAGCTATGGGTACTTTAAACGTATCTCAAGAAGACTTAAATTACCAAGAGCAATTCTCTAGAGATACTGATTCACCAAGACAGAGGGCAGCTGAGCAAGAACGTATTGATAGAATAAATAGAGCTGATGCCGAGGCAGAGGTACAAGCAAGGGTAACAGGTACAGTAAAAAGTGGTGTATCGTTTACTAAAAAAGTTTCTGAGATTTTTACTTCTAATACAGCTGGCATTAAAGACAGTGGAGAAACATTTATGCGAGGGTTTGTACAAGCACTTAGAGATAGTCTAGGTCTTGATTTACTAGGCGCAGACACTATTTTTATCGCAGATAATGATGAAAATTTTGTTTTAACTGATTTAGCTTCTAATAAAACAACAACAACTAAAGCTGTTTTTGATAAAGATGGTAGACCCGTTATGAAAGACGGTGAACAACTTAGACAAACCACTGTAACAAGAGAACCAATATTATTTACAGGTGTACCTACTAGACGATCAAAACAAGCTAGATACACTAAAAAATTTGAAAGAAAAATGGAAAGATTACGAAATAAAATACCTCCTGAAGAAAGAGTTCCGCTCCCTCTACCACCAGACCCAAAAAATATGAAGTTTGAGGGTTTAGCAGAACCTGCAGTAACTCGAGATGGTACTCCTTTCTTTAAAGGTAAAAGAGAAATAACAGTTACTAAACAAGTAACCGAACAAGTTTTTGCTGATGCTATGGGTTTAAAAGTAGGTGATTATTATCAAACTACTGAATTAGTAGACACTCTTAACCCTGCAATACGCGAAAAACAAAAAGACCCTCGAACTAGAATTGGGGACCTTACTCCTATGTATGACACCGTTACAAGTATTGAGGGAACAGCACAAGCTATGAATTACATAAAAGGTGTACAAACTTCAATTCGTGAAAATCCAAACCCTGAAGCAGCAAAAGTAATTAAGTTTGGTAATAAAAATGTTGTGATTGTTA
>MDTA01190014.1_pt1 | contig 13209 bp, 11 predicted proteins | sample 811151 | NCBI WGS metagenome assembly MDTA01 (sample SAMN05326648, study PRJNA326480) | marine metagenome | isolation source: seawater | place: Indian Ocean: South | collected 2010 | reverse complement strand
TTTATCACTCTAGCTCCGGCTTCAGCCAAGAGCATACTGCAATAAGGTGCCGCTACGGCCTGCTCTAATGAGAGAACCGTTATTCCATCAAGTTCGTTTTTTAACTCCATAATGGTTACTTTCCCAAATTTCATTACTAAAGAATATATAGTGCTTCCCGAGTTAAAAATAAAAATAAAAAAACAGTATAGCAATAAATTGGTACATTAGTATTATTGTAGTAACATAACATCCAGACTTACCCACAGAAAAAAATGAATACAAAATATAAAACCGTTGAAATAACTAGAATTTGCAACAATGTGTTATTGTTAACTCTAAATAGACCTCATGCTTCGAATGCATTTAATACAAAAATGTCGCAGGAATTGCTTGATATTTTTATGCAAATTGAAACTAAACCTCAAATGTGGCGGGCCATAATATTAACAGGAAAAGGTGACCGGGCCTTTTCAGCTGGTGCAGATCTTAAGGAGCGAGATGGTATGACCGTTGTCGAGTGGAACAAACAACATCTAAAATTTGAGAAAATGATTGACTCCATCTTGAGATGCAAAATACCCACTCTCGGTGCAATAAATGGGGCTGCAATCGGTGGTGGATGTGAGTTAGTCGCAGCTCTTGACTTTGCTTATGCCAGTGAAACCGCAATATTTGCCCAAACTGAGACAAAAATTGGAATAATTCCGGGAATTGGAGGGACACAAACTCTTTCACGGGCCGTTGGGGAACGCCGAGCCAAGGAGATAATCTTCTCGGCTAGAACATTTACGGCTATCGAAGCACATTCCTGGGGATTAATTAACTCAATCTTCCCTTCAAATTTACTATTAGAGAAAATATCAAAACTGGCAATTGATATTGCTGAAAATGCGCCTCTAGCAGTTAAAAACGCAAAACTTGCTATCCATGAAGGTTTACAAGTACCACTTAGGGACGGAATGAAAGTTGAGCTGAAATACTATAATAAAACAATATCAACTAAAGATAGGGAGGAACGCGTACTGGCATTTAATGAAAAACGTAAACCCAATTTTAAAGGTAGTTAATTAGTTTTATTACAAACTACTTTTGAAAAACGATAATTAAAACTCTAATTTTTTAACGAATAATAAATGGATTTGAAGTGTTACTTTCCTGGGCAATCCACACTGATTTTACCTGTAAAAATTCTTTAATTGACGTTTGGCCGCTCTCCCTACCCTGTCCTGATCGCTTATAACCCCCAAATGGAGAGGTAAAACTTACTGCTCGATACGTATTAACCCAGACCGTTCCCGATTTCAGCTTTTCTGACACTCTCAAAGCTCGTCCAATGTCATTAGTCCAAACCCCTGCTGCCAGACCAAAAATGATATCATTTCCTATCGAAATAGCTTCTTTCTCTGTTTCAAAAGGTATGACCGAAAGTACCGGTCCAAAAATTTCCTCTTGGGCAACTCTCATATTATTTCTGACTTCCGTAAATATAGTTGGCTCAATAAAACGTTTACCCTTTACACCCTCACCTGTGTATGGTTTCCCGCCAAGAACAAGTTTAGCACCCTCCTTCTTTGCAATGTCGATATATTCAAGAATTTTGTTGTACTGTGGTTCCGTGGTTACCGGTCCAACGTGAGTTTTTGTAGACATGGGGTCACCAATTTTTGCCTCGGAGGCAATTTTTATTAGTCTTGCTACAAACTTATCGTGAATGGATCGTTGCACTAGTAGTCTTGAACCAGCAATACAAGTCTGTCCTGTTGCTGCAAAGATTCCTGAGATTACCCCCATAACTGCAGCTTCTAAATTAGCGTCCTCGAATACGATGTTTGGAGACTTGCCACCCAACTCTAGAGTCACTGGCATAATTTTTTTTGCAGCATTTTCATAAATTTTTTGACCTGCCGAGTCTGACCCAGTAAATGCTATTTTAGATACTAATGGGTGTTCAACAAGACTTTGTCCCACTTCAACACCATATCCTGAGATACAGTTAACGACCCCTCTAGGAAACCCTGCTTTTTCAAAAAATTTCATAAATTCAATTGTAGAGATCGATGTATATTCGGAAGGTTTTACAACCGCTGTGTTTCCAGCTGCTAAAGCCGGGGCTAACTTCCATGCCAGAAGTAATAGTGGTGAATTCCAAGCGGTAATCATGCCAATAACACCCAAAGGCTCATATCTTGTAAAGTTAAATATTCCAGTTTTATCCGACGGAATTACAGAACCTTCAATTTTATCCGCTAATCCTCCAAAATATCTATACCACTCAGCTAAGTACTTTGTCTGTGCACTCATCTCAGCGATAAGCTTTCCATTATCTTTTACCTCAAGTTGAGCTAATCGAAACGAGTCTTCTTCAATCAAAGATGCTAGATTTACTAAAAGTTTTCCACGTTCAGTCGGTTTAGTTTCAGCCCAACTATTTTCAAAAGCTTGATGCGCTGCAGAAACAGCCTTCTCAACATCAACCTTATTACCTCTCGCTACTTTAGCCCAAATTTTTCCAGTATAAGGGTTTTCCGTTTCAAAAAACTCTCCAGAGTCGGGTTGAACAGATGCTCCGTCAATAAAATGTGTATAAGCTTTCATTACTTTTCTCCAAACTAGTTCTAAACTAATATAAATTCGTCAATATTTAATTTTAAGCTACTTTCAGGTCTTTGTTTTAGCGAGTAGGCACTCTATAGTCACATTAGAGATTTGATTTTCTAAAAATTTAAAATTATAGTTTCTACCTAAACTTAGTATCTTAAAACGACGCATAAATATTATTCTTGTAAACAGGAAAGTAAATGTCAATTCCTCAGACTGGCGGCGGCCAAATCGAAAATTACGTCCAATTAGTCGAATTTCTTGAACAAGGCTCAAAAGCGAAGTCAAAATGGACAATTGGCACAGAACATGAAAAGTTTGGTTATATAAAAAAAAATCACAAACCATTACCCTATCAAGGTAAATGCTCAATAACATCAATGCTCGAAGGCTTACAATCCGAGTTTAATTGGAAACCAGTTTTTGAGCAGTCAAATCTTATTGGCTTAACAAAGAACAGTGCAAATGTTTCACTCGAGCCCGGAGGTCAATTAGAACTATCAGGAGCTCCACTAAAAACTATTCATGAAACGTGCAATGAGGCCGCAAACCACCTAAAAGAAGTCCGCTCAATCGCAAGTAAGGTCGGTGCAGGTTTTATAGGCCTTGGCGCTACACCAGTTTGGACGCATGACGAGATGCCACTGATGCCGAAGGGTAGATATTCTCTAATGACTGAGTACATGAATAAAGTTGGTACGCACGGAACCCAAATGATGTATCGAACTTGTACAATCCAAGTCAACTTAGACTTTTCGTCCGAGAGTGACATGGTCAAAAAATTTAGGGTATCTTTAGCGCTTCAACCCATAGCGACGGCTCTATTTGCAAATTCACCAATCTTTGAGAATCGATTAACCAATCATAAGAGTTGGAGGTCTCGTATTTGGCGTGACGTAGATCCTAAAAGAACGGGAATGTTACCTTTCGTTTTCGAACAGGGGATGGGGTTTCAACGATACGTAGATTATGCACTGGATGTCCCAATGTATTTTGTTTTTCGAGACGGTAAGTATATCAATGCGCTAGGTCAATCTTTTCGAGACTTCTTAAAAGGAAAACTCCCTGCTTTACCAGGTCAATTACCCTATTTATCGGATTGGGCAGATCACCTGACTACAATTTTTCCAGAAGTTAGATTGAAACAGTTTCTCGAAATGCGGGGAGCAGATGGTGGGCCTTGGGGAAGTATCTGTGCGCTACCCGCTTTGTGGGTTGGTTTGCTTTACGACGATACAAGCCTTAATGCAGCTTGGGATTTATGCAAAAACTGGAATGCAGAAGAGCGAGAAGGCCTACTCCTCGTGGCTTCAAAGTACGGTTTGCAAGGAAGTTTTAACGGAATTTCATTAAAAACTTTAGCAGAAAACATTATTTCATTGAGTAGACTTGGTTTAAAAAAACGAAACTATAAATCCGCTCTTTCCCCGAATACCGATGAGTCTTCGTTTCTGGATATTTTAAACGAAACTGTGAGGAGCGGAGTAACCCCTGCGGACAACCTAATTAACAATTATTTAAATGCGTGGAATGGCAATGCGCACAATGTTTTTGATCTCTACAGCTATTGAAGTTCTCAAGTCCAAAGTTAAAATAGTTAGAACTAAGGCATGAAAGTAATTATTGCGAACATTAGACTTATCTGTTTTATAATTTCGTGGCTTTCATCAATTAGCTTAATTGTATGGGACTCAGAAACTAATGCCATAGCAACATTTGGAAGCATTTTTTTTATCATCTTTCTTCTCTTCACGTTACCTCTCATAAAGTTACAGAGTTTTTTTATAATTTTATTTCTAATTTCATTATTATTTTTAGTCATTGGCCAGTTACCCGACCAAGGAGTTTTATTTGACTCTGTTACTACTACATTAATGTTTGCCGGGTTAATCTCAACAATGGGGTTAGTTAGGGCTACAGGTCTCAAATTGAATACCGTCCGGAAGTCTCAACTGCGTTTGAGTAAATTACCCAGGAAACTTTTAGCTCCCGGATTTCAACTTACAGCTCATTTTTTTGGTTCTGTAATAAATACTGGAGTTTTTGCAATGTTAGCAGCCGCCATACCTAAAGACAGTAGTTTTGGTTACAGAAAGGTTGCGGCAGAGGCATCACTAAGGGGAATGGCCTCGTCCTCAACATGGTCACCGTTTTTTGTGGCATTCGTAGTTGGTCAAATATATATAGATAATTTTAACGCATGGCTTGGTTTAGCAATTGGACTAGTAATGGCTACATTTTTTTTGCTTTCCTTAACCGTCCTGTCGAACAAAGGGAACCTAGTAGAAAACCTATCGTCCTCTACGAAGTGTTTGACACCAATTATACCATCCTTGATCGTTATAATGCTTTCTGTTATTTCTGCCGCAATCTTTTTTGAATTAACAGCATTATCTGCAATTATTGCTGTTATGCCGATTTTGGTAGGTTTATACTGTGCATTAAAACCAAAGGAAATAATGCCAATCGTTTCAGAGACTATAATTTACCTAAAATCAACGAAAGATGAAGTTTTGGTTATTAGTATTGCAATGATTGTAGGCTTATTAATTACCAACGACAATAAAGCATTGAGTGAGTTAACTCATTTGCAGATATTTGATATACCAGACTGGTCCATTTTAGCGGTTATACCGATAGTAATGGCATCTTTGTCACTTGTAGGCATACATCCGGTGATTTCTAGTACTATATTGCTAAGCGTGTTTACGAATCCAGGCTACGAAGTGAGTAATGCTTTAATAATGCAAGCGCACTTGATTGGATGGTGCACAGGCACTATGAGTTCAGTCTCTTCACTATCAGTTATAACATGCGCTCGTTTGTTCAATGTAACCTCAACGAAATTATGTTTTGGCCCAAATACCTTTATTGCGCTTTCTTTTGCGGTGGTAGGCGGTCTGACCCTATCACTCATTGAACTGATAACTTAATTGTCTTAATGTTTATCGTATGATTAAATTTCTAAAGCACACCAGTTTGAAAAAAGCATATTTACGAAAGCTATCAAGATAATTATACTACCATAAATCTGTTAATATTTTCTTATTACAAAGAGGACATTAGTGTAAAAAGGTCGGAAGACCATAAAGTTCTATCTCTTTTGGAAATAGTTTTCATGAACGATAACTCGATTAAAATTCAGCCTTTCTGTCCAAATCTCGGCGCAATTATCACTGGAGTGGATCTATCCAAACATCTTTCAAATATTGAATTTAAGATAATCGAAAAGGCATTTTTAAAATATCATGTTCTTTTCTTTCAGAATCAAAAAGAAATTTCACCAGAACAACATATTGCTTTTGGAAAAAGATTTGGAAAACTCCATAGCCATCCGGCAGCTCCTACAATGGAAGGTTATCCTGAAATATTTGAGATTCATGCTCATAAAAATAGCAAAATAGCAAATGGTGAATTCTGGCATTCAGATGTTTCCTGTGATGCGGAACCCCCTCTTGGAACTATGTTACAAATTCAAATCTTACCCGAATCTGGCGGAGATACAATGTTCGCCAACATGAATTTGGCATATAAAAAGCTTAGTAAGCCATTCAAAAAGTTTTTAAATGACCTAACTGCAATACATGAGTCTGAGCACATTTATAGAGGTCGGTACTCTGATCGTGGTGTAAAAGACTCCGAATTACAATATCCGCGAGCCGTTCATCCAATAGTTAGAACGCACCCTGTGACAAAAAAGAAATCACTTTTTATAAACCGAACCTTTACTACAAAAATCTCAGAATTAACGGAGCATGAGAGTAAACAGATTTTAGAGTTACTTTTTAACCACTGTGAACACCTCGATTTTCAAATTAGGTATAGGTGGAACCTTTTTGATTTGGTGCTCTGGGACAACAGATGTGCTATGCATCGGGCAATCTGGGATTATTGGCCAATGGAAAGAAAAGGACGACGAGTTACAATAAAAGGAGACAAACCGTTCTAGTAAACGAAATTGTGTAATATCAGACTATGATACAAAATACTGCAACTCTTAAAATCAATACGCCTGGACAAGGCATATTTAATATTACCAGAAATGTTGAAATAGCGGTTGACGAATCTAGAATTCGGAACGGTTTAGTCAATTTAAGTATTTTACATACCAGCGCATCATTGATAATTCAAGAGAATGCCTCTGAGGAAGTTCTTACGGATATGCTTAACTTTTTTAACAAATTTGTCCCTATGGACAACACTTACAGGCATTCCTTAGAAGGTCGAGATGATATGCCCGCACATATAAAGTCTGCCCTTACTTGCACACACATTTGCCTGAGCGTAATTAAATCAAGTTTAATTCTGGGTAGATGGCAAGGGATATTTCTTTTTGAACATAGACTACTACCTCATCAAAGAGAAATACTAGTTCACTCAATTGGAGGATAGTTCATTCATTTGGAAGAAAAACTTTATTTTAATCAAGAAACTTTATTTAAATACAGAGGCTAAAGCAATCTCAATCATATCGCCAAAGCTTTGTTCTCTTTCTCTCGAAGATAACGACTCACCAGTCAAAAGATGATCACTGATAGTACAAATTGATAATGCTCGGCATTTATATCGGGCTGCTAATATGTATAACTCAGCCGTCTCCATTTCAACTGCAAGTACCCCATGACGGTTCATCTCATTAGTCAAATCTTTTCTTTCATCATAGAAAGTATCCGATGAATATATACCACCTACATGGAACTTAACTTGACGATTGGTCAATATATTATTTGCATTAAATAAAAGATTCGGATCACTACATGGTGAAAAATTTAAATCTTTAAATATTGATTTCGACGGTGTGCTTATACTCGAAGCCGTCATTGCAAGTATGATGTCACGAAGGCCCACATATTCTTGCATCGCTCCTGCGGATCCAACTCTGATAAATGTATTAACTGAGAATGTTTTTATTAGTTCATTAACGTAAATCGACAAGGAGGGCATTCCCATTCCAGAACCTTGAATAGTTACTTTGTTTCCTTTCCAATAACCTGTAAATCCAAGCATTCCTCTGATATTATTAATTGGAATAATATTATTTAAAAAAGTTTCAGCGGCCCAACGTGCTCGCAGGGGATCGCCAGGCATCAAAACAACCTCAGCTACCTCGCCTGGTTTACAATCGAGATGAATTGTCATTGTTAGCTGCAATAATCATTTTTACGCCTTGGTCTTTAAGTCAAAAGAAAAATTCAAATAATGTAGTGAAGTTAAATTCTTTCTTTTATAAAGATCAAGATATAAATTGATAAATTTAATTTCGGTTACTACCAACTCTATTAATAAACATTCCGATGAGAATTAAAATCAATGCCATTAAAAAGATAGGTTTGACATTCTCCGCATTTAGAAATATTCCAAATATTATTGCCCATATTGGAACCAAATAATTTACTAAACTCAAAAAAGTTGGACCCGCTATTTTTATTATATAGACAAGAATGAGGGTTGCTAAACCAGTTGAAAAGAATCCTAAATATAATACTGCAATAAACGAAATAGGCTCAACTGTAACTGGAAATTGGTGGGTGGTTAGAGTAGTCGGAATAATAACTATCGTAGCTATTAAAAGGCCACTAGAGCCGAAAGAGAGCTTAGATACGTCGGGCGACATCCTGGTAATTATTGAACCAATTCCGTAACAAATGGCAGCGCATATACACGCCAACTTGAATTTAAGATTATTAACTGATCCAAAATCCGATGTAATTTTATGGCCCTCAAAAAGTAGAAATACACCTAAGAAGCCAACAGACAAGCCTATCAGCTTAATTTTTGATAGTTGGTCATCTGCAAGAAAAAAATGGGCTAAGATTAATGTTATTAAAGGAACAAGACTCATGGAGATCCCTGCAAAACTTGAGGAAATTTGAGTTTGAGCCCATGCTAACAAAGAAAATGGAAGAACGTTCGTGAATAGTCCCATTCCAAAACTGTAAACCCAAAGTTTTCGATTGCATCGATTGAGCTTTGGTAAACGTTCACCCATAAAAAAACTGATAGATATCAATGCAATAGCTCCAATAGTTATTCTTAGAGAAGCCACTACCAAGGGCTCAAAGCTTTGTAGGGCTAAAGAGATAGCAAAAAAAGAAGAACCCCAAACGATTCCTAACAAAATTAAAAGAACCCAGCACAAAATTGGCACACCAAGAAAACTATAATTTTTCATTTTTTTTACTTTTCCTAGGTCGCCAAAATTAAATAAATAAGTTTAATTCAAAAATTTTAGGTATATTTTAAAAGTAATCGTAAACAAAACTTTGATACGGCTTCAATATTGCATTAGCCTAAGTTTATATTTTAGAGAATAGAAACAAAATGAAAATCACTTATTCCTGTAAAAAAATAATAAGTCTGTTTGTTATGCTCTTAACGCTGAGTTTTGGAACATCTAATGCAGCTTGCCGTCACGACGACATATCCAAGTTATATGATATGATATACGCACCGTTAATACCGTTTCAACCCCCTCTTGATGATGAAGGAAATTTGTCAGCGCCTGAAGAGGAGATTTTTATGAAGCGTAGTCAACATTACTATGATCAGCTTAAAGATATGGAGCAGTTAAGAATACCTATAGAAACATATGCAGTGCTAACTCGAGAAATCCCGCAAGCCTTGTTAGACTTTGAAACAAAACTCAGAATTGTTCTACCAGACTGTCAGGAAATTTCGATGTATAATGGAGCTCCGATTGGCAAAATCAGCGCTAGGTTTGATGTTATGACTCAAATTGCAGGCATCGGTTTAGACTCCGAAATAAACCAAATAACAAATTTTGCTGCAAAATCTATAAAGCCAAGCCCAATGCCATTTGGAAAAATAATGAAAGTACTTTCAAATGATTTATCACTAAAACCAGATGTCATCTATGCATTAATGCCTGAACAAATCAGGGATCGTTATTTTCCTGGAGGTTCTATCCCAGTTGCTAATTTGTCGGAAGCTTCGTTATTAACTTTTGCGGCGTTAGGTGGAATAATTCATGATGATCTCGCAAAAGCAGATGTCCCCGACCGAATCTTTTTAATTGTACCAAAAAGCTACTCTGGAATATCAGAAAATTATTCGTCAATTATTTTTACAAGTTATGGCAATATGATGAAAATTGCTGCCTTAAATGTTGACTTAACTGCTCAAGTCCTTGTCCGCCTCGGTATACAGGTTGACGTGGTTACCCTCAAGGAAGTCATTACACAATCGGAAGGAACATGCGGAATCGATGCAGCTGGGAGATGGTTCCAATTGATTCAAGGGAGGAAGATTAGAACATGTCCCTTTTTTACAATGACCGAACAAATGTTTGCAACTGGAGCCTACACTGAAACACAAGATTTTGTTGATCAAAACACCGTTTTTAGAGCTATTGACGAAATAATTAAACTTCTTGAGGCTAGAAAAAGTAGTTCGTCTAGCTAGATTTAAGCTTCAATTTGCTAATTAAAAGGATCATAATTTTCGAGCGCACGATAAATTTTAAGCTTTGGCTGCCTAGAATAGGCATTCTCTTTATTTTAAACTTTACACAAGATTTTATTGCCTATATGACGTGGCGTAAACAAATTATCTAAATATCCGGGTTTTTATCAAAAAGCTCGTTGCAATAAGGAATTTTCATTCAATGGTAGCATATAACCTTTTTCCAGCACTAGTAGGTCTGATTGGATTATTATCGGCCTGGTTAGTTTATCTTTTTATAAAAAATGCCCCTGAAGGCGATGGAAAGGTTAAAGAAATTTCAGATGAAATTCACTTTGGAGCGATGGTTTTTATGGCAAGGGAGTACAGGCCGCTTTCACTTTTTGCGCTGATGTGTGCTATAGCCTTGTATGCCACTCTTGGATGGCAAACAAGTGCAGCTTTTGTTTTAGGTGCACTTTGTTCAGGAACAGCTGGATACATTGGAATGTTTTCTGCTACAAAGGCAAACGTAAGAACTGCAATAGCAGCGAGAGACAGTGGACAAGCGAACGCTCTCAATATTGCTTTCTTTGGCGGGACTGTAATGGGACTGACGGTAGCTGCGATGGGGCTTTTTGGTGTTGGTCTCCTTTTCTATTTTTTCTCGACCTCCAAGGAAACAATACACGCAATTGAAGGATTTGCCATGGGTGCATCGGTGGTAGCCTTGTTCTCTCGAGTGGGTGGAGGAATTTTTACAAAAAGTGCCGATGTTGGAGCAGACCTAGTTGGTAAAGTAGAGGCTGGAATTCCAGAGGACGATCCAAGGAATCCAGCTGTAATTGCTGACAATATTGGAGATAACGTGGGCGATGTGGCCGGTATGGGCTCCGATATTTTTGAATCATATTGTGGCTCAATGATCGCCTCAATTGCTCTCGCCGGATCAATGTCTTTAGCAGCAGCAAGTAGCCTGGCAGATGCTCGGGAGTCCTTACTTCTTTTACCCTTAGCACTAGCGTCAGTTGGATTTGTATGTTCACTTTTGGGCGTGCTAACTGTTAAAATATTCTCTTCCAAGAGCCCAGAAGTTGCATTGAGATATGGCACAATGGGCTCAGCGGCCATATTTATCATCGCAGCATATTTTTTAATCATTATGATGGGTATTAATAGTCAGGTATGGATTGCGGTTCTCGTTGGTGCGGTAGGCGGCACAATTGTTGGGTTGGTCACTGAATATTACACCGGAGGACCACCTGTAAGAAAAATAGCGATGGGCGGTGAAACTGGTCCTGCAACGATTATGATAACCGGTTTATCGACGGGTATGCAGTCAGTGGCAATACCTGTGTTAACTATTGTAACCATAATATTTACGGCTAATTATTTTGCGGGTTTGTACGGTGTGGGTCTTGCTGCTGTAGGAATGTTAAGCACCGTTGGAATAACGATGGCAATAGATGCGTATGGACCGGTTGCAGATAATGCAGGAGGTATAGCGGAGATGGCCGGGATGGGAGAAGAGACGAGGGAAATAACCGACTCTTTAGATGAAGTTGGAAACACGACGGCGGCTATCGGCAAGGGGTTTGCGATAAGTGCGGCAGCTCTGGCAGCATTGGCTTTGATAAGCGCTTACATCGAAAAAATATCATCAAAAGACGCTTCCTTCGTTCTAGCAATAAATGATCCTTTAGTACTGTGTGGTATGTTCATTGGTGGCATATTCCCTTTTATAGTGAGTTCTTTAACAATGACAGCAGTTGGCGATGCAGCTTTTGACATGATTCGTGAGGTAAGACGACAATTTAAAGAGATTCCTGGTTTACTTGAGGGGAATGCTAAGCCTGACACAGCGACGTGCGTGACGATTGCGACTGATGCTGCCTTAAAAAGAATGATTGCACCGGGAGCATTGGCAGTTTTAGCACCTGTTATAATCGGTTTTCTGATCGGTCCAAAAGCCTTGGGTGGTATGCTCGGTGGAGCCCTTATCTGCTGCGTAATGATGGCTCTGATGATGGCGAATGCAGGAGGAGCGTGGGATAATGCAAAGAAATACGTTGAAAAAGGCAATTTAGGGGGAAAAGGCTCAGATGTGCACAAAGCCGCTGTGGTTGGAGACACGGTCGGTGATCCACTTAAAGATACGTCAGGACCATCAATGAACATTTTAATCAACGTGATGGCAATAGTAAGCCTGGTAATAGCTCCCCTTCTTATTTAAACTACAATAATTAGTGTGTAGTTCTTTTTCGATCAATTTGTCAAAAGTATCTCTTTTACCAACGGAGCAACTCTCGAGAAGTCCATTTTCCCAACATACTCACGCTTAAGGCGGCCAATCACGCTTCCCATGTCGCGTATAGTAGTCGCATTTTCGACTTTAATGACTTTTTTAATGGCGATTAACACCTCTTCGTCAGAAAGTTGTTTGGGTAGAAATTCTTTTATAATTTCGATTTCGATATTTTCTTTTTCTGCAAGCTCTAATCTACCGCCCTCTTCATAATGAGTTATGCTATCTTTTCTTTGTTTTATCATTTGCATCAAAATTTCAACAATAACTTCATCTTTTACTCCTGAGGCATTTTCATCGGTTCTTATAGAAATGTCACGATCTTTTATTGCCGCATTTATCAATCTTAGGGTAGAAACTCTAATTTTGTTTTGCGATTTTATAGCCAGATTGAGCTCCTTATTTAACTTTGTTCGCATTTGAGTCTCCTCAACATATAGTTTTTTCATAGCTAGCCATTAAACTTTTAATATTACAATAACACCCAAAAATTAAAATTTTCTAATGCACACTAAAAGTTGCTTTACTTAAACCTACAATCAATAGTAAACAATCTCGTATATAAGAAAAAATTATTGTTTTCAATTAGATATTTTTAGAAACATAGTAGCAATGAAAATCAGTAAAACTGCAGAGCGTTTTTCAGGAACCGGTTGTATAGTATTTTCTGATGGAACACACCTTATTGGCGAAGGTTTTGGTTTTGAGGGTACACAAGTCGGAGAACTCTGCTTCAATACCGCAATGACGGGTTATCAAGAGATCGTAACCGACCCCTCCTATTCAGGACAGATAATAAACTTTACCTTCCCACATATTGGAAATACTGGCGCTAATAGCGGTGACAATGAATCTCGATCTCCTGCTGCCCTGGGTATAATAACTCGAAACACACCAACTGCTGCATCTTCCTGGAGATCAGA
>MDTA01107990.1_pt1 | contig 13210 bp, 13 predicted proteins | sample 811151 | NCBI WGS metagenome assembly MDTA01 (sample SAMN05326648, study PRJNA326480) | marine metagenome | isolation source: seawater | place: Indian Ocean: South | collected 2010 | reverse complement strand
GGTCGCCCCGATCATCAGCCGCCCGTCCAGACGCGCGGCGTATCCGCCCCAGGCGGCTGGCGCCCGCAGATCAAAACCGCTCTCGAACAGCCCCACCTGTCCCGCGGTGGGTTCGAGGGTCAGCCCCCGCCCGGACAGAAGGGCATGCTGGGCCCATCCGCCTGCGAAGATCACCCCGGCATAAGGGCCAAAGCGCTCGCCGGTTCCGGCCTGAAGACGCCAGCCATCGTCTCTCCGCGCCAGAAGCTCCACGCGGACATCGTGTGCGGTCGCATTGCGCGCCAGCGCCGGGACCAGCCGCTCGGGCCGGATCTGCCCGGCGCTCGCCATCCACAGCGCCCCCGCCTCACCGCCGAGGCCGCAACGCCGCGCCGCGTCGGAAGGCGACAGAAACTCAAAGCCGTCATCAAGCGCCTGCGCCAGGGAAAACAGACGCTCGGCGCCTTTGGCGTCAGGAGCGAGACGCGCAACCCCGGTGGGTTCAAAGCCATCCAGATCGCGATAGAGCGTGCGGGCATAGTCAAACGCCGCCAGCAAGGCGCGGTTATGGGGTCGATCCCCCAGCTCCAGCCGTGGCGTCAGAAGACCACGCGGCGCACCGGACGCGCCTGAAGCCCAGCCGCCCTCGGCGAAGACATCGACGCTGCGTCCCCTCAGGGCGAAGGCGTGAACAAGGCTGGCCGCGGCGATGCCGCCGCCGATGATCGCGATGGGGCCCTCAAGCGGTTGCGCTGATGGAAAGGGCGTTGGCGACTCCTCGGCCGGCGCCCCTTCATAGATCGCCTCAAGCCGTTCGCGCTTGCGCCCGAAGCCGGGCTTCTTCTCGACCTTGAAGCCCGCCGCTGCGAGACCGCGCCTAACCGCGCCCGCCACCGTGAAGGTGACCGCCGGAGCGCCGGGCGCGCTCAAGCGCGCCAGCTCCGTGAAGACATTCGTGTCCCACATGTCGGGGTTCCTGGCGGGGGCGAAACCATCAAGGAACCAGGCGTCCGCCTTGAAATCCATGTTCGGCAGCGCGCTCTCTGCCAGATCATGAAAGACGGTCAGCATGACCCGTCCGCCCTCGAAAACACGCCGGTGCGGACCTTTGTGAGGGCTCGGCCACACCTCTGTCAGTTGCGCGCTCAAAGCCGCAAGCTCGGGGAAAGCCGACAGCGCCCGTTCCGCATCCGCTTGCCGGAGCGGGAAGCCTTCAATGCTGACGAAATGAAGCTGCGCATCAGACGGCGCGGTCTTGAGGAACAGATCCCACAGCGCCAGAAAGTTCAGCCCGGTGCCAAAGCCCAGCTCGGCCACCACGGTCGGGCGGCCCCTGGCGAAGCGCTCAGGGAAGTTGGCAGCCTTGAGAAAGACCGAGCGGGTTTCCGCCAGGCCATCCTCGGCGGAGAAATAGACATCGCCCGCATCCAGAGCGACCGGGCCGGTTGCGGTCCAGTCAATCCGGGCATGGGGGCGCTTCAGGGCGTAAGGATCAGGATGTTCAGACATGACAGCGCCCGCCTTGGCCAAAGACCAGGGCGGGCGCAAGGGGAAATGTCAAATGCGCTGCGCGAGCGATTAGATCGTCGGCGCGTTGGAGCTGGCCTCTTCAAGCTCGGCGAAGCTCGGCTGGAAGCTGCTCGGCACATTGCCGCGGCCGATCTCGACGGAGATCTGGGCGGCGTTGCCATGCAGGTGCGCCACGAGCACAGCCTGGATGATCTTGTAGAAGGCGCCCTCTTCTTCGTAGATCTCGTTCAGGCGCGCCGCGAACGGGCCCACCAGGCCATAGGCCAGGAACACGCCGAGGAAGGTCCCCACCAGAGCCGAGCCGATCTTGGCGCCGAGCACGGTCGGCGGCGAGTCGATCGCGCCCATGGTCTTGATGATCCCCAGCACCGCGGCCACGATCCCCAGCGCGGGCAGGGCGTCGGCCATGCTCTGCAGGGCATGCGCGGGCGTGGCGGCCTCGTGATGGTGCTTCTCGATCTGCTTTTCCATCGCGTCCTCGACCTGATGCGGGTCCTCGAGGTTCATCGTCATCATCCGCAGCGTGTCGCAGATGAAGTCGATGGCGAAATGGTCCTTCATGATCTTCGGATAGGCGGAGAAGATCGAACTGTCGTGCGGGTTCTCGATATGAGATTCCAGCGCGATCACGCCCTTGGTCTTCATCGTCTTGGTCAGCTGGAACAGGAGGGTCAGCAGGTCCATGTAATCCTGCTTGCCCCATTTGGGCCCCGAGATCAGCTTGGCGAAGTCGCCGGCCGTCTTGGTGATCGTGCCCAGCGAGTTACTGATCAGGAAGGCGCCGATCGCGGCGCCGCCGATCATCATGAGTTCGAACGGCAAGGCCGCGACAATGATGTCGAAGTGCCCCCCGGCGAGCGTGAAGCCGCCGAACACCATGCCGAACAGGACAACAATCCCGATAATCTGAAACATTCCCACCACCCGTTCTAGGCGACATCCGAAGACCCGGCGGCTCCTGCCGCTCTGTCGCCTTCAGCGTCCGATTTCGGGACGGTTATACGCGCTGATGCTTAAGGCCCGGTTTGCGACGCGTTAGGAGCTGGGAAAGACTCTGGGGTTGGGGCGGAGCGTATCTGTGTGCATCGATTTAGTCACAAAAAAACAACGCGAGGAATCTCAATCTTTAATATCAACAGGGCGCATCAATCCAATTCCTATCGTAAATAAAATCATGGCAACAAAGTGAGCAAATAAAGTGCTAATCCCATATAGCACGTAATTTAATCCCATTATGTAAAATATCGCAAACGAAACCCAGCCAAACGCGAACAGGCCGCTCACTAAAGTAAATTCTTTGAGGTATTTAGTCATTTCAACGCTTCCGCATCAAATGAGGGTCAAACAACCCTTATAGACTCCACCGCCATGACATGAATGAGATAGGCCCTGTCAGCCCCTGACCTGCACAGCTGTTTGCGACGCACCATCTCTTAATGTCTTTCAAAATTGAACCAATCGCGCAATGGGATAGCCGCGACCCACATCGACAAAGAAAAACCTGCAACAAGCACACCGACGGCCACATGATTGGCATAGCCGCCGAACGAGAAGTAATTGAAGTATGCGTTCATAGCACTAGCCACCATTATTGCAGCAACAGAAACACCAAATACCTTGTGTGCGATCGAATATTTTTTCATGTCTCATTCACCCGCATTCCGCACCTTCAGGGCCGGAACTACCAGCGTTGAACACATCATAGGGAACACCAGCCCATTTAGCGACGCAGTTTCGGACTGAAACGAATAACCTCACGCCAGCCGTACGAGCCCCACGCATAGCCGCCCTGCTCTCATAGGCATGGACGCCGCTCACGGGCGGGCCTATGTCTGTAAGCCTATGAACCCGCCCTATGATCCCGCCAATCCATCGAGCCCTGATGTGCGCAGGCGCGCCTTCCGGCTGCTGTTCCTGTGCCTGATCGCGACCTCCATCGGCAATTCCATGCTGTTCGCGATCCTGCCGCCGCTGGCGCGAGAGCTAGAGGTGGACGAGATCTTCGTCGGGGCGATCTACACGCTTTCCGCCCTCCTCTTCCTGATCATGAGCCCGGTCTGGGGCGCCCTGTCGGACCGGCATGGCCGCCGCCCGCTGATCGTGTTCGGATTGTCGGCCTTTGCAGGCTCCTGCCTGGTCTTCGCCGCAGGCGCCTGGGCCGGTCAGGTGGGCCTCCTGCCGCCCATGGCCGCGATCATCGCCATGGCGCTGGCGCGCTCGATCTTTGGCGGGCTGGGCTCGGCCACCAACCCCTCCGCCCAGGCCTATGTGGCGGACCGCACCGAGCCGTCCCAGCGCACCCGCGCGCTGTCGAGCCTGACGGCAGCGTTCGGGCTGGGCACGGTGATCGGCCCGGCGCTGGCGGGGTTCTTCTCCCATCGGATCGGCATTTCCACCTTCATGGTGCTGGTCGCCATCATGGTGGGCATTGCGGCGGTCTGCGTGCGCCTGTTCCTGCCTGAACAGACCCCGCCCCAGAAAAAGGGCCGCCCGATCAATCCTCTGGTGCAATTCAGATTCGCCGGAGATCCGCGTCTCACCGCTTTCATGATCTATGGCTGCGCGATGTGGATGGCCCAGGCGGCGAGCCTGCAATCACTCAGCTTTTACATCATGGACCGTCTGGGCATGGACGCGGCGGGCGGTCTGCAACTGGGCTCCATCGCGCTGACCATGGGCGCGGCGGGGCTGATCTTCGCCCAGCTTGTCGTGATCCCCGTGCTGAACACCTCGCCTCGCGTCCTCATGATCATCGGCGCTGTGATGGTGGTTCTGGGCAACGCCACGATGATCTTCGCGCCCAATTATGTGGTCATCGTGATCGGCTACATGTTCAACAGTTTCGGCTTCGGGCTCGCGCGCTCGGGCTTCACTGCGGGCGCCTCGCTGGCGGTCGAGCCCGAGGAACAGGGCCGGGCGGCGGGTCTGACCACCGCCACGGCGGGCGTGGGCTTCATGATCGCGCCCATCACCGGGCTGTGGCTCTATCAGAGCGTGGCGCCGGCCGCGCCCTTCGAGCTCAACGCCAGCCTCGCCGTGATCGGCTGCGCGCTGGCGCTGCTGCATCCGCGGGTGCGGGAGACGACGGCGGCGCTGGTCCCCAATGTCGAGGACACGCCGCCCGCCTGAGCGAGGCTTACTGCGCCCGCGCCATCACCGCCTCATACGCGAGACGCCCGGCATAGCCATCCGGCGTGAGCCCGTTGGCGGCCTGGAAGGATTTGAGCGCCGCGCGGCTATTGGCCCCGAAAATGCCGTCCACGCCCCGCGTGTCATGACCGAGATCGGTCAGGGTCTGCTGCAGTTCGCGCGCCTGGGACCGGGTGATCGGGGGATTGTCTTGCGGCCAGTCCCCCGGCAGGGCGTCGAGACCCGACAGGCGCTTGGCGAGATAGCTGACCCCCAGCGCGTAGGCGGTGGAATTGTTATAGCGCATGATGACGTCGAAATTGGTGAAGGCCATGAAGGCCGGACCTGACGCGCCCGCAGGCAGCAGGATGCGGGCGGGGCGATAGAGATCATCCGGGCTCCATTCCCCGCTCACCGGCCGCACGCCATCCATGGCCCAGGCGGAGACGGCGCGGCGGTCGCGCTCTTCCCAGCCCGCAAAGTCAAAACCCTCCGGCAGAGCGACTTCGGTGACGACGGGCGCCCCGGTCTGCCAGCCCGCCCGCGCCAGAAGGTTCGCCGCAGACCCCAGCGCATCGGCTTCGGTCGTCCAGATGTCGCGATGCCCGTCACCATGAATATCGACGGCCCGCTCCATATAGGTGGTCGGTATGAACTGGGTCTGGCCCATGGCGCCCGCCCAGCTGCCCTTGAGCTGGTCCCGGTCGGCATAGCCGCGCTCGATCATGTCGGCGACCGCGAAGAGCTGGTTTTCGGCGAACTGACGGCGGCGACCTTCCCAGGCGAGAGTCGCCAGCGAGCGGACAATGTCGAAATCGCCCTGAATGACGCCATAGGCGCTCTCGAGCCCCCAGATCGCGGTCAGGATATCGGCGTCCACGCCGAACTGGGATTCGACCGTTTCCAGCGCCTCGCCATGAGTCGCCTGGGCGGACAGGCCGTTCTGGGTGCGCGCGTCAGAGGCGGCGCCCTCAAGATACTGCCAGACCGGACGTACGAATTCAGGCTGGGAGCGGTCGCGATCGATGATGCGGGAATCAGGCTCCAGCCCGTCCATCATCAGAGCAATGGTCGCAGGCTCGGCGCCATGTTCGGCGAGGCGGTCCCGGAAGCCGCTGGCCCAGTCCTCGAAGCTGGTCTCCTGCGCGCCCGCGGCGGCTGAAACCAGCACAGCCACGGCCAGAGCCGCGCTTTTGAACAGTGTGCGTACCATCATGATGTTCCTGAACTCGCCTTTGCGCCCCTCTCCGTAGCAGATGATAACGCTGCTCGCACACACTTGCGAGGCGCCAGAAGCGTTGACTCTGCGCTGAGGGTTGAGTAAATCGCGCCCTCTTGAATTTTCCGGGGGCCGTAATGTCCTCCACCCGCATTTAGCTAGGGCGACGACCATGAAAGTGCGCAGCTCCCTGAAGTCCTTGAAGAACCGCCACCGCGACTGTCAGGTCGTGCGCCGCCGCGGCAAGGTCTACGTGATCAACAAAACCGACCCGCGCTTCAAAGCCCGCGCCGGCTAGACAGCCGTGTCGCGCGCGGTTCTCTGGGACCTGGGTCATACCCTGGTCGACTGGGACCCGCGCCGGGTCTACAGATCCCTGTTATCTGACGACGCCGCCGTGGAGCAATTCCTCGGCGGTGTTTGTACTATGGCATGGCACACCGAGCATGACCGCGGCGTGCCCATGGCCGAGAACCGCAAGCCCCTGATTGACGCCCATCCCGACAAGGCCGACCTCATCACGGCCTGGGACACGCGCTGGCCGGACATGTTCGATGGCTGGATCACGGGCATGGAAGCGGTGGTTGACCGCCTGAGCGCCCTGGGCGTGGCGCAATACGCCCTGACCAATCTTCCGGCCGAGAAATGGTTTCATATCGAAGAGACCTATCCCAAGATCGCCGCGTTCGATGCGGTGGTGGTCTCCGGCGCGGAAAAAATGGTCAAACCCGATCCCCGCCTCTATCAGCTGACCATCGAGCGGATCGGCCACGCGCCCGAGGACGTGCTGTTCATCGATGACCGCGAGGACAATATCCGCGCCGGGATCGAAGCAGGCTTCAAGGGGCATGTCTTCCGCGGCGCAGAAGGCGCGGTTCAGGCCCTTCGCGATCATGGGATCGCGCTCTAAGCGCAAGGGTTGCACATCTTCCCCACACAGGCGATGATACTGGCCCGTGGGAGTCTGCTTCATGTTCAACCTGAAGAAACATGCGCTTTATTTTGCAGCGTTCATCACCGCCTTCATGGTGTTGAGCGTGGCGTTACCGGCCCTGAACCTGAACTGGCCGCCAGTCTTGCAAGTTTTCCTCAAGGGGTTTCTGTCGGGTCTGATCGCCATGCCGCTGCATCCCCGATTCAGGCAGCGCCAGACTACAGACTGAGCTTGCCCGGATCAGCGTCTGGCTTATCCTTCCTTCCATGATGGTGCTCTGCCTCCTGGCCGCCTTTCAGGCGACGCCGCTCGATCTGAGTCCGACTCTGGATGTGGCGGAGCCGCGCGAACATCGCTCCGTCTCCGAGCATCTCGATGACCGCCTGCAAACCCTGGCCAGTCTGACTGATGAGGAGCGCGCCGCCGCCGTTGCGGACGAGGTGCGCTCCTTGTGGCGGCAGCAGGCCGGGGCAACCGCTGACCTTTTGCTTCAGCGGGGCGCCGAGGCGCGCGAGCGCGGCGACATCGACACTGCCTGGCGCAGCTATGACCATCTGCGCGCGCTGGAACCCGATTATGCCGAAGGCTGGGTGGTCTCCGCAGAGCTGGCCGTGCAGGCGTCTGACTGGGAGTTCGCACTGGAAGCGCTCAACCAGGCCGTGACCCTCGATGAGCGCCGGTTTGACGCCTGGGCGCTTCTGGGCCGGGCGCTGGAACAGGCGCAGGCGCGTGAGGCGGCGATGGAGGCCTATCGCGAAGCAGTATTGCTCTACCCCCTGCATCCGGCGGCCGGGCCCGCCCTCGCCCGGCTCGAACGTGAGCTCGCGGGACGCGCGCTCTAGGCGCGGAGTGGGGGCTGACGCATGACAGGCGATTTCATCGAACTGGGCGGCGTCAGACTTCATCATCTCATGACAGGCCCCGAGGCCGCGCCAACGCTTCTGGTCCTGCACGGCGCTTCCACCTCGCTGTATGAACCCTATATGGCGCTCTCGAACGCGCTGGAAGCCTATCGGGTGATCTGGCTTGACCGCCCTGGTCTGGGGTGGAGCGAACGCCCCTCAGGCCCCTGGTCGCCCCAACGGGAAGCCGAGCTGATCGCGCATTTCCTGACCGCGCTTGGCGTGCCTCGCGTGGTCGTTCTGGGGCATTCCTGGGGGGCGGCGATCGCGCTCCGGCTTCTGATGGATCGCCCCGATCATGTCAGCGGCGGCGTGCTGATCAGTCCCGCCGCCCGCGCCTGGGTGGGCGAGGCGGCGAGCTATAACAAGATGACAGGCTGGCCCGTCATCGGCCCGCTGATCAGCCATGTGATCGCGCCCCTGATCGGCCCGCGGGAACTGCACAAGGGCGTGGCAAGCGCCTTTCATCCCGAGCCGGTCCCGACCGGCTATATCGAAACGGCGCGACTGGACCGCTTGTTCAAGCCGTCCGTTTGGAAGGCCAATGCGCAGGACATGGCGCAGGTCAACGCGCATCTGGCCAATCAGGAAACGCGTTATGGCGAGATCACCCAGCCCGTGATGATTCTGGCGGGGCCGAAGGACACGGTGGTCCGCACCAGTCGGCACGCCGAACCTGTGGCGAAAACGCTGCCCCATGGCGAGATGCGGCTCTTTCCCAAGGCGGGACATAATCTGCACCACGCCTATTCCCATGAAGTCACGAAGGCTGTCGCGGACGTGCTGGCGCGCAGACGCTGAACCTCCGTCCCGGAGCGGGAAACTTACTCCGCCACCCGACGGTACACCCCGTCCACGCGCAGCTGGCCATTCGCGGCTTCATAGACGCCACGCATGATCGCTTCGAGCTGATCGAGGTCCTGGATCGGGCAATAGCCCTCGGCGTCCCGGCTCACACCCGCTGTCTCGAGCACCGCATCGGCGACATCCGAGCAGGACGGCTGATGATAGCTGACGACTCGGCCCTCCTCATAAACGAAGGCGAGCCCGTAGCCGACCCCATCCTCTCGGGGGGACTGAACGATGTAGACATCGTCAAACAGTTCATGAAAGCGGGCGCCCTGGTGAGGAAAGTTCGGCGCATCAGAGACATAGCGTCTCTGTTCGAGCGTGATTTCGCCGGTCCAGGTGGGGCGGTCCCATTCACGGCCGTCCGGATGCGTCGGAGTATGGGCGTAGACGCCTTCAGACACAGGCCGATCCGCGCCCCAATATCCCACCAGCTCTTCTTCACTGGCGAAACAGGCGGTCAGCCCCAATGCAAAAGCGAGCCCGGCGCACACGCGCAGGCTCGCTTTCACAACTGCCAGAGCGACAGCGTTCATCAGGGCGTGGCGCCCAGGAAGGGTTCGCAGGCTTTCACCAGCCAGTTCGCCGCCTCGCCATCGAGCAGCGGCAGCACCTTCTTGCGCACATCGGCGTGATAGGCGTCGAGCCAGACGAGCTCGTCCTTGTCGAGCAGGGACACGTCCACCAGCGCGCGATGCATCGGCGCCATGGTCAGGGTCTCAAACCCGTGCATGGAGCGATTGCCGCCCGGCACCGGTTCCGCCGGCGTGACCACCTGCAGGTTCTCGATGCGGATGCCGTAATCGCCGACCTGGTAATAGCCCGGTTCGTTGGAGACGATCATGCCGGTTTCAAGCGCGATGGCGTTCGGCGCCTTGGAGATGCGCTGTGGGCCTTCATGGACGCCCAGATAGCTGCCCACGCCATGTCCGGTCCCATGGTCGTAATCGAGCCCGGCCATCCACAAGGGCTGACGCGCCAGCGCATCCAGCGCATGGCCCGACGTGCCCTCGGGGAAGCGGATGCGCGACAGGGCGATATGGCCCTTCAGGACAAGCGTGAAGTGACGACGCATCTGCGCGGTCGGCTCGCCAATGGGCACGGTCCGGGTGATGTCCGTCGTGCCGTCCGGATACTGGCCACCCGAATCCACCAGAAACAGCGAGCCCTGCTTCAGCTTGCGATTGGAGTCCGTATTGACCCGATAGTGCGGGAAGGCGCCGTTCGGGCCCGCCGCCGAAATCGTCTCGAAGGAGATGTCCTTGAGCTGGGGCGACATGTGCCGGAACTCTTCGAGCTTCATCGCCGCCCGGATCTCGTCCATCTCGCCGGACTGGGCCTCGGTGTCGAGCCAGTGCAGGAAGCGCACGATGGCCGCGCCGTCGCGGATATGCGCCTGACGGCTGCCTTCCACTTCGACCGGATTCTTGCACGCCTTGGGCAGGGCGACCGGGTCGGGCTTGCGCTGGACCTTCGCGTCCGCGCCTTCAAGCTGCTGGACGACCCAGACCGACGCGGTAGCGGGATCCACGCGGACTGTCTTGCCGGACAGGGCCTTCAGGCCATCTGCGAACTCGGTCTCCGGGCGGATCGCGACTTCATTGCCCAGATGGCTGCGGGTGGCGTCCGTCAGCTTGGCCTCGTTGATGAACAAGGTCGCCTGACCGGACGGCTCGATAATGGCCGAGGACAGCGGCAGAGGCGTGCAGGCCACATCGCCGCCGCGAATATTGAACAGCCAGGCGATGGAGGCCGGATCGGTGATCACTGCGGCGTCCGCGCCGTCTTCCTTCACATCCGCGCCAATTCGCTTGCGTTTGTCGCCATGGGCCTCGCCCGCCACATCCAGCGGCTGGGGATGCACGGCCGCCATCGGGGCGGCGGGGCGATCGTCCCAGGCGGCGTCGATGGGATTGGTCTCCACCGCGACGAGCTTGGCGCCGGTCTTGTCGGCGGCTTCCTGCAGCCTGGTCAGCGCATCGGGTGAATGCAGGCGCGGATCATAGCCGATGGTCTGGCCGGGCTTGGCCGTCTTGCGGATCCAGCCCGCCATGCCGGTCTTCACCAGGTCTTCGTAGTCAAACAGGCTGTTATCGACCTGGGATTTGACCTGCTCGGTATAGCGACCGTCCACAAAGACCGCCGCCGTGTCACCAAGCACCGCCGCAGCGCCGGCGGACCCGGTGAAACCGGTGGCCCAGGCCAGACGTTCGGCGTTCGCGGGCAAGTACTCGTTATTGTACTCGTCCTCGTGCGGGATCAGGAAACCGTCCAGACCGGCCTGAGCCAGGCTGGCGCGGAGCTTGGGAAGGTTCTCGCGCCCGTATTGGGGCCCGCCCTTCACATGAAATTGCTGGATCTGATGGGTCATGCGCACAAGCTAGGCCCGCGCCCGGACCTTATCAATCTCATCTCTGCGACAGTGCGCAGCGAGAAGGGCCGCCTTGCAGAAACGCAAGGCGGACCTGCGCAATTGGATATGGCTAATCAAATCTTACAAGCCCATATCCGGGCTCACGAAATTCATGCCTATCGGGAGCTCCGCCATGTTCCACCATGACGCTCATCTTCGCCTGAACGCCTGCGACGGCCTGCGCTCCGTGCGCCGCGCCGAGGCGGCCGGCGTGCGCGCTCGTCCGCGCAATACCGACGCCAACTCGCTGTTCGAGAAAATCGGCCTGGCCGATCGCGTCCGCAAACTCTAAGCCGATCTCTCTCCGGCTTATTTAAAAGCGCGCCAGGCCTCACAGCTGGCGCGCTTTTTCTTTATGCGGCTAGGCCTTGCTGGCGTACACCAGCGTCGCCCAGCCATCGAGAATGGCCTTGTCAATCAGCGACAGGCCCTCGGCGTCATAGGCCGCCTCGACCTTGTCGGACTGCTCCTCGAGAAGCCCGGACAGGATGATCCGGCCGCCCGCCTCGAGACGGGCCGCGATCTCCGGCGCCAGGGTGATCAGCGGACCCGCCAGAATGTTGGCGAAGATCAGCTCGAACTTGGCGCCCTCGAACACCGGGTGATGGAAGCCGTCCGCCGTCACCGCCTCGATCCGGGGCTTCACGCCGTTCTTGGCCGTATTCTCCACCGTCTCGATGACGGATTCTTCATCGATATCCGTGGCGAGGATCTCGCAATCAGACCAGATTTTCGCCGCCGCGATGGCCAGCAGCCCGGTCCCGGTCCCCAGATCCAGGACGGTTTTCGGGTGAAAGCCGGACTGGTCGAGCTTGTCGAGCGCCTCGAGGCAGCCCTTGGTGGTGCCGTGATGGCCCGTGCCGAACGCCGGGCCCGCCTCGATCCACAAGCCGATCTGGCCCTCGGTCAGATCCGACGAGGTATGCTCGCCATAGACAAGGAACCGACCCGCCTCGACGCTCGGCAGGCCTTCCAGAGACAGGGCGATCCAGTCTTCCTCGGGCAGCGGGCCGAAATTGATCTCGACGGCGTCGTGCTCGAGACCGGCCTCGCTGGCAAACGCCTCGGCGTCCGGTTGGTGATCAAACAGGATGTCGATGCGGCCCGCCTCGGGAGAACCATCCTCGAACATGGACCAGCTGACAGGCAGGGGTTCCAGCGCTGCGTCCAGCCGATCGTTGGCTGCGCGAATGAGCGGCATCGGGCCGCGCGCTTCAAGGCGCCAGAGCGTGGTCATGGTGTTCTCCTGTATAGTGCTGGAAGGGCTCTAAAGACTCTTCAGACGGAAGGAAAGCATGCAGCGCGTCTGCATCAGATCGGCTTTGCGCGTCACGACCGGCTTGCCCCGCCCCGCCCCCCTCGCCTATCGAAGAGGGCAAGATCGTAAATCCTCGCCAGGAGACCCTCATGGCCGACTTTGCCGCCTCGACCCCCGAGAAAGACGAATCCGACGCCATCGGCGCCGCCGCCCGTGATCAGTTGCGCGCGCTGGTGGCCCGCATCGAGCGCCTGGAAGAAGACAAGGCCGGCGTCGCCGCCGACATCAAGGAAGTCTACGCCGAAGCCAAATCCATGGGCTATGACACCAAGGTGCTGCGCAAGGTGATCTCCCTGCGCAAACAGGACGCCCATGAGCGCCAGGAAATGGAAGCGCTGCTGGAGCTCTATCTGGGCGCGGTCGGCGAACACTAGGACCGATCATGGCGCGTGAGGTTGATGACAAGTCGACCCGCAAGGCCCTGGCCCGCATTCGCCGGGCCAAGGCCGCCGTCGAGCGCGCCATCGCCAAGGCCGAGGAGGATGATCCCGACGCCGCCGAAGCCGCCCGGATCGAGCTGACCGACTGGGAGGACGAGTTCATGAGCTCCATCGAGGAGCGCCTGAACACGTTCGGCTCGGCCTATGCCGATCCCTCGCTGGGCGCCGAGGGCGAGGCGCTCTCCACGCTCCAGCTCGCCAAGCTCAAGGAGATCGAGAAGAAGGCCAGGGGCAAAGCGCCCAAGGGCTTCTCCCGCGGCGGCGGGTCAAGCTTCAAGACCAAGGGCTCGGGCTTCAAGCGCAAGGGCCCCGAGCGCCGCGCCCGCGAGCGCGACATCAACGAGGACGTCATCGCCCCCATCGAGGACACGGCGCCTGATCCCGTGTCCGAACTGCGCAAGTCCGGCCTCGTGCGCAAGGGTTTCACGCCTGAGGTAATCGAGACGCCAGTGGAGCCTGATGATGCGCCTTCACCGGACGAGGCGCCGTCAGAACCG
>MDTA01093617.1_pt1 | contig 13214 bp, 20 predicted proteins | sample 811151 | NCBI WGS metagenome assembly MDTA01 (sample SAMN05326648, study PRJNA326480) | marine metagenome | isolation source: seawater | place: Indian Ocean: South | collected 2010 | reverse complement strand
TCCGGGTCTCCAAGCCATTGCTGGCGTGGCAGTGGAGATAATGCATACCAAACAAAAGACAAGCTGTTTCATGTGCCTGGATGTTGTCAGCAAAGTATCAGACACTTTACAACTTAGCGCAACTCAAAGGCTGATCTCGCAACTTGCTCTCAATGGGCACATCTCATCCTGACCAAGTCAGGCATCAGAAAGAAAACCGAATCAACACGTTGGTGTGATGCCGCAATTCCACCAAACGTGAACACCTATGATGCAGTGACAAGTTTGACAAAGATGATTCGATGACGTTCAATCTAAAATATACTCAGCAGACAGATTGAGTTCAGCAAATGGTTGCGACAGCAATTGATATGACCGTATGAATCTACTCAAATTTTGAAAGATTTTGATCCCAAAGAAAAAATCGTTGTCTCCTCACAATGAGCAATCTGTTGCCAATACGGTAGACAATGATTGCTTCCGATCATCACGGTGAACTGAAAGTTGCATGACTGTCGACAATGACATGATGCAAAGCGAACGTTGAAAGGTTAACAAGCCTAGAGATGGCAACTGAGGCTTTGAAAAATTCCAAAACCTCAGCTCCTGCGAATGGCATATAATGATTTAAATACTCTTACGACGCTTCAACGCAGATATCAACACTGTTATAACACTGAGCAGTAAAAGGTTCATGGCCACCAGCAGTGCCTTCTAATTCCCTATTGGTCAGCTTCCTTGGCGCCTGATTGACAGTCGTTGTCAAACCACTCTTCCGAACGATAGCCTCCACTCTGCTGTAATCAGCTGCTCGATGAAGGTCGTCCAAAAGCCTTGAGCTTGTTTGCATCTGGCTGATGAAAGCTTGAAGTTGTTGTTGAGACATGATGACTCATCGCTTTGATCCTAGTGGTCTAATTCAGTTGTCATCCAGTCGACAGTGGGCAGTCCGCACAAGACGGTACGGTTGAAGGATCCTTGATCTGTCGGTGTGGTTTCAACCATTGGTCTCCATCAAACCCCTCTTGGTGATAAAAACAGCATGCAAGGGGCGAGGATCGAACCCAGAATTCAACCCGTTATCGTTGATACAACTGTTAAGTAAGATGAGCTGAGAAGGAGCTCATCTCTCTGAAGCGATATTGTTTTGATACCAACTCCAGTGCAGAGAGATGAGGTGGCTCCTGTCAAAACTAGGCCTTTCAAAGAAGCGCTCTGACATCAATAATCAGGACAATGAAGACACTTCTTTCTTCATAGTCAATCGCCTGGATCGTTCTCTGCGTTGTCAATGGAAGATCAGACATGCAACACAAACAATGATTGATCAGGACTTTGGTTCAAGATTACTTCTAAGGATCCGAGATGTTTCGAAACACAATCCCAACTCATTGAAAATCATTGAATTATCTCTTAAAACAACAGAGTTGTTGGTCGATCTACCAGTTTCAAATGGACGAATCCTTGTTGATCTTGGCTACCGTTTTGGAGTAGATTTCATTACTCTCGAATACCAGTTGCTGGATCTTGGACCGATCGTTGATCAAACGCCAATACACATCGATTGGTTTCAAGGAGAATCAAATACTATACACGAAGAAATGTATAACTTAGCCCATGGGTTCAACCCTTTGGGTGGTTCTGAAGTAATCCAATAGAGATTACTGATAATGACAAGATTGGATGGAAAAATTACATGTCAGTCATTTCGATTGATCCCATTGGCAATTTCAATTGACATTATGGAAGTTTCTTGATTCGAACTCCATGGGTGATGAACGTCAACATATTGATGATACCAATTGAGTGAGCATCACTCGTATCCAGGCAGATCGACACGTTTCTCCTTTTGATGAGTTGAGCAGTCGTTACACCATCTTGATCAAGCAGTTCACCAGTGAATATTTTCATCCCTGAGGCGATTCATGTCAACCATCAACAAAAACGATGTGAAGGTTTCTGCTTGTGAGTCAACGCGTCTATGCGATGCATCGTCACGAGGTTCGCGACACATCAATAATGACAGATAATCCTATATGGTTGATGTTTCAATCAACTCATCTGCTTGAATTCAATGACGTCTTAGATTATTGTCGCACAAACAAGATTCAAACAGGTTCTCAATGTCCAACCAAATCATCCATATCACAACATCAATCTGTTTGATAATAATGACACTGATTGCACAAAAAAGTGCTCCTGCCGCCGAGCAACAGTATGAAGACGATTGCATCCATGCAATTAATCGTCTCAAGCAAAAGATTCAAGCTTCTGGTGGTTTGGTTTCATCAACAAGATTCTATGAAGAGCCTTCACCCAATAATCCCTTTAAGGAGGGAATCTCCATCTCCTTGATTCTTGGAACCAGAGATCCCGCTGATCCAGCCAACCTCAAAAATAATCAGCTGATGAACAGCACTCCAACCCAAATACATCTTGCGGAATCTGTTTTTGACGGTTGCCCAGAAGTTGTGTCTCTTGGATTTCTGATGTCCCGCACGAGCTGGACCAAACGCATTTTTCGGTCAGTTGATCAGACTGCGATTCCTGGTCGATGCATTGCAGCAGCAAGAGGTATTGAATGGCCAGAATGGGGCTCCTACAGCTGTCCATAAATGACCGTTGATCAGATTGACATCTTGCTTGTCAACAGCTTGCTCTGGTCAAATTCAACGGATTGACCATCCAGACTGAAAATATTATAGAAACTGAACCTGCAGGCCCTTCTCTACACTCGTCCATTAATCTGTTACTGGAACATTGGCATCCGCAGGTAAATCACCTTGACGAATTTCTGCAAGCATGATGCCAATACCTGCACCGGTCACCGTGATGACAGCGATCACAAGAATCAACCAATTTTTCCTGTTCATCGTCAGGTTTCATTGCATCATTATTATGAAGACCTATCGTTGTTTTGTCGATTCAGCTCTGTCCAATATTTGCTTTTGCAAACTTTAAAAACGTTGACTCATCAAGGAAATCAACGTGTCAAAACGAATCTATCATCATCCTGGATCGGTCAAGGCGATCCAAAGTTGGATTCAAACCCTGTCACGCATCAGATTTTGGTGACAATTCCAGCACCACCTTCAAGCAGACCCGGTGGTTCTCGAGAGTTTCGTCAATGGAGAGTCATCACCTGATCATTCATGTCAATGAATGGGCGACTTATGAATAATATTTCCATCTTTCCATTATCAACGACTGAACATTCTTCACAAACGATCTCCCCAGTCAGTGATCTCCGATCATCAACACGTTTTTCTTGCTGAGGGAAGCTTCAGCGCATTGGTGTTGATCACGCTGTCAGTGAGAGGCGGTCATGTGCAACAACCACATCCGTGCAAGCGCCAAAAACATTTTTCAGTGGTTGATCGCTCCAATGGCAATTTGTCAACTCGTCAATCCTGGGTCGATGCGAGTTCAGTGACCATGTCAGGGATTCTCGTGGAAGCGATTGAACTGCCACCGGGTTTGTCTGCGATTTCAGGCCAGTTTTCGCAAGCGGAACCCGTCAGTGTCGACCAATGATGTGACTCTGCGTCAGCAGGATTACCTAGGTTTTTATACCCAAATCAGGGGACTGACTGGCACCTGTATCCATTGAAACCGACCGGAACCTTTACATACCGCAAACTTTAAATGCTCAATTTTTGTCTCGATGGAGCTTCTGACCGCACTCGCGATTCTGCCGTTTCTGGCAGCACTTGTCGTAGGCGCCCGTGAAGCGGACGACGAACGTCCTTAGCGAGTGGTCTCACGCCCAGTTCCATTGCTATGCCGAAATCGATGCAGACGACGGCATGCGTTGGTTCTCTCTGTGCGCAGCTGCGCTTCCGTTCATGACAGCTGTGGCCGGCGCATCGCCGCTTCCCTCCACCCTTGAAACCGGTCAGTCAATTCTCGTGGCGGATCAGACGTTGATCTCCGATGGCTGGAATCCTGCTGCCGATCAGTCGGTTGAGCCATTTGAACAAGATCTCGCAGGGAACAGGCTGTCTTCTCTGGCCTCCTGCTCGGGAACAGGCGTGGGCTATTGCCGATATGACTATCGACGCCAGAACCTCAGGTTGTTTGTGGTGACAATCCCCGCGGAACAACCCGATGAAGCCGGCCGCGTAGCGCGTTGGTGGACTGAATCGACGCTCGTCAACCCAGAACGTTGATCAGGCGCAACGTGCCCCAGAGATCAAACACGCAGAAAATCAAGCCAATCACAATCAGGTCCCACGCCCGGTGACGAAGGGCCCAGGGAGCAAGAAAGATTTCTGCCACGCCGTGCAATGCGGTGCCGATGGCAATGTGTTCAAGCACCAGAAGTCCGTGGGCCAGCAGGAAGAGGCCACTCGCAAAGAAGCGCATCAACACTGTCCAGGAGACCGACACGCTTAACCTCGAACGCGTCACACCCTATCCCGTTCGCGTCAGACACCCGTTGTTGAGAGCGCGTCAGATCAAGTGTTCATCGTCTTGATGGTGCCTGAACCCCGCATGAATGGCCTGCAGAAGGCGCTGATGCCCACGACTTTCGGTCTTGACGATCGCGATGATCCCCAGTCGGTATCAGAGGTCACATGGGTTGCAGACCAAAGGTGAAGACAACCCGTCAACGAGCACTGTTCCTGACTCTCAATAGTGCGTACTATTGAGAAACGCTGCATCTTGCTCCATGTCGCCTGCAAGCTCGTCTGCTGAAGCGACCGGAACCCTGAAGAAGGGGCTCCATCAGGATGGACGTCGCATGACGCCTCAGCGACGGCTCGTGCTCGATCTGTTCGAACAGATCGGCAGCGGCAGCCATCTCAGCGCGGAAGAGGTCCACCGGCAACTGGTGGACAATCAATCCAAGGTCTCCCTGGCAACCATCTACCGGACGCTGAGGTTGCTGGTTGAAATGGATTTTCTGCAGGAACTCGAACTCAGAGACGGTGGCAGTCGCTTTGAGCTCGCGGATGCGGAACATATCCATCATCACCACCTCGTCTGTGTGCGCTGTGGTCGCACGGAGGAATTTGAAAATGAAGCTGTGCTTCAGGCTGGTCGGGATGCCTGCAAGCAGTTCGATTTCGAGCTGATTGACTCAAGCCTGAATGTGCGTGGAATCTGCCCGAAATGCCGCTGATCACGCTTGATACACCTCAATGACCACCGGTCGCATGGTCTGCACAGGCCATCCAGTGACTACCCATCCGATGGACCCCGTCACAGCCGATGAGTCTTGCCTGTGCCTCGGCCTGTGCACGGGTCGGGTAAGCCATGAAGCGAGGATCATTTTCATGGTCTGAAGTCCCGTGACCGTGTTGATGGGAACTGTGGTCATGACCTGTCGTCTGCTTCTGGTTACCGAGCTGAACCAGACCCATGCTCATCGGACCTGCCGTCCAAACGCCCATGGTGTTCACCCCGATTGCGAGCAGTCCCATGCCGACGATTGAAAGATTGATCACGCCCATCGCCACGACACCAATGGACACCACGCCCATGGGGACAACACCAATGCAGATCACACCCATCGGGACAATCCCGATGGAGACTGTGCCAAGTGGAGCGATGCCCACCGCCAGTCGCTTGGGTTTGCTGCCGCAGTGCGCAGGACTCTGATCGGGGGTTGAGGATTTGGTCATACGTGCATGGTGACGTCTGCTGCGCCGTTGCTCCAGCCCCGCCAGGGAGGAGGCAATGAATGTATTCACAGCCGAAGGACCATACGAGCTGATCGTGCTCAAGCCTCAGTGCGTTGAGCAGGGGGGTGAAGGGCGTTGTCTGTTCACTGCCGACGTGAAGCTGACGCTTAACTGAGCGCACCGCTGCAGCTGGAGCCGTTGCCTGCAGTGCATCCGAAACAGTGATCAGCAACGGTGATGGGTTGGTCAACCAGACCATCGGTCATTGCGAGCAAATCAACCAGCTCACGTGGCTGGGAGCCAGAGGTCAGCCCCAGCTGCTGGTTGAAATCGCAGTCATAGAGGGTCCCTGTCCAGCTGACGCTGATCAGGCTTCGACACATCACAGCATCAAGGTTTTCCGGACGATGAGCCTTCCTGAGCACCTGCTGATAGGGCTCCAGCTGACCTCGATGCTCGAGGTCCCGCGCGAACCGTTGAATCGGCATGTTGGTGATCGTCAGCAGATGCGAGAACCGAATGCCATGACTCGTCAGCAGAGCATCGCGATATTGCGCCTCCAGTGGACCTTGCGCGGGGGGCAATGAAGCTCCGGAGGGATTGAACACCAGATCCAGTTGCAGCGGCGATCCCGGTTGTGCGTAACCCAGGTCATTCAGTCGCTTGAGGCCAGCGATACTCCGCTCATAAACACCCTGTCCCCGCTGAAGATCCACCCTCTCCTGTTCATAACAGGGAAGTGACGCCACCACTCGAACACCATGATCCGCGAGAAACCCGGCCAGATGGTCCTGGCCAGGCTCACTGAGGATTGTGAGATTGCAACGATCGATCACCTCCACACCCCTGTCCCGGGCTGATGAGACCAACTCGCAAAAGTTGGGGTGCAGCTCTGGAGCACCACCGGTGAGATCCAGACAACTGAGTTCAAGCCGTGCCAGCACCTCAGGGATCAGATCGATCAGTTCCCGAGACATCATTTCCTTCCGCCAGGGCCCCGCATTGACGTGGCAGTGACTGCAGGACTGATTGCATCGGTAGCCGAGATTCACCTGCAACGTTGTGAGTCGCCGACGATTGAGCGATGGAAAGTGCAACGTTTCAGAGGGGGCGGCAGTCAATGACGAAAACTGATCAACGCATGCACCCTCATTCAAGACCGGAGAAGAACCAACTGCGCCGACGTCCTTGAGTTTGCTCATCCTTTCAGGGCCCTGAACCTGCTGAAACCCTCTCAAGCAAGGCCACGGTGAGGTCATCCCCCTGGGTCTGCAGGTAGGCATAGCCTCCGCCATCTGAGCGAAGGATCGCGACATAGGAGTAGGTCACACCCCTGGCATCCTGTTGACGGATCCTGCCGATGCAGTTGTCATCCTGGGTGAATCGTCCCTGGTAGGCCGCCACCTCGCCGGCTCCGGCATAGGAGGAAACGGCAAGACCAACCATGTTCCAGTCGTTCCAGGTCTCCTGCTGGATCACGACATTGCTGGTCCATTCGTCCCGGGAAAAGCTCAGACCCCGCTGCAGGCTGAGCACGGTTCCGTTCATTCCCCCCGGTGTGCATCGACCCCGCGGCTGCTGGATCCAACGCTCTGTCACAACATCACCTGGACGGGTGCTGATCCCAAATCGGGGAAGGCCCTGCGGCGTCAACAGCACATTGCTGGAGCTCCCATCGGAATCACGCGTCACCGACAACGCACATCCGCTGAGCCGTTCCCAGCGTCCGCTGTAACGGGTTTCGCTGTAGGTCTTTCCAAGCCGCAGAAAACGGCTTCCACTGACAGAACCATCTGCTGCCCAATTCTCCAACTGGAGCCGTCCCACAGGCTTGCCAGCCCGTTGCCCCTCACTGACGATCAGAAAAGTGCCGGTCTGAGTCTCGCTGCACGCTCCTGGCTGCCCGGTGGGATCGGCACGAACGGGAAGCATCGGAATGGTTGATGCCACCAACACCGAAAGCGAAAGCAAACAACGCATCGCGAGATCACCGTTGTTCTCAAGTCTGCAGAGCCTGTGGGATTGCGGCATCATCAAACCCTTCAGCAGGACCGTCAGCGGTGCGAATCAGGCCTTTGATCACAGCAGCTGTTCTCGGCTGCTGTGCTGGCGGATTCACCGTTTGGTGGTCTCAGAGAAACTCGGGTCTGAGAATCCCTTCAGTCGAAGGGGTTGTCAGATCACACCATCCAGAGCGTCCCTCGACACGTCCGATGCTGGACAAGATCGCTCGCTTCATTCCGGATCAGAGTCTGCGCCTGACGCGATCGGACGGCAGTGAAATCCTGCTGGAATACTGCAGCAGCATTCTTGATCCGAGATGGATCGATCTTGAATTTTTCGGTGGTTGGAACCGTGAAGACGAAGCCAATGTTGACCCCGACGCACTGTTGTTCTTCTCCGGACCGACGTTTGAGAAAGAGGCGGGTCGCGGAGAATTCGACATGGCGCTGCATGGAGATCTGCTGATGAGCAATGGCCTCTGGCCTGCCGGCAATCGCGCTGCGGCCCGTGGGCGCGCACATATCGCCATCAAGCATGACGGTGAACTTGTCTTTGGATATGGCGAACTCAACCCGGAACGCATGTCTCGCTATCGGCTCTTTGTGGGTGGTCTGCATGCGTTGAGCAACTCACAGCAATCACCACCTGAGAGCTACACAGGGGTGTACGGAACAATGAAACTGGCAGACGTCCGCATCATTTATGCACTGCGTGCGGATGGTGATCTGGAGATTATTGAAACCGCTGACGGAGTGCATTTCGACGATCTCAGACGATTTGTCGATCAGCGACGGTTTGTGGCGGCATACCTGCCAGACCATGCATCCAAATCGAGATTGATCGTTCCCGGCGTTCGCCGCTGGAGTGAAGAGCAGGCTGTCTGGGTGAGCGGAGGCAAGCCCTCGATCACCCAGCTTCCCTTCATGTTGCGGGTGTTACCTCGGCCCTGGCCGCAGCAAGACCCTTGAACCACTCCACATAGCTCTGGGGGCCACCAGCGACACAGACATCGAAGCGCAGCGGGTCGTCCGGGTCACTGATGCCTGCCAGGGACCCGTCAGCCAGTGATGGGCGATCCACCTCGCCTCCGCTGCTGTCCACCAACACCACCCTGTTCGGTCGACCAAAACACTCGCCAAGCTCTTGAAGGAGCGTGAGAAAGCCACGATCACTCCCACCCCGCAGCCAGCCATCGCCGGAGGAACAGGGCGTGGACGTCACGGTGTCTCCGACACCGACCAGCTGTGGCATCTGATCTCGGGGAATGTTGCGTTCACAGAGATCCATCAAGGCGGCGTGATCCTGTGGTGCAGTTCTGACATTGAACGTGTCACCGAGCGGTGCTGTTCCTGTGCGGGCAGCGATGTGCCGATTGATCAACACCAGGAGGCCGGCTTCCTTGATCGCTCCCCGCAGCATGAACTGGATGTCCGTGCTGCCCACATCACCATCCACAGCAGGTTTGAGACGTTCATCTCCCCGATCGTCACGACCCAGGTTGGGAGCCACGTGCAGGAAGAACGAGTCCTCCAACCCTTCGGCTGCAGCCATCGCCATCAGTTGCTGCATCAGTGACTGGAGCATCAATTGCAGCTGACGCTGACGGTCAACATCACCTGGAATGCGACTGAACAGGCTGTTGAGATTGATTGTTGGGGACACCTGTGTATCAAGAATGGCCTGATTGATCTCCAGGCCAAGCTCCTCGGGAGAGAGCTGGGGCATCACCGACGGGAGCAGTACAGCCATCAACGACGCCATCCGTTCCGGAACAGCCGCCAGGAAAGCCATCTCTGCAGCACTGACCCCGGGATGTGAGAGCTGGCCATAGGCGTCCTGAAGCTGGACACCTCCGGCTGCAAGGCCGGGAAGATAGAGACCTTCGCGTTGCGCGATGGTGAGATCTCCCAGTGCCTTCTCAACCAGGCGGTTCACCCCACGATGCCCCTCGTGCTCGCCATTGGTGAGCACGCAAAAGCTGCCCCGCAATCGGGCAGCGGCTCTCACGTAGTCAACAGGGATGCGTCGTGTGAGGGGATCCTTCACCAGGGGCATGCACACCCCATCAAGGTCTTGAACGATCAGCAGATCCGGGCTGTCAACCAGTTCCCGATGCAATGTTGCGAGGTCCATCAAGGCCAAGGCAATCGACGCATTGATCCACACCCTCCCATGCGCAGCCTGGATCGCCAATCGTGTGGATCTCCGTCATGAAGGAGTGTCATCTCTGCCCCATGACGCGAAGGTAGGTCGGTTGCTTGCGTGTGCGATCAATCACGGCCTGCACAACGGGATAGGCACTGAGATCAATCTCGGGAAAAAAGATCGGCAAATAGGCCAGATAAGCCTGAACGGCACAGTCAGCCGCCCCCCAACAGGGACCCACCAGAGGACGATCGGGATCCAGCTGTCGATTGAGAACGTCCATCAGACGAGGGAATTCCCGCTCTCGACTGGAGGGAACAAACAGCGCGATCGAGAGCGTTGCGTTGGCAAACAGCAGCCACTGACTGGTGAGCGCACGCTCTGCCACTGACTTGATGTCATCGGTGTGTTGCTCAGCAAGATGCAGCAGAATTGCTCCACTTTCGAAAATTGTGAGCGGTTGACCGTCAGATCCAACAATGCTCTCGTCGACGAGAGCAGGAAGTTTGCCAAAAGGATTGATGCGCAGAAAGTCGGCTTGTCGATGTTGCTGAGACTGAAGATCAAGTTCGATCAGCTCATGGTCGATTCCTTTCTCCTCCAAAAACCAGCGAACCATGGAAGCTCTTGTCCTTTGACCGCCGTAAAGCCTGATGGAGGCACCGTCTCGCGCAGTTGTCATCGGCCATTCCCCGTTGAGCAGTCATGCATGGTCGAGCAAAGACGTTGAACAATCAACGTTTAGGCACGGAGTACGTCGTGCAACAACCCGTGTCAGTCCTGTGAAGCCCGTCGATGATCGATTCGTAGACCGACAGAGACTGGTGGTGGTCGCTGCAGCCGGGCATCGACTGTTCTTTCTTAAGAGCGCCTGCGCATGGGGCCAAGGATTGCTAGAGGTACAGGGTCCCCATCCAACCTGAGATGAGCGAACAAAAAGATGATCAGACCGTGGATGTGACGGCAATTGTCGAAACACATCCACTTGTTGATGATGACGAGCTGCACTCAGGTGTCGCCGAAAGGCTGAAACACTCGAAAGAATTTGGCGCACTGGTCTGGGACGCAACCAAAGACTATGTACAGAAGATGAATCTGACAGCGGAAGAACAAGCCAGTGTCAGCACCTGGTTGTCCGCAAAAAAAGACAAGCTACAAAAGACGATCGTTGAAAAGCTGCATGGTCTTCATCAAAGCGATAAATAAGTCGCGTCAACACGCGTGAGTGCAGAACAGGAACGCGGAGCGTGGATACCATGATTCCAAAAGAAAGTTATCCTGATATTGAAAATCAGTATCGAGCATTATTTCCGTGACACATCAGTGTCATTTCTTGACGACAAGACAACACAATCTCTTAGTCGTGCACCCGCGTCGATTGACCACAATCGACCACCACTGACCAGTTGTCACACGCGCTCAGATGGAGAGAAGCATCTGAATGACACCAAACACAAACAGAGCCAGAACGACCGAAGCCATCAACGACTTCCCTCTCCGTGCAATGGTGTTTTGAATGAGTTGCACCATTCGTCAAATCCCGAAGGACCAAATCCATTTAAATTTCAGCAACTCTATTCAACCGGTGCAATTCATTCGTGCACTTCAGGCGGCTCAAACGCTACATTGGTCTCTGCATGGCATTCACAGCCAATCAACATGTGAAATAAGCTGGCTCGACAAACATTAAACAGCCGGTAGCAAATACAACGTCTCTCGTTAATCAGTTCAAAACCATCCCCAGCGAAAACCCTTTCAAAGAGTCTGGGAAGGGTGATTCAGATCACAAATGACCTAGTCCTCGCCTGCTCGGCGATGCCCCGTACACGACGAAGTGGCACCTTGAGCCACAACCAGAGAGAGAGAGAGAGCCTGACTGCAGCGATCCTGCACCAGGGCTGAAACGGCCTCTCCACTCTCTGATTCGATCAGATCCTCAACATCCTGGTTCGAGCTCACTGCTCACGTCGTGCCTGAATGTCCTTTGGCCGTTCCGAAGGTTTGTCGAACATCCATTCCATCATTCCCTGACTATCGTTTTTCAAAGACACAATCACGAAACAGACCAGAAAAAACAGGGAAACAACCACGAGAGACACAGCACTGGCATTGCTGATTTCAAGATTGCCAACCAACAATCCAACCATGAGCCGATTCACCACTGTTCGCTGTCATCAGTCTTGTCAAGTTATCAGGCATGCTGATCGGTGCTCAGATCACATCCACTTCAGTCGGGATTGATTTGACAGGGCTTTGTTTCAATGCAGGCTGTGCATCGATGCATGCAGCCTGCAACTCCAGGTCTGTTGAATCAGCACGCATTGACTGATCCCCTCCTCACAGTTTTGTCAGGGGCTGAACGCTGTCAATGCAGCGACTCACAGCGGGCTGTGTTCAGCCGGCTGGACAGGGGACAACCCTTGTCTGACTGAGTGGGTCGTGCTCCACGGACGCTGTTGTCCGTAGAGTTGGTTGAGTGGCCTTGAGCGATCGGACCGACCGAAGGATCCCTCTGGATCCAAGCATCAGCTCATACCCTTCACACTCCAGTTGCTGCAATGAGTCTCAGCACCGCCACTTTGATGAACTCAAACGGCTTCTTTCCACCCAGCCTTGATCGGGATCAGATACGACAACGGATCTGGGAGCTTGAGACCGGCAAGGTGGGGTTCTACAGCGTGGGGCTCTATCCGGCCTCAATGGCCTACAACTGCGCCATGCAACAGAAGGATGAAGACAACCTTCTGCTGGCACCTCGACCGGGTCGTGAACTGCTCGGCGCCTTCACACAATCAGCCATCGACGGCATGGATCCAGAGCATGTCGCTGTCGTGGAAAGGATGGGCACCCATCTTCAGGATGGGGAGCGGCAGACAAACACCCTGGCCGATCTGCTCAAGCGCTGCGAACTGGTGGTGCTCAGTGCCAACAGCAATCACGTCGAGGATGATCTTCTCGAAGCCATCCGCCTGCGGGAAGAGCTGGGTCGTCAACATGTCGTTCTGGCCTGTCTGGCTGGATCCTTCAGCCACGACAACATCGCCAATGAGTCGTATGTGCTCTGCGAAAAGGTGCCGAGCCTCGGTTTCTTCTCGGGGTTTCACCGGCATGGAGCCCTGCGGAACCCGCTCGACAGTTTCACGGCCAACTTCTGCCACCCCAATGCCCTCACTGCTCTGCTTGGAGCGAGGATGCTTGATCGGTTGTCTCCCAACATTCAGGTGTCCGCTGGTGTTCACAACGTTGAGGGTCAATACATCAAGGCAGCCAAAAACATGTCCTCGGTGTTCGCCGGCTTCGGGTACGCCTACCACCAGGAAAACCCAGGGGTGCTCCCGACGCTGCTCACGCTGCTTCTTGACCAGTGCCTCGATCAGGCAGCAACAGTGTCGATGGCGCGTCGCAATCGCCAACGGCTCTACAACCGTCAACCCTTCGCACTCACGGAACTCGGCTACG
>MDTA01010798.1_pt1 | contig 13214 bp, 8 predicted proteins | sample 811151 | NCBI WGS metagenome assembly MDTA01 (sample SAMN05326648, study PRJNA326480) | marine metagenome | isolation source: seawater | place: Indian Ocean: South | collected 2010 | reverse complement strand
GCGAGGGTCGCGACCAGGAGCGGGATCAGTGTCTTTTTCATGGTGTCTCCATCAGGCAGCGAAGCGCTGCGGTTCCTTCTGCGCAACCAACATGCGTGGAAGTCCATTCCGGGTCAACTCCACAAGCCTTCCTCAGAAGATCGGGACTTTCTTGCCGCCTCTCCGGCCCGCGCTGAGACTTGAGGGTCGATGAGGAACGTCATCCCGGTCTTGTGTTGGTTCGGCCTGCTCTTTGCGCCTTTGGGTTGCGCTACGCCCGGCCCTCAGGGGCCCGTACCGCTCTATGAGTTTGATTCGGTCTGGTTGAACCCGGACGTCGGTGGGGTGCGCCCCTGGAAGTCTGAGGATCGACGCGCGGCGACCCGCGCCGCGGAGGCGCGGGAGCGCGGCAGGCGTCCCGGCGCGCGCCGGAAGGGCGCCACGAGCTCCCGGAAGTTGGCTCAAAGAGGCGGCCGTTCAGGCACCGCGAAGGATCGCGTTCACGCGGCGCGCCGCAAGACCGTGCGCGATCGAAGAAAGGTCACGAAGGCGGCGCCCAAGACCGTCACCAAGACCGTCCGTTCAAAGCGGGTGGCGCCGAAGCCCGCGCCGGTTCGCCTCGGCCCGGGAGCCGTCGCTCAGGCGAGCCCAAGGAGAGCTCCGCGGAAGCGCGCCGCGAAGTCCGACCTGGGGGACGGCAGCGTAGCCAGTGAGCTGGTCGCAGCGGCCCGCAGGCTGGTTGGGCTGAATCGGGGGCGCGACGCAGAGCCCTTTCTCTCTCACCTCATGCAGGTCGCCGCCGTGAAGATGAAGGTCAAGGCCCCCAAAGACCTCTACAACGCCGCGGCGTGGCGCAAGCTGAACCGCGCGAAGAAGACCCTCAATGGCGCCGCGGCGAAGCCAGGTGACCTGGTCTTTTTTCACGACACGCACGATCGCAATGGGGACGGATCGGTGGATGACCCCTACAGCATGGTCGCGGTCGTGGAGTCTGTGAAGCCATCTGGGGCGCTGATCTGCGTCGGGGACGCCTACAACAGGGTGATTCGCTTCTCCATGAACGCCCGACGTCCGGCGGTTCGGCGTGACGATCGCTCTGGCGAGGTTATGAACACGCCGATTCGAAAGAGGACCCGAACCGATGGTCCGGAGACGCCCGTGCTCGCGGGCCAACTCTACGCCGGGATGGCGCGTCTTTAAGCGACGACCGCGCTGGCGCGACGTGCTCGCGTCACCCTCGCCCGCGGTCGGCGCGCCCTCACGTGCGGCGCGGCACACGTGCTCGCGTTTGGCACGGGGGCGCCTGAGCGCTACAATCCCCGCTGCACATGGTGTGCGGTGTGTGAGAACGCGGAGCGCGATTGGGTCAAGCTGACGATATTGAGGACCTACTCGGGAAGGTCTGGGGCGGACGCTACCAGATCCTGGAGTTCATCGGTCGCGGCGGCATGGGGATGGTCTTCAAGGCCCGTCACCTGCAGATGGACCGTATCGTCGCGCTTAAGGTGATCCATCGAAAGCTCTGCCAGGACGAGAAGCAGGTCCAGCGATTTGAGCAGGAGGCGCGAACGTCCTCCAAGCTTCATCACCCGAACAGCATCCGTGTGTACGATTACGGAACCAGCGACGACGCTCGCCTGTTCATGGCGATGGAGTTCCTGAGCGGGGTCACCCTCGGTAAGCTCATTCAGAACGAGGGACCTCAGCCTCCTGAGCGGGTGATTCATATCGCCCGACAGATCATCAAGAGCCTCTCTGAGGCCCACGAGCTGGGGCTGGTCCATCGGGACCTGAAGCCTGAGAACATCGTGATCTGCGACATCTACGGGGAGCGGGACTTCGTAAAGGTCCTCGACTTCGGCATCGCCAAGGCCATCGGGCCCAGCGAAGAGCAGATGAACCTCACGCAGACCGGATTCATCTGCGGAACGCCCCGTTACCTGTCCCCAGAGCAGGCGCTGGGCCATGAGGTCGATGGCCGTGCTGACCTCTACTCCGTCGGCGTTCTGATGTACGAGATGCTGACTGGACGTCCCCCCTTCATCGGTGAGAACCCGATCTCTATCGTGATGAAGCACGTCCATGACGATCCTCCCCCGCTCACTGGAATGGATAAGTACGGCGACGAGGGGCGTAAGATCACCTGGCTCGTGGAGCGACTTCTGGACAAGACTCCAGAGCGTCGACCTTCTCCCGGAGAGCGTATCGTCGAGTACGTGGACGGTCGTATCGACGAGAGCGAGCTCATGGGTCGCCCCGTCTCGGTCGGCTTCGCGACGACGGACAACAGGGGCAGCGTGGCGGGTCACCCTGGCCGAGGAGCGGCCCGCGACTTTGTTCCGGAGGTGAGCGAGACGGTGCCGCCGATCTCGTCCGAGGCGAAGACGATCCCGCCTGTGGCCCCGCTGGACGTCCACGACCCCGCCTACCAGACCGCTGTTCTCGAGAACACGACGATGCCGCCCATGACGCCGCCTGTCCCTACCTCGGACGAGACGGCCATGATCCAGCGACCCGAAGTGATCGCGACGCGGGAATCCGCTTCGCCGATGGCCACGGTCCAGGAGGAGCTTGACGACGAGGCTGGCGAGACCCGGATTCTCAACCTTGAGGAGCTGATGCCGACGGGCGGCGAGGCCGCCGAGGTCGAGCTCCCCCGCATCCGCAGGGCCCAGGAGCAGCACACCCGAGACGAGCAGCGCGCGCCGGCGACGCAAACACGCCCCGAGGAGCGCGCCGCGGTGCCTCCGCGACGGGGCCGCCCTCGGGACCCCGTGTGGGCGTGGGTGAGCGCGGGGCTGGCGGTGGCCATCTTCGTCCTCTCGGGCGCCCTGTATTTAACGGCTGATGACGCACCCGAGGGCGACGAGAACATCGAGGTCGTCGCCCAGCAGGCGGTTGCCAGTCCAGAGCCGAGTCAGCCGACGGCCGAGCCCGCGTCCCCGTCGAAGGATCCTGCCTCGGGGGACGCAGCGTCGGCCGCCGGAAGTGCGGCGCCGGCGGCGCCACCGAGCGCTCCCGAAGCGAAGGCGCAGAGCCCGGCCCCCCTCCCGGCGACCTCCGGCAAGATGATCGGCGCGCTCCTCGCGAAGATTGAGCTGCCCAAGGCCGCGCCAGAGCCCAAGTCGCAGTCCAAGATCGAGCCGCCTGCGGCTCCCAAGCCGACGGTCGTGACGCCCGCGCCCGCGCCGCCAGCCCCCAAGAGCAGCGGCTCGCAGGAGCCAGCGGCTGCGAAGGCCGCCAGTCCAGCTCCGGCCCCGCCCGCCGCGCAAAAGCCGCCGGCGGCCTCCGAGTGGAGCAAGAAGGTCGTGAGCACCGCCCAGGAGACGCTCAAGACGGCCACTGAAAAAGCGCAGGCAGCCAGGAAGGCTGCTGCGGAGAAGAAGACTGCTGCGGAGAAGAAGGCGGCCGCTGAACGGCGGGCCGCGGAGCGGCGCAAGCGCCGAGCCAACAAGGACGATTCTGGCTCCAAACCTTCGAAGCGGACTCGTCCCAAGCGCTCCAAGCCGAATTCAGCGCCCTCGTTTGATCCCTTCTGATCGCACGAGAGGGAACCGTTCAATCGTGGAACATGGGGCGAGAATAGCGCCCTTTCCAAGGCCGGTGTATACCTGCCACAAGCTGCGGTGAACGGAAGAGAGAGCGTTGTACCCAATGAACCAAGTTCTTCGTGCGTGTGTTCGCGCCTCCGCTTGCGTGGCGGTGGCCCTGAGCGTCCTCCTTACGAGCGCGGTGTCTCCGCCGGCCCTGGCGGATGATCCGGCCATGGCTAAGCAACTCTACATGGAGGCCAGGGCCCTCATGAAAGAGGGTCGTATTCGTGAGAGCCTCGACAAGCTCAAGGCGGCTCATGATGCGTTTCCGGATGACGCCATTCTGGTCTCGATCGCCAACCGACACCTCGACCTCGGTGAGCCCGAGGAGGCTGCTCAGGTCTTGAGCCTGATTCAGTCGAAGAAGCGGGCGATCAAGAAGCAGGTCCGGCGCCTGCGGCGCGAGGTGGAGTCCCAGCTCGCCGAGCCTGTGGTCGTGAAGATCAGCGCGGATGTTCAGGGCTCCACGGTGTCGATTGACGACGGACCGCCTCGTGAGCTTCCCGCCGTAGTTCAGCTCCCGCGCGGCAGTCACCTCTTTGTCTTCAGCGCCCCAGAGCGCGCCGATCTCCGAGTGGAGAAGGTGCTCAAGGGAAGCCTGGAGATGCCCCTCGTCGTTTCCCTGGCGCCGCAGCCTGGGCGCTATCGCGTCGCGATCGATCCGGCAGAGAGCCTCGGGGACACCAAGATTATGGTGGACGGTCGCACGATCGTCCTCTCTCCAGAGGAGCGTCGAGTCCCTGTGACTGAGCCCCGCGACCTGGAGCCTGGACCGCACAAGGTCACCTGCATTCGCGGCTTTGATGAGCGCGCCGATGCGTCTCTCGTCGTCCGCACCGGTGAGGTGTCTGTAGCCACGTGCTACTTCGACGGAGGACCCGCGGGCAGCCCGCTTCTGGATATGGACCGGAAGACGGTGGGCTGGATCAGCGCGGGTGGCGCTGCGGCGGCGCTCTTTGGCGCGATTGGCTATTACGTGAGCTACGAGAAGGACCTCGAGCTCTACCCGCCCCCCCGCTATAAGATCGACTCGACCAAGCCGGTCGCATCCGGCTTGCTCGCGGCGACCAGCGCGGGGCTCGGAGGGCTCGCCTACTGGCTGTTCACGTCGGACGACGACTGAACTGAGCGTCAGCTCAATCAGGCGGTAAGTGCTTTCAGACGCTCGCCGTGAGCCCGGTCCCTTTGGAGCTCTCCCGACCTCAGGTGCCTGTCGATGAACCAGCCGACACAGGCCAGCGCCTCGTCGCGCTCGTCCCCCTCAGGGATGCGCAGGGCGTCCGCCGCGAGGCAGCCCGCAAAGAAGAGATTCGCCATGCGCTCCACGTGAGGCTTCAGCACGAGCGCGCCCAGGCCCGGGTCGTCCTGAAGCTCTAGAGCCTCCTGAACCCCCACTCTAGCCTCCTCAAGGGCCTCCCGGGCCACGGTGAGGGGTAGGGGTAGGTCCGAGTCCCCAGAGGGCAGCATGGCCGCGAGACGGTCAAATACCTGCTGGTGCAGACCGAGTCTTGAGAAGTCACGGTACGTCTGCGCGATCAGGGTGTTGTGAGTCCCCTCCCAGTTCTCGTAGACCACGTTGTCTCGCAAGAGACGCGGCAGGACGGAGAAGCTCTCGATGGCTCCGTTGCCGCCGAGCGTCTCGATGGCCGTCAGGACCACGCGATGAGAGTGCTGGCATGAGCTCAACTTCACGAGGTTGGTCATGACGCGCAGGAAGCCCTGACCGTCCTGATCGAGCTCTCCGCGCTCGTTGGCGTCGGCGGCGCCGGCCAACTCCAGGCCACCTGCCAGAAGTCCCATCGAGGTCACGCGCATGTCCGCGACCATCTCCTGGACCTGGGGATACTCCAAGATGGGCTGACCAAACGCACGCCGGCGGCGCGCATAAGCGTCCGCCACCGTGGACGCGCGCTGGGCGATCCCCGCGCAGCCCAGCGAGTTGTACAGCCGCGAGGTGTTGATCACGTGGTTCATCACGGTACGAAAGCCACTTGAGACGTCGCCCACGGCGTATGCGACCGCCCCCTCGAAGTCGATCTCCGCGGAGGCCATGGAGCGCGTGCCGAGCTTGTCCTTGAGACGACGGTACTTGAAGTGGTTGATCCGGCCGTCCTCGAGGAGCCGTGGAACGAGAAAGAGCCCAAGGCCCCGCGTCCCCTGCCCATTCTCGGCGACTCGCGCTGTCATGAGAATGACGTCCGCGTCGGCGTTGGAGCAGAACCATTTCTCGCCCTCGATGCGCCAGCGTGTGGTGCCCATCGCTTCGCCGTCGGGATGAGCGACGACCGCGTTCGCGCCGACATCCGACCCGCCCTGCACCTCGGTCAAGAACTGCGCGCCGTCTAGACGCTCCGTGTAGCGATCGGTGAGCAGCCCTGGAAGCCAGCGCTCCTGGAGCTCCGCGCTCCCGGCTGCGCTGAGGGCCTTCACGACTCCGGCGGTGCAAGCGACAGGACAGTTGTGCCCCGCCTCTCCCGTATGGCTCGACAGATAGAAGACCGCTTGAGCCAGGGTGTTCGCCGCTGGCTCCTCGTAGACCGCGATCACGCGGCCGTCCTGGTAGATGGCCTCCCCACAGACGGCGTGGGTCGGGTGGTGTTCGATGGCCTCGATACGCTCACCGATGGGGGACCAGCGCTCCAGCCGAGGCAGGTTCCAGGGACGATTGCCCACGATCGCGGCCGGATCCAGCTTGGTCATGACCTTCTCGCCAAAGGTCATCAGGTGCTCGCGGTGGGCGGCGTGTCGAGCGTCGCCCAGGTGATGGTCCAGGAGGCGGTTCAGGAGGCGATTGGACTCATAGACATTGGTCGGTTGCAGCGCTCGCCAGGCCTCTAGATCCTCGCGCTCGCTCGCCTGTGTCTCGCTCATCGATCTCCCCTCTAATCCGCCCTCGGCGTACCACGTCAGGACTTCGCGTGTCATCAGCCTCCCGTTTCGACACGCCGCGGACAGACACTGGTCAATTGAAATGAATGGTGGTTCATTTTGCGTAATGACCGCCAACGGTCTAGTCATATCCGGCCATCACTGGATCCTGAGAAGTGGTGGCCAAACGCAGAGATGGAGCACAAGACTTGAGCGAGTACTACGCTGACCTTAGAGACCTTCGATTCACGATGTTTGACGTGCTGAACGTCGCCAGCCTGGCTGAACACGAACGCTTCACGCACGCGGATGCGGAGCTCTTTGATGACATTCTTCTGGCCGCTGACGACCAGGCACGCGAGCTGCTCCACCCCCTGAATGAGACGGGGGACAGGAAGGGCGTGCGCCTGGAGAACGGGCGGGTTTTGACACCAGAAGGCTGGACCGAAGCCTACAAGGTCTTCGCGGAGATGGGGTGGCACGTGCTCATCACGGAGCCGGAGATTGGAGGTCAGGGCCTCCCCCACGTTCTCCATGTAGCGGTCGGCGAGCTGTTCTCGGCCGGCAACATGTCCTTTGGGTTCACGCCGGGCCTCACGACCGGCGTCATCGGACTGGTCAACAGCTTCGGACCCCAGTGGATGAAGGACTACTACCTGCCCAAGATGGTGAGCGGAGAGTGGGCCGGGACCATGTGTCTCACTGAGCCCGCGGCCGGCTCCGCCGTCCCTGACCTCAAGTCGTCGGCGATCCCGATCGAGGGAACGGAGGACGCTTACAGGATCAAGGGCCAGAAGATCTTTATCTCGTCGGGCGACCACGATTTCACCGACAACATCATCCACGCGTTCCTCGCTCGGGTGGAGGACGACCCGACCATCAGCCTGTTCCTCGTCCCCCGCGAGCGGCCGGAGGGAGATGGATTCGTCTTCAACGACGTCACCACCGTGGGCATCGAAGAGAAGATGGGGATCCATGCGTCTCCGACGTGCTCCCTGTCGTTCGGCGATGAGGACGACTGCGTGGGTTGGCTGATCGGTGAGCGAGGCAAGGGCTTGCGCTGCATGTTCCAGATGATGAACGGCGCGCGTCTTGAGGTCGCGACACAGGCATATGGCCTGGCCAACCTCGCCTATCAGAGGTCCGTCCGGTACGCCAAGGAGCGCGTCCAGGGCGCGGCCGTCCAGGACCTCCGCAAGAAAGACGCCGCCCGCGTCGCCATCATTGAGCACCCCGACGTTCGGCGTATGCTTATGCAGATGAAGGCTCTCTCTGAGGGTGCACGCGCCCTGGGCCTCTATGCGGGGTACTGCGCTGACCGCGTAGAGGTCGCGGTCGACGAGAAGGACCAGAAGCGTTGGCACCACCAGCTGGAGATCCTCACGCCGATCGCCAAGGCCTGGGCGTCCGACGAGGCCTTTAAGGTGGCCGAGCTCGGTATTCAGGTGCACGGCGGTTACGGATATTGCTCCGAGTACGGCATGGAGCAGATCCTCCGCGACACGAAGATCACGAGCATCTACGAGGGAACGAACGGCATCCAGGCCCTCGATCTTCTCGGACGAAAGGTCGCGCGCGGCGGCGGCGTGATGATGATGACCATGCTCAACGAGGTGAATCGCTTCTTGAACGGTCCCTTGAAGGACGGTGACTTTGCCCCCGAGGTGGCCGCCTTGAGCAAGGCCCGCGACGCCATCGTGAAGACGGCCATGGACTTCGCCCAGCGGAGCATGAAGGGCGACATTCAGTACTCGGCGCTCCACGCCGCGCCGTTCCTCCAGATGTTCGGTGATCTCCTCGTGGGTTGGAGGCTCATGGAGGCCGCTCAGGTCGCCTCAAAGCGCTATGACGCCCGGCTCCAGAAGATCGACGTGGACCCGCTCGATGAGGAGCTCGGCAACGTCCTGCAGGACGATGAAGAGGCGCGCTTCCTGCACGGCAAGGTGGCCACCGCGCGCTTCTTCGTCCATCAGATCCTGCCGCGCGTGCACGCCCGACTCATGGGGATCGAGTCCGACGACCGCAGCGCCCTCATGGTGCAACTCTAGCCCTGGAAAATCCTCGGGCATCGTGGGATATTTCTCTATCCCACGAAGGTAGCTCACCATGTGCCGACTCTACGGATTTAGAAGCGTCATCCCCAGCCAGGCCCATCGCTCGCTCGTGAACGCCGACAACGCGCTCGCGACCCAGAGCGAGCGGCACCCCGACGGCTGGGGAGTGGCGTACTACGTCGATGATGCTCCTCACGTCACGCGAAGCTCGTCGACGGCGCTCCACGACAATCTGTTCAAGCGCGTCAGCGGCGTCGTGGCCTCTCAGACCGTCGTCGCCCACATCCGTAAGGCTACGGTGGGCGAGGTCTCTGTCCTGAACTGCCACCCGTTTCAGTACGGCCGTTGGGTCTTCGCTCACAACGGCGACATCCCGGAGTTCGGTCGCTGTCGAGACGAGGTCGAGGGTCAGATCTCGCCGACTCTTCGACGCTATATCCTTGGAGATACGGACTCGGAGCGGGTCTTCTTCCTGTTCCTGACCCAGCTCGAGAGGCTCGGCCCCCTGGGCAGCCGCCTCGGCATTGGGCCGATTATGTCCGCCCTGGAAGAGACGGTGAGCACGATCCGTCGCATCGCGGACACCCCGGACGCGCCGGCCCCCTCGCTGCTCACGCTCCTGGTGACAGACGGGACCTCCATGGCGGCCATCCGCGGCGGCAAGGACCTCTATTGGTCCACCCACAAGAATCGCTGCGTGGACAGCGAAGGCTGCCCCCACTACAGCGACGTGTGTGAGGCCCCGACGCGCACGGGTCTCGTCAATCACTTCATCGTCTCAAGCGAGCCGGTCAGCGATGACAACGTCTGGACCGAGTTCAAGGAGGGTGAGGTGATCGGCGTCGACGCAGGGATGCGGCTCTCGCGTCGCGTGAAGGCGGTGGCGGCCTGAAGACCGTTGAGGCCCCTGAACATCGGTTCGAGGAGCCTCGAGGCGACCGCTCATTGCTCCAGGCGCTCGGAGATCTCCCTGGAAGGTTGAGCAGCGCGCTCCTGGGCGCAGGGGCCCCTCCAGTCGTGCCTGATGAGGAACGAGGTGCCCTGGCGGCGCTCGTGACCCGCTCCCCTCGTGGCAACGCCTATCTGTCCCTTGAACCCGGTCTGGCCGTCTTTCAGCATCCGCAGGGAGTCGTCACATGGGCCGCTGCCGGTCGGACGGCGTTCGCGGTTGGAGGTGTCCACGGCGAGAGAGACTCAGCGGCGCTCCTCGAGGCGTTCCGAGCGCACGTGGTGAACAGGGGATTTCGGCAGGTGCTCCTGTTTCCGGTGAGCGAGCGCGAGCGGACGGTCGTCGAGGGAGCCCAATTTCAGTGCCTCGCAGTCGGCTCGGAGGCGTTCGTGAGTCCGCAGGGGTTCTCCCTGTCTGGAGGCGTAAAGGCTGACCTACGGCAGATGCTCAACCGGGGTCGAGCGCGATACGGGCTGTGGTCGGAGGAGATCGCGGTCACCGACGCGGATGGCGCTGTGCTGAAGGTCTACGATAGCTGGCTCAGAGCGCGGTCCACCGGGCACAGGTTGCAGCTTCTGGTAGGCACGCTCCGTCTCGATGAGCCCTTCGGGAGGCGGTACTTCGTGTCTCGCGACGACTCACGGATCCACGCGGTCGTCACCCTGACTCCCGGTTGGAGCGGCGAGGGCTATGGCATCGACGTGATGGCTCGCTCCCCTGACGCCCCGGCCGGCGCCATGGAGACCGCCATCACCGGAGCGATATCGCAGCTCGGCGCTGAGGGCATCGCCACGCTATCCCTCGGCGCCTGCCCGATGTATGAGCACACCAGCCTGGGCGCAGAGGATCGAGGGGCGCTTCGACGCCTGCTGCGTTGGGTTTATCGGTCACGGATCACAGGAGAGCTCTTCGCATTCGAGACTCTCCCGCGCTTTAAGCGCAAGTTTGGGCCCACCTGGCAGGCCTCCTATATCGCCGCCTGGCCGAGCGTCGGGGTCCGCGCCCTCTACACGGGTTGTCGGATGTGGGGCCTGTTCGGCCCTCGTAGCCTGCGGCTGGGGCTTTCAAGGCCGGGTTGAAAGCGCTACGCTCTGGTGCCTTAGAGGAGGAACGCGCTTTGTTCACATCATCCCGCTCCAACCGCAGCTCGGGCGTCTTGATCGTCTCGCTCGCGGCGCTACTCGCGTCGAGTCTGGTGACGAGTCAGGCCCTGGCCGCGCCTTCAGACGCCGCTGACCTGGTCCTGATCGACGCTGGGGCCACGCAGATCAAGCTCAAGAGCCTGATTCAGACCCAGATCGCGCTGCCGCTCGACCCGGATGACAAGAATGAGCATCGGCTGGAGAACGGCGACCCGGCCGAGCAGACCGGGATGCGATTGCGGCGCGCGCGCTTCGGCTTGTCCGGTTGGGCCTATGGGGTCATCGACTACGCGATGACGGTCGAAGGCACCGAGGACGGCGCGGCAGAGCTCGTCGACGCCTGGATCGGATACCGACACTTCCCTCTGGCCAACCTCATCTTTGGTGTCCGCAAGATGCCCTTCTCTCGGTATGCGCTGCTCTCCTCCAAGAGGAACTCCCTGGCGTAGCGTCCCTTGGCGGTGACGGCGATGGCTCCCTTCCGGCAGGTGGGCCTCTCCCTTGAGGGCAACATCGCGGGCGGCCTGCTTCACTACTCAGCGGGCATTTACAACGGGTTTGAGCGGGGCGTTGGCTTCTATGAGGGCTACAAGCAGCCCAAGGCTTTCAACGGTAATCGGTATGAGCAGCTCGCCTACGGCGGGCGCGCCAGCATGCAGCCCTTCGGTTCCATTGGCTCGGACCTGGCCGATCTGAACGGTGGAGGGCTGAGGCTCTCGCTCGGGACCTCAACGTTCCTCCTCGACGGCAGCACCAACACGATCTCCGCCTGGGGCGTCGACGTGGCTATGAAGGCTCATGGTTTTCACCTGGTCGCTGAGTACCTGGCGGACACCGCAGAGCCGGCCAACCAGCCGGAGACCGATGCGGGTGTGCCTGTGGAGCTCAACCGTATGTGTCTCGTCGGTGAGATGGGCTACATGGTCGTGCCGGAGCGCGTCGGCGTGACGGTTCGCGGGGAGTGGATCGACGACAACGTCGAGGTGGACAACGCGGGCGACTCGCTCGTGATCGGCGGTGGCCTTCAGTAATACTGGTACCGTCAGCACCTCAAGGCGCAGCTGGACTACACGCACCGCATGGAGCTGCACGGTATCTCCCTGGATAACGACACTCTCTTGTTCCAACTGCAGTTCTCCCTGTGAGCCGGACGGGCCTCATCCGCCTCGCCTGCGTCCTGTCGCTGAGCGGCGCCCTCGTGGCTTGCGACGACGAGCCGGAGTCCCACCTCAAAGCGTTCCAGGCCGAGCGTGAGGACCAGCTCATCGGCGGCGATGTGGCCATGGCTCGCGTCGGGGACTACATCCTCGAGAACGATAAGATTCGTATCGCGATTCTCGGCGAGCAGTCCTCGCCCGGTCCGGGTGTCTACGGCGGAACCCTCGTGGACGCGGACCTCCAGCGCGTCGAGGAGCGCTACCGAGGTGGACGTGGGCACGACCAGTTCGCCGAGATCTTTCCCTTTGCGAACCTGCTGGTTCCAAAGCCTGGCGGAACCGACATCTCGGTCGTGAACGACGGATCCGACGGCAAGGCAGCTATCGTGCGGGTCTCTGCGGAGGGCGCGTTCTTTCTGCACGCTCTTGGCGTGCTTGAAGAGCTCCTGGAGAACGAGGTCCTCAAGGAGCTCTTTGAGGACGTCCGAATCCACCTGCGATTCGAGACCGACTACATTCTGGAGCCTGGAGCGAGCTACGTGCGGATGGTCACCCGCGCGAGCCGCGTGGGATCGAGCGAGGGCGCGGGGGAGTGTGCGGAGCTCACCTCCTGCGACCTGGAGTGCGCTACGGGCCTCGCCTACGACGAGGTCGGCTGCCTCATCTGTGAGTGTGCTCCCGAGGGCGTTGAGCGTCTGACTCACTTCACGGAGTCGACCAGCATCTTCGAGGGAGCCCTCGGTGAGGCGACCAAGGGTATCGAGCCGGGCCTGGTGGCTGGCGACTTTACGTTCTTCGGCGCCCAGAACGACCTCTTCGCCCCTGGCATGGGCTTCGATGAGGAGCGAGCGGTCTTCGAGCCGCTGTTTGAAGGAAGAGACCCCTTCACCTATCCACTGGCCCTCGATTACATGGCGGCCGCGGGCGGCGCCGTCTCCTACGGCTATTTCTCGGTGAACGGCCCCGGAGAGACCGAGCCGCGCGTTCTCGTGCCCATCATCACCTCGTCCACGACCGCGTTCTCGACTTCGGAGCTGCGCTGCGGAGACGACGATCCTGAATGTCGACGAGCGACCTCATGGGAGTTTGAGCGGTATCTCGCCGTTGGGGATGGTGACATCGCCTCGATCGCCGACATCGTCCACGAGCTCCGCGGCACGCCGACCGGCCGGTTGGAGGGCGCCGTGTTGACCCAGCAGGTGACCCCCGCGGCCAACGCTCGCGTCTTCGTGATCGCGGACCCCGACCCGGATCGCGACTGGACCAGCGTCCATGAGCTGACCCAGGCCAACCGAGCGCTCACGGGCATGCCCGGGGTGATGAACGCCATCGACGCAGACGTGGGGCTGGATCCGGTGGAAGACGGCGCTTTCAGCGCCACACTCCCGGTCGATCCCGAGACCGGAGAGATGACCTACATGATTGTGGCCGCGAGCGAGGATCTCGTGACCCTCTCTCCCCTGCAGCGTGTG
>MDTA01225117.1_pt1 | contig 13215 bp, 13 predicted proteins | sample 811151 | NCBI WGS metagenome assembly MDTA01 (sample SAMN05326648, study PRJNA326480) | marine metagenome | isolation source: seawater | place: Indian Ocean: South | collected 2010 | reverse complement strand
TTAACAAAACCATCCCTTATATTCAATGGAAGAAGTTCATTAAGGGAGTTTTTTAATTCATCTATTAATTTTCGATTAATTATTAATTCTTTTGTTTGCATTAATAATTCATTAGGAATTGCCTTACTCTCTAGTGTTTTTTTAATCTCTATTATATTTAGCAAAGCATCTCTAATAGAACCAAGATCTCTAGGAGTATTTCTTCCAAGGGATGTCCTAGAAAGGATACGCTCTATGTCAGGCATAGAAATCAAATTTGATTTAATATTTTCACTTAGTTCATTATTTTCAATAAAAAACTCTACCACATCTAAACTTTGATTTATTTTTTGCACATTATAAAGTGGCGCACTTAAATATTTTTTTAGCAACCGACCACCTGGACTTGTTGATGTTTTATCAATTACTGATAAAAGACTACCTCCTTTGAAGTTTGAATTACTAGCTAAAATTTCTAAGTTTTTAAATGTTGAGTAGTCAATTACCATTTCATCTATAGTGTTTTTTGAGACTAAAAATCTTATATTTGGCAACTTACCTTTCTGTGTTCTGAAAATATAATCTAATAAATAACCTGCAGCTTCAATTTCTTCTTTATGAAACGCTTCAAGTTTCTTAGAATCACTTAAATTAAGAGCATCTATTATTCTTCGAAAACAATCTATTTCTGATATTTGTTCAGCAACCTTTGAGTAATTATAATCCTCAATATCAATAATCAATTCATCTTCTTCGTTTGATTTGAATTTAAAAATTATTTCATTTGGATTTATCTTTTCTATTTCAGAAACTATTTGTTTTTTTTTAACTCTTTTAGAATAAAAATCACCTGTTGAAATATCAATCCAAGAAAGACCTATAAAATTTGAATAATATATAACCGATAATAAAAAATTGTAATTTTTAGGCTCTAATATATTATCTTCTGTTAACGTCCCAGGTGTAATTATTCTTACCACTTCCCGCTTCATGAGGTTTTGGTTTTTAGGCAAATCTTTTTTTAAAGATATTTTACTCTGTTCACAAATAGCTACTTTTACACCATGTTTAATTAATTTAGATAAATACAAGTCTGAAGAGTGAGCCGGGACGCCACACATTGGAATACCTTCACCATTATAAGTTCCACGTTTTGTTAATGTAATTTCTAATATCTTCGCAGCTTCTATTGCATCCTCAAAAAATAATTCATAAAAGTCCCATTCTGAAAAAAAGCAAACAATCTAAATGATTTTTTTTTATTGACAGGTACTGAGCTACCATTGGTGTTGCTTTACTAGCTTCTATGTCATTTATTTTAATATTTTTCATTAATCAAAATTATATATTTAATTAGATAATTACCTAACAAAAAATTCTCTATATTTATCTGGTACGTCCTCCATTGCCAGAATCATAAATACATCTGTAGTTTGAAATTGATAATCTATTACAGCGCCATCCCCACATACGCCCCCTAATCGAAGGTACGCTCTAATTAAGGGAGGAATAGATTTAATTGCTTTTCTAACATCTATGTTTTCTTTTTTCATTAAATTCATATCAATATGTCTATCTTCTATAGCTCTAACCATTAAATTTTTTGGGGCCATATGGTAATGATAAAGATATGACAAAGGTAATTTTATATTATTTATATCACTGCCTGGAAAACTTGCACACCCAAATATTCTGGTTAAGTCATTATCGGCATAGTAATGAGCTAAGCCCTTCCATAGAAGCTGTATTGTTTGATTATTTCTGTAATCAATATGAACACATGATCGTCCTATCTCACAAGCATTATGACTTTCCATATTTCTAATTAAGTTATTTAAATCGTATTCAGAAGATGAATAAAAGCCATGATTTAAATCTGCTACTTTATGAAGCAACATTCTATATGCACCAACAACAGGGTTTTCATTAATTTTTTTATTATCAATTACAAGCATATGATCACAATATTCATCAAACTTATCAAAATCTTTTTTAGATGCAATCATCTCATCAGTTGGTGTTGCGCCCATTTCTTCGTAAAACACAGAAAAACGAAGTCTTTGAGCTAGCAAAATATCCTCTTTATTCTCAGCTAATCTTACTTCGAATCTTTTGTCAGGGGATGTTACTTTCATATTCTACCTTTTTAATGTAACTTAATTCTTATATAATATTTTTACTATTTTGTTATATATTCATTGCTTCAAATATAAATGGCTTAACTTTAATGGAAAAGATTATATTTCCCTAAAAATCAAAAAATTATGGATTAATCAATGAAAAAATGTCAGCTCTGCGATTGTGAAGATTTTGATATATTTAATGAGCATAAAGGAAATAAATTAGTTGAATGCATAGAATGTGGGTTTATATGGCTAAATCCTTTACCCAAACGTGAGGATATAGAAAAAGCTTATAATAATGCTTATGAGAACACAGCTAGTAGTTATTTTTCAAAAGTTGAAAAAAAATTACTTAGATCTAAAAAAAGACTAAGATTTATGAGGAAATATTTAGATAAAAAAAACAATATTAAATTCTTGGATATAGGGTCTAACGGTGGATTTATGGTTGAAGCAGCAAGATTGCGTGGATACGAAGCAACTGGAATTGAAATTGATCCATATTCTGTAAGTTATGCAAGAAAAAATTACAGTAATAATACTTTCTTTGAAGGTGACATTGAATCATATTATGAAAAAAATTATAAAAAAAAATTTGATATTATCTATTGTTCTGAAGTTATTGAACACCTAATTGATGTAAATAATTTTATTTTCCTGATTAAAAAATTACTACACAGTAATGGAATTTTTTTCCTTACAACACCTAATATAAGACATTGGAGACGGCCAAAAAATTTAGTAACATGGGACGCTTACTGTCCACCAGATCATTGTTTATATTTCGATAATAATTCAATTGAAAAATTATTAAAGAAATTTGATTTGAAAATAATTAAACAAATGATTGCTTTTAAACCTGGCATTAAAGTTATAGTTAAACATATGACCTGAATATTTCTTTTAGTTTTTCCCCCACCATGTTTCAATCACATAACCATAAATTGGTGTTTTGGCTGGACGTGCAATTTTATTCCAGTATGCAACTCTATCAAATTCAATATGATACAAAGGAATTATAAAATAATTATGCAACAACACTCTATCTAAGGATCTTATTGAAACTATTAATTCCTTTCGTTTATTAGTTTTAGTTATTTTTTCAATCAACCTATCTATACCTTCGTTTTTTATACCAATATAGTTTCTTGTTCCTTTTTCATTTGCTGCTTGCGAACCCCAATAATAAGCTTGTTCATTTCCAGGAGATAATGTCACTCTCCATTTATTTATTATCATATCAAAATCATAGTCCTGCCTTCTTTTTTGATACTGCGCAGAGTCTACAGTTCTAATGCGTGCCTCAATACCAAGTTTTTTTAAATTCTTTAAAAAAATTAATGCAATTCTCTCATTGTCTGGGTTAACAAGTAGGATCTCAAATTGAAGATAAAGTTTTTTTCCATTTTTTAATTCTTTAACCCTTTTACCTTCTTTAACAAACCACCCTGATTCCTCTAACAAAAAATTAGCTTTTCTCAAGCCAATTCGAATTTCATTATTGTTTTCAGATGATTGGGGTCTATATTTTTGAGTAAAGACAGTTTCAGGTATAAATTGTTTAATTGAATTAAGTAATTCTTTTTCTTCTACTGAAGGCAACCCAGATGAAGCAAGATCAGAATTTGCAAAAAAACTATTTGTTCTTTTATAAACATTATCAAAGATATTTTTATTTATCCATTCAAAATCAAAAGCATGACCAATTGCTTTTCGAACTCTTATATCTTTAAAAATTTCTCTTCTTGTATTAAAAACAAATGCCTTCATACCTGATGGTCTTTTATTAGGAATTTCTTCAAGTCTAACCTTTCCATTTTTCACAGATGGAAAATTGTATGAAGACCTCCATCTACTTGCAGAGTATTCGGGCCTTAGGTCAAACTCACCAGATTTAAATGCTTCCATTAACACATTTGTATCTCTAAAATACTCATAACTAATTAAATCAAAATTATTATGACCAACTCTGATTGGTAAATTATTACCCCAATAATTCTTGTCTCTTTGATAAATAATTTTTCGCCCGGGTATTACTTCTTTGATTTTATAAGGGCCACTTCCAATAATAGGATCAAGAGTTGTTTTATTAAATTCTACTTCAGAAAAATATTTTTTTGATAAAATTGGCATAAGCCCCATTAATAAAGGAAGCTCTCTATCCAAAGCCTCTTTCTTGAACGTAAACTTAACAATATTTTTTCCAATTTTTTCTACTTTAGAAACTTTATTATAAAACAAACGCATATTTGCTCGGCCTTGCTCCCTTAGCAAATTCCATGAAAAAATTACATCCTCAGAAGAAATCGGAACTCCATCATGAAATTTTGCTTCTGATCTCAGTGTAAATTTTACCCATGACCTATCCTTGGGCGTCTCAATAGTTTCAGCAATTAAACCATATAAGGAAAAAGGTTCATCCCAAACTCTTCCTAAGAGACTCTCAAAAACATATTGCCTTCCAGCAGCAGGGGACCCTTTAATTATGAAAGAGTTAAGAGAATCAAATGAACCAGTTGCAGCTAATTTAAGATGTCCTCCTTTCGGTGCTTTTGGGTTAGCATAATCTAAATGTTTAAAATCTTTTGAATATTTCATTTCCCCATGCATAGCAATTCCATGCATAGGTTCAGAAATTCCTGACTGAACAAAAGAAAAAAATACTGTAAAAGTAAATATAATTATATTAAATTTTTTTATCATAATTAAAATAACCTCTCATGAGACAAACCAACAAAAGCTGCCAATCCAGCAAAAATCCATATACCTATAACAAAGGGAACTGCGTGATTAAGAGATCTTCTCATTTTTTCTTCAGTGTCTGTTGAAGAACCACGCAAACTCAACTCCTTAAAAGCCTCCATAAACGGTTTAAAAGTGACCCTTATTCCAACCCCGCAAATTATTGTACAAGAAAACAAAATAACTTTAAGTATCAACCATTCCGTCTTAAATGGATATTGTATAATTATTGATAATAAGCATAGCAAAAGAAGTGAAACGATAAACAAAAGTCTTAAGAAAAGATCCACCTTAGCTAAATTTGCACCCAACAAACTACCCTCTTCTTTATGAATCTTAAAAACTAAAATTATCCATAAACAAAATACAAAAAAAATAAATATAAGTAATATTATACTTTGTGGACCTGCATTAACTAAATATGACAATGTTAAGCCTATTGGAAATGTTAAAAGCAACATATACCTAGGAATCATATCCACCCAGCCTAATAGTTTTAAAACCTGTAACCTTGTCTCAAATGAATATTTTGTGTTTACAACCAGTCTTGCTGAATAGAATACACCCAAGTCAGCACCAACCCAATACACAAAAGTGATTAGGTGAAGTAGGAGCCAGAAACTATGCCAATCCATTATTATTCCTAAAACTCTGGTTTAGATATTCCGATATATGACAATAAAACTAAACCTATCCACAAAGCAAGCACCCAAGGTTTAACTCTACCAACAGATTCTCTCAACTTATTCTCGATTTCAATAGTAGATCCATTTTCAATTAATTTTTGAAATGCAGGAGCAAATCCCGAAAATGAAAACCTAATTCCAAAACCACAAATTAAAACAGATCCATATAAATAAAACTTAAGCAAAACCCAATCTTGCATATAGGTAATTTCTAAAAAATATAAAAGCGAAACACCTACAAAAACAAAAACTATTAAAATTACTCGCATAACGCTATCTAGATACAAATAAATATTTCCTATTGCGGTGCCTCTTTGAGTAATAGACCCTGTTATTAAAAAAAACCAAAAAAAGAAAGGAACCCAGACAAAATAAATATAATTACCTAATTCAGCAAAATACCCTAGTCCAACTAAAAGCATTATCCCAACGGGAAAAATTAATATATTTGCTATATTTGGGAACCAATTAACAAAACTAATTATTTTGATTATAGCTAATCTAGTTTCAATACTATTCTTTTTATCTATTAACTGTGTTGATCCATAATAAACAGTTATATCTGCGCCTAACCAATAAACTAAAATCAATACATGAAAAACTAACCATATTAGTTGACTATCTATCAAAATTAAATATTCCTATTTGTTCAAAAAAATTAAATTAAGGGTTTCCAAACTCCAATTAAGGCCGCAAGAGAAATCAATACCCAAATGGCCTTCACCCACCTTCTTGCTTTAGCTGCTGATTCGTGAATTTCTTTTTCAACCTCAGGAGAAGACCCTTCCTGTAACATTCTTCCAAAAGCCATAATGTAAGGTTTCGCAGAAATTCTTATCATAATTCCACAAAAAATTGTTAAAGCAAATAAAAGAACTTTTAAAGCTAACCAATTTTCAATTAATGGGTATTGGTAAATAAAAGATGTGATTGAAATGATTACCAATACTACAAATAAAACATATCTTACTATCAAGTCAAACTTTGCCCATGGAGCTTTTTTATTAGCATCTTTTGTTAAATGTAACCACCAGACTAAAATCAACCATGCAAATCCAAATACCCAAAAAAATATAATTAACCAACTTGGGATTAACCAAAGGTTTTTAATCGATACAAGAGAAAACCCTATTGGTATCATTAGCACCATGGTTGTTTTTGGCGCCATATCAATATTAGAAGTGATTCTAGCTATGAGCTGTCTAGTTTTAATATCATAGTTTGGAGAATTTCTAAATCTTGAGGAGTAAAAAACGCCTAAATCTCCACCCAACCAATAAACAAATAATAAAATGTGTGACCATACAATTATTGATTCTAAAAACATTATCAATATCCCCTACACCTAATGAAAACCTACTGTTGCGATAAAGTATACAGGTAATTAATGAACTTAAGAAAATAAATTATGTTCTTTTACAGGTGTTTTTTAATTTTCACTATTTGAATCATCTTCTTTAGGCTTTTTTGCAACACCAACCATTGCGGGTCTAAGAAGTCTATCTTGAATAACATAACCTGATTGCATTACTTGTATTACTGTGCCCGCTTCCTTATCATTAGTTTCTTCTTCAAACATGGCTTGATGAAACTTTACATCGAAACGTTCTCCCATAGGATTTATTTGATTTATTCCATGCCTATTTAAAACAGACAATAACTCTCTTTCAGTTAACTCAACGCCTTCTCTTAAATTATTGAATGATACTGATTTATCTTTACTATCCTCATTATTAATACTTTCTAGGGCTCTTCTTAAATTATCAGATATAGATAAAATATCTCTTGCAAAACCTGTAATAGCGTATTTATTGGTGTCTTCTAGTTCTTTTTTGCTTCTTTTTCTTATATTTTCTACCTCAGCCATAGACCTTAGCAGTTGATCCTTAAGGTCTGAAATTTCTTTTAACAATTCTTCATTTAATTCAAAATTATCTTTATCAACTTCACTTTTATCTTCATTATCAACTACCTCTGTTAAAGGATCATTTTGCTTTTCATTATCTTCCTTAACATCATTTTTATTATCTTTACTATTTATCATTATTTTTTCCTAAATTTAGACATTCTACTTTGAATAAAGTGACCAACTGTTCTTGCTGTATAATCAACCATCGTAACTATTCTTGCGTAATTTATATGTGAAGGCCCAATTACTCCAACAGCACCTATAATTTGACCTTCGCTGTTCATATAGGGAGAAATAATTGCTGAACAACCAGTATTGTTAAATAGTTCGCTTTCATAACCCAAAAAAATTCTTACACCTTCCGCTTTTTTTGCCATATTCAGTAATTTAATTAAACCCTTTTTTGTCTCTAAAGCGCCAAAAAGATCTTTAATTTTTTCAAGTTTCTCTATTTCTTGAACATCCTCTAATAACTTGGAGTGACCACGAACAATAAGTTTTTCTTTTTCCTGGATCCCTGTCCATAAGGCTAACCCATCCTTTATAAATTTACTAGTTAAAGAGTCCAACTCTTTATCTAACAATTTTTTTTCCTTTTCAATTTCATTGGTTATCTCATTAAATCTCATCCCTATTAAGTGTCTATTTAGATAATTTGTTGCTTCACTAAGGATTGAAATAGTCCATCCCTGCGGAGTTTCTATTATTCTATTTTCAACAACACCATCTTCCGTCACTAATATTACTAAAACCCTTTCAGGTGAAAGCCCAATAAATTCGATATGTTTTAAAGGTGCATCAGTTTTTGGTGCAAAAACTAAACCTGCACAATTTGATAAACCAGATAAACTTTCAATAGCATCAGATAATATATCCTCAATATGATTTCCATACCCAGCAACAATTGAGTCTATTTTTTCTCTATCATCTTTTGAAACATCTCCAATTTCTAATAATCCATCGAGAAAAAATTTAAGCCCTTTTGTAGTCGGAATACGCCCTGATGAAACATGGGGTGAGTATAACAAACCGCTATCTACCAATTCAGCCATGATAGACCTAATAGTTGAAGGAGATAGATTTATATTTAGTCTTTTTGCAAGCGATACTGACCCTACTGGATCTCCTGTTTCTATATAAGCTTCTACCAACTTCTTGAAGATTTCTGTATTTCTTCCGCTAAGCTCTTGAATTTCACTCAATCATTATACCTCAAATCTAATTTAATAATATAAATAAACCTTGAAACAATACACTTCAATCTTATGATAAGAGTCTATAAATTGAAAAGTTAAATTAATTTTACACTAGTAGGATTTTTGATGGTAACAAAAATTAAACAAATATCTAGACCTTCTGGCAGAAGCTTTAATGAGTTAAGAAAAATTCAAATGAAAAAAAATGCTATTAAGCATGCTGAAGGGTCTTGTTTGATTAAATTTGGCAATACACATGTTCTATGTTCAGCTTCTGTAGAGGAAAAAGTGCCACCTTGGCTAAGAAATACTGGCAAGGGTTGGATTACAGCAGAATATGGAATGCTTCCTAGGTCCACAAACTCAAGGATGAATAGAGAAGCATCAAGAGGAAAACAGTCAGGGAGAACCCAAGAGATCCAAAGATTAATTGGGCGCTCTCTTAGGTCTGTTGTTGATCTAAAGCAACTAGGTGAAAGACAAATAATTATTGACTGTGATGTGATACAGGCTGATGGAGGAACAAGAACTGCAGCTATAACAGGTTCTTTCATTGCGCTTCAAGAAGCAATTAAATGGTTAATAAGCAAAAACAAATTGGAAGATTCCCCTATTAAGGCTCAAGTTGCTGCAGTATCATGTGGAATCTATAAAGGCACACCAATTCTTGATTTAGATTATAAAGAAGACTCTGAAGCAGATGTTGATGCTAATTTTGTTTTAACATCAAATAAAAAGTTAGTTGAGATTCAAGGGACTGCTGAAGCGGACCCATTTTCTGAAAAAGAATTTTTAAATTTATTAACGCTAGCAAAAAAAGGCGTTTCTGAACTAATTTTGATACAATCAAAAATTTTGAATAATAAAAAATGAAGAAAAATTTAATAAGCAAACTTGTTATAGCTAGCAACAATAAAGACAAAATTAAAGAGATAAATTCTTATCTTAATAATTTTAATATACAAACAATTCCTTCTTATGAATTTAAAGTGCCAGAACCAAAAGAGACAGAAAACAGCTTTAAAGGTAACGCAATATTAAAAGCATCCCATTCAGCAAACTATACTAATCTTCCCTCACTAGGAGATGATTCTGGTTTAGTAGTCCCAGCTTTAAATGGTAAACCTGGGATTTATTCAGCTCGATGGGGCGGCCCGAACAAAGACTTTAATTTGGCAATGAAAAAGGTTAATAAAAAACTAAAAGGTAGAAATAGTTTTGCTTGGTTTGTTTGCTCAATAGCCCTAGTCTTTCCTGATCAAAAAAAACTTACATTTGAAGGAAGGGTGTATGGAAATTTAACCTGGCCACCAAGGGGGAAATATGGTTTTGGCTATGATCCAATATTTGTTCCATTAGGATATAAAAAAACTTTTGGAGAAATGAAAGAATATATAAAAAGCAAAATAAGCCATAGAAATTTGGCTTTTAATCAGTTTTTTAAAAAAATAAAATTTAACTAAGTTGTCTTCACTAGGAATTTATATTCATTGGCCTTGGTGTAAAACTATCTGTCCCTATTGTGATTTTAATGTTAGAAAATTTGAAAATATTGATATACTAGAATGGGAAAAGGCTTATTTAAAAGAAATACATAATATGTCTTTTCTAACAAAAGAAAAAAAAGTATCTAGTATTTATTTTGGAGGGGGGACACCATCTCTTATTAACCCAAGTTTAATAGAAAAAATCATTAACTGTGTTAGCAAAAAATTTTCACTTTCACCAAACGCAGAAATTACAATTGAGGCAAACCCTTCTTCTATAGAATTTAAAGATTTTTACAATTTTAAACAAGTTGGCATAAATAGAATATCTTTAGGAGTTCAATCACTTAATGATAATGACCTTAAGTTTCTTGGAAGAGATCATAATTCAGATCAAGCTAAGAAAAGCCTCAAATATGCAGAAAAAATATTTAATAAAGTTAATTTAGATATTATTTACGGCTTGCCTGAACAAAAAATTAAAAACTTTAAAAATGAACTTAATAAAATTCTGCGATATGCTGTATCAATCGGACACCTTTCAATATATCAACTTACAATTGAGCCAAAAACACCTTTCTACAAAAAATTTATAACAGGAAAATTAACACTGCCACCCGAAGAAACTCTAAATAATATGTATTATATTATTCAGGAAGCGTCTGAAAAAAATAATTTATTACAGTATGAAATATCAAATCATGCCTTGCCAGGAAATGAAAGTATTCATAATCTTGGATATTGGAGATATAATGAATATTTAGGAGTTGGACCTGGTGCTCATAGTAGGGTCTCTTATAATTCAACTCGAATGTCTATGGTTCAAATAAATTCCCCAAGAAACTGGCTTAACTCAATTCACGATAAAGGAAACGCTATAGCTCTTAAAGAAGTTCTAACAAAGAATGAGGCTGCAATGGAAGTTCTTATTACAGGGTTAAGGTTAAAAGAGTTTTTACCCAGCGAGAGATTTGATCAATACTCAGTTTTGAAACTAAATGAAATTATAAAAAAATCTCGCATTAAAGAACTTATTGATGAAGGGTTTATTGAATGGAAAAGTTCGAAAATTAAAACAACCTATAAAGGCAAAAGCGTTTTAAATACTGTTTTGGATAGATTTGATCAAATAATTAATTCAAAACATTAAAATTCTCTGGAGGAGAATCAATAATTTTAAACCCTTTTTTATTTATCTCTAGAATAGCTAGCCCTCTTTCAGCTAAGCCTTCTTTATTAAACCTAAACAAACCATCAACACCTGTAAAACCTGAAGAGTTAGTTAATATAGACAAATCTATCAATGAAGATTCACTATTTCTAGACAAAACAATTGCAAGGGCCGTAGCATCGTAACTCAAACTTGCAAGTCTAGGTGGTTCTGCCCCATAAATTTCTTTGTAATTAGACCTAAAGTTCTCGCCAACTTTAGGAGAAGGCCCAGCAAACCAACCACCAACTAATGCAGGCTCTAAACCAATTCCTGGCTCATCCCACAATCCTGTACCAAGAATTTTTAATGACCTAGGATCAACATCATAAAAGGCTAACAAAGGAACAATTGACCTTAGCCTTGCACCTCCCTCAGGTATAATTATAGCATCAAAATCTACTTTACCCATTGTCTCTTTTTGTTCTAATCGCTCAAGTGCTTTTAACGCTACCGGATCACCTTGTATTAATAATTTCTCTTTATTTTCTGCTAGTAAAATTTTTCTTTTTTCATAATCTGTAATTTTTTTTATTACTTCTCTATAGTCACCCTGTTTGGTATCATAAAATTCTAACTTGGTTAACCTTCCTCCATATTTTGGTATATAAGACTCAATAGATTTTATAATTTTTTCACCATATGCACTTCTTGGAACAACAGCAGCATAATTCACAACACCTTGAGAATTTGCATAACTAACAATTCTTTCAATTTGTTGCTCAGGAGAAAACCCAAGTGAAAATATATTTTTACCAGAAATTGAACTATCATTTGAAAAAGCAATTACACTAATATTAGCTGATTGAGCTATAGGGGAAATAGCTTTAACCGATTCACTGAAAATAGGACCCAAAATTATTTCAGCACCATTTGAAATCAAATCATTAATTGCCAATACAGAACCTTGAGCTGATCCCTTAGTGTCTCTTGGTAATAATTCAAAACTTGAATCAGATAAATCAAACATTGCCATTGTTGCCGCATTTAGCATTGCTTTTCCAATAATAGAGTTTGACCCAGAAAGCGGAAGCAATAAACCAACTTTTATTTTATCATTTGTTGCCTTAGAAATTGATTGTAATTCAGGTTTTTCAAATTTTTCATCTGAAGATGGGCTAATTTTTGATAATGATTCCTTAGTTTGCTTTTCAATAAGCGACTCATCATTATTACTTTCTTCGACCAAATCCTTTGAAGCTATAAATCTATTAGAAAATTGCTCTTCATCTGTGGACCCCTCACCACTCCCAAAAACTTTTGTAACCCTTGAGCTAACTTCACTATTATCTTTTGAAGAATTTTTTACTGTTTCATATGTTTTTTTTATATTTAATGAGCTTACTAATGGCTTATTACTTATATTCTCAAGAACTCTGGGCTTAGTTTTAGATATAGATTCTCTATTTTTTTCCTGGTTATCAATTTGATTTTGCCCACAACCACTTAAATTGATTAACAATAGGAAAATTACAATATAAAATATATACTCTGAAACTGAACAACTGTAAAAATCTGATGCTTTCAAGTAAACCGCCTAATATAAAAAATTTTGCTCACAAATCTAATTCTAATAAGAATACCAATCATCTGAAGACAAGTAAATTAGAAGCTGGTTTATATGTAACATCTACACCCATTGGAAATATAAAAGATTTTACAATAAGAGGAATAGAAACACTACAGAATGTAGATATTATTGCTTGTGAAGACACTAGAAGAAGTAGAAAGCTTCTGAATTACTACAATATAAAAAATAAACTTATTTCTTACCATGACCACAATGAGAAAAAAGTTTTGCCTAAATTAATATCAAATATACTTTCTGGCAAATCCATAGCTCTTATATCTGACGCAGGAACTCCATTGATAAATGATCCGGG
>MDTA01106566.1_pt1 | contig 13217 bp, 9 predicted proteins | sample 811151 | NCBI WGS metagenome assembly MDTA01 (sample SAMN05326648, study PRJNA326480) | marine metagenome | isolation source: seawater | place: Indian Ocean: South | collected 2010 | reverse complement strand
TAACCTGCTATGTAAATAAAATACATCTCCAGGATAAGCTTCTCTTCCTGGTGGTCTTCTTAGTAATAAAGACATTTGCCTATAAGCCACAGCCTGTTTCGAAAGGTCATCATAAATTATCAAAGCATGCATCCCATTATCTCTAAAGTATTCTCCCATAGCGCAGCCAGTGTAAGGCGCTAAAAATTGAAGTGGTGCTGCATCTGAGGCCGTAGCTGCTACAATTGTTGTATATTCCATTGCTCCAGCTTCCTCTAATGTTTTTTCTATTTGCCTAACTGTTGATCTTTTTTGTCCTATAGCAACATAAACACAATATAATTTTAATTTTTCATCATTAGATTCATTTATTTTTTTTTGATTTATTATTGTATCTATTGCAACTGCTGTTTTGCCTGTTTGTCTATCTCCAATAATTAATTCTCTTTGTCCTCTGCCAATAGGTACTAAACTATCCACTGATTTTAAACCAGTTTGCATTGGTTCACTGACTGATTTTCTGGGAATAATACCTGGAGCTTTTACTTCTACTCTACTTCTTTTTACCCCTTTATCCAATGCTCCTTTGCCATCAATAGGATTTCCTAATCCATCAACAACTCTTCCAAGCAATTCTTTTCCAACTGGTGTATCAACAATCGCTCCTGTTCTTTTAACTGTATCTCCTTCTTTAACTGCTCTATCATCTCCAAATATTACGACTCCTACATTGTCGCTCTCCAAATTTAACGCCATTCCTTTTGATCCATCTGAAAATTCTACCATCTCTCCTGCCTGAACATTGTCTAGTCCATATATTCTGGCAATTCCATCACCTACTGATAAAACTTGTCCTACTTCAGAGACTTCTGCTTTATCACCAAGTTTTTTTATTTGTTCTTTTAATATTTTTGTTACTTCTGAAGGATTTATTTCCATTTAAGCCTCGATCATTTTATTTTCTATTTGTTGCAATTTATTTTTTAAAGAAGTGTCAACCATAATACTTCCAACTTGAATAATTAACCCTCCAATTAAGTCTGGGTCATGTTTAAAATTTAACTTAACATCTGAACCAAAATTTTTTGATAGTTCATTATTAATATTTTTAATTTCTGTTTCATTTAAGTTTTTCGCTGCAGTAAGTTTCGCTAATATTTCACCTCTTTTATTTGAACATATGCTCATAAAATCTTTTAAAATTTTTTCAATAAAAAATAATCTTCTTTTTATAATTAAAAAATTTAAAAATTTTTTAAATAATTCATTAAATGAGAATTTTTCTGAAATAATATTAATTATATTTAATTGTTTCTCTTGGTCGTTTGTAGGATCTTTAATTAAAATATTAAAATCTTTACTATTAGATAGTAATTTAATTACTGCACTAACTTGCTCTTCAATTTTAGTTAATTCATCATTCTCTTCTGCTAATTCGTAAAGAGCTTGTGAATAACTATTGTGTATAGTTGCTGAAAAGTTACTATTTTTGCTCAATTCTATTACCCTTAATTATTCTCGAAGATTAAAAAAATTTGAATTTAATTAACATAACAATAACCTCTCTTCAAGCGACAGATTAACTAAAAAGCCTTAAATTATTGAGTTAATTGAAGCTTATTGGATCAACATCAACTGTCAGTTTTATTCCTGGTGAAATTTTAAAATTTTTTAGAGCAATTGAGAGTTGTTTTTGAATTTTAGGTATTTTCTTTGATCTTATGAGCAGTCTATTTCTAAATTTTTTCCTAATTCTATAAATTGGCGCATTAACTGGACCTAAAATCTTAGCATCGATTTTATTTACTAATATATCTCTAAGTCTTAAGCTTTCTTTGTCTAGCTTTACTACATTGCTGGCAGTCAATATTAAGCTAATAAATCTTTCATATGGTGGTAGATTATTTTTTTTTCTTAAATCTAGTTCTTTTTCTAAAAAGTTGTAAGGATCTTCACTTACAATTTGATTAATTACTTCTGGATTTAAATTATAAGTTTGAAAATAAACATTTGCAGGTTTTCCTTCTCTTCCTGCTCTACCAGAAAGTTGGTGGTAAAGTTGAAGATTTTTTTCTGCTCCTCTTAAATCATAACCAAGAGATGAAAGATCAATATCTAAAACTACAATACAATTTAAATTTGGAAAATGAAATCCTTTTGAAATTAATTGAGTCCCAATTAAAATTTTAATTTCGTTATTTTTAATTTTTTCTAAATAATCAAAAGATGATTTTTTGCTCATAGTGTCACTTGAAAAAATTAAGGACTTATATTTGGGAAATAGATTTTGAATTTCTTCATAAACCTTTTCAACTCCTGGTCCACTAAAAATATATTCACATTTTTCATTTTTGTGGCATTTTCTTTCAAGATTAGTTTTGAAACCACAATAATGGCATAATAAATTTTTTTTATTTTTATGATATACAAGATTTATTGAACAATTTGGACAAGAAAAAACTTTAAAACATTTTTTACATAAAACAAAAGGTGAAAAGCCTCTTCTATTTAAAAAAAATAGTACTTGATCTCCTCTATCTAAATGAAAATTTACTTTTTCAAGAGTTTTTGAAGATATGCTAGAATTTTTTTCTAATTTATATTTTTTTAAATCTATAATTTCATGTTGAGGTAACATAGCATTTTTATATCTTTTAATTAATCTTGAGTGATAATATTTACCTTTTTTCACGTTCTCATATGTTTCAAGTGAAGGTATGGCAGTGACTAAATTAATTGGAATATTTTCATACTTAGCACGAGCAATTGCCATGTCTCTTGCATTATAAATTATTCCTTCATCTTGCTTAAAAGATTGATCATGCTCCTCATCGACTATAATTATTCCAAGTTTTTTAAAAGGAAGAAATAATGCTGATCTAGCACCAATCACAACTTTGATATCCCCACCAGCAAGACCACTCCAGATTATTGCTTTATTTTTTTTTGATATGCCAGAGTGCCAAACTGCCGACTCAAATCCAAAAAAATCTTTAAATTTTTTTTGAAATTCAGAAGTTAGTCCTATTTCAGGAAGCAAAATTAATGCTTGCTGGTTCTTTTTAACAATATTCTTAATTGAATTGAAATATACAATTGTTTTCCCAGATCCAGTTGTTCCTTGTAATAAATGTACTCTAAATTTATTTTTAATATTATTAATACTATTTAATGCTTTCTCTTGCTCTTCTGATAAAACATATCTTTGAATTTTACTTGATTTTTTGTAAGATTCGAATTCTGAAACCTTTAATTGCTCTAAAGGTTGATTGCTTAACATGTGTAGTTTAAGACACATTCCTTTGGAGATTAAATTATACTCTGAAAACCAATTAAGGAAATTTAATGTTTTTAAGTTTAATGGTGGTATATTTAACTTTTTAATAATTTTTTTTGTAACAAAATTTTTTTTTTTTTACCTTTTCTAATTCATCCCACACTACTCCTATCATTTTAGATTTGCCAAAAGGAACCAGAACATAATCTCCTATATTTAAATTTAGATTGGAAGAGTAAGTAAATGGATGATCAAAAATATTTGGTAACAGAACTGGAATTTTCATATTTTAATACGAAAATATATTACGAATGTATTTGTCTTTTATCTACTGATAAAGCGGCCTCTTTTATGGCTTCAGAAAAGGTAGGATGAGCATGGCATGTTCTGGCAATATCTTCAGAACTAGCTCCAAATTCCATTGCAACAGACATTTCTGCAATCATTTCTCCTGCATGAGGGCCTATCATATGAACACCTAAAACTTTGTCAGTTTTCGAATCTGCTAAAATTTTAACAAATCCCTCAGGCTCATCTATCGCTTTTGCTCTCGAATTGGCAATAAAAGGAAACTTACCAATTTTATAATTTATATTTTTTTCTTTAAGTTGTTCTTCAGTTTTTCCAATCGATGCAACCTCTGGTGAAGTATAAATAACTCCAGGTATAGTATCGTAATTAACATGTCCAGACTGTCCAGCTATTAATTCTGCAACAGCAATTCCTTCTTCTTCAGCTTTATGGGCTAACATTGGCCCATCAATTACATCTCCGATTGCATAAATATTAGTAATATTAGTTTGAAATTTTTTATTAACTTTTATTCTACCTTTCTTATCCAGCTCTACTCCTACTTTTGATAAATTAAGTTTTTCTGTGAATGGTTTTCGACCAACAGAAATTAATACAACACTAGATTCGATTTTACTTTTTTTACCTTCATTGTCGATAACGTCTATAGAAACACCTGAGTTTGTTTTTGATATTTTTTCAACTTTAGTTTTTAAATTAAATTTAATTCCTTGTTTTTTTAAAATTTTTAAAAATTCATTTGAAACTTCTTTATCCATACCCGGTGTAATTTGATCTAAAAATTCTACAACTTGTACTTCTGATCCAAGTCTTGACCAAACTGATCCCATTTCTAAACCAATATAACCTCCTCCTACAACAACCATTTTTTTTGGAACTTTTGAAATTTTTAAAGCTCCTGTTGATGAAAGTATTTTATCTTCATCAAATTTTATATTTGGCAACGAAACTGGTTCAGATCCAGTACAAATTATTATATTTTTTGTTTCTAAAATTGTTTCCTTTTTTTCTTTATCTATAACTAAAATTTGATTTTTATTTTTAAAACTACCAGTCCCTTTAAAATATTTAATTTTATTTTTCTTAAAAAGAAACTCGACTCCCTTTGTCAATATACTCACCGCTTTATCTTTATTTTTCATCATTTTATGTAAATTTAATTTAATCTCTCCAAGTTCTATGCCCATTTTTCCAAAGTTTTTAGCTTTTTGATAGTTTTCTGATAAATTTAAAAGGCTTTTTGAAGGTATACATCCGACATTTAGGCATGTTCCTCCTAAAGCTCCTCTAGACTCAACACATGCAGTATTTAAACCTAATTGTGATAGTCTGATTGCACAAACATATCCACCAGGTCCTCCGCCTATAACAATTGCATCAAATTTTTCTGACATTAAATCTCTAAAAATAATCTTCTTGGATCTTCTAAATTTTCTTTTATAGTTTTAAGAAATGAAACTGAGTCTTTTCCATCAATTATTCTATGATCGTATGATAATGCTAAATACATCATTGGCCTTATTTCTATTTCACCATTGAAAACCATAGATCGATCTATAATATTATGCATGCCCAAAACTCCTGATTGTGGTGGATTTAAAATTGGAGTTGAAAGCATTGATCCATAAACTCCTCCATTGCTTATAGTAAACGTTCCACCTTGCAAATCATCTATCGATAAGTTACCAGATTTTGCTTTATCTGATAACAACTTAATACTTTTTTCTATATCTGCAAAAGAGAGTTCATCTGCATTTTTAAATACTGGTACAACTAAACCTTTATCAGTCCCTACAGCTATACTTATATTATAATAATTTTTATAAATTATTTCATCTTTATCTATTTCAGCGTTTATTGCTGGGAATAGTTTTAATCCAACGATAGATGCTTTCGCAAAAAATGACATAAATCCAAGCTTTATCCCATATCTTTTTTGAAAATCTTCTTGATTATCTTTTCTCATATTAATTATATTAGTCATGTCAACTTCATTGAAGGTTGTAAGCATTGCTGCATTTTCTTGAGCTTCTTTTAATCTTCTTGCAATTGTCTGTCTTAACCTTGACATTTTAATTCTTTCCTCTTGGCCATATTTAATTTTTCTTTCATTAGGTTTTGGTGCAGATCCCATTAAACCAATCAAATCTCCTTTTACAATTCTACCGTCTTTCCCTGTCGCGTTTATATCATCTATATTTATTTTTTTTTCTGATATAATTTTTCGTACTGCTGGTGAAAGAATTTTCTTTTTATTGTTATTTTCTTTTTCAACTACTTCATTTTTTAAAACTAAAGGTTCTTGATTTTTTAAGACTAAAGGTTCTTCATCTATAGTTGTTTCTTCAAAAATTTTTGGTTCTGTTTTTTTTTCTATTTCTAAATTGACTATATTGTTTGTTTCTGATTTTTTTTCATTTTTTATTTCTACTTTTTTATTTTTTGGTTTTAATTCAGATGCTCCCTCGGAAATAATTCCTAGTACTGATCCAACTTCAACTGTTTGTCCATTCTTAGAATTAATTTCAGATAAAACACCATCGATTGGAGATGGTACTTCCAAATTTACTTTATCTGTCTCTAACTCAACAATAGGTTCATCAGCAGAAACCTGTTCTCCTTTTGATTTAAGCCACTTTCCAACAGTTGCTTCTGTTATACTTTCTCCTAAAACTGGTACTAATATTTTTTCAGTCATTTTTAATTAAAAACTTTATCAATAATCTTTTTTTGTTGAGATAAGTGCCTTTTTGCATAACCAGTTGCTGGTGTTGCATCGGGACTTCTCCCAATATAATTTATTTCTCTATTATTAGCTTTAATATAATCTAATGTCCATTGTATATAATCTCTAACCGAAAACCATGCTCCCATATTTTTTGGTTCCTCTTGACACCAATAAAATTTAGCATTTTTTGAAAAAGGTTTTATTTCTTTCACAAGGCTTTTTACTGGAAAAGGATAGAGTTGTTCTATTCTGAATAAAATAACATCATTTTTTTTTAATTTTTCTCTTGCTGCTAATAAATCAAAATAAATTTTTCCAGAACATAAAATTACCTTTTTAATTTTATTATTTTTGTTTAATTTAATAAAACCTTTACTTTTTGGATCTATAGCATGATCCCATAATATTCTATGAAAAGAATTTTTTTTACTGAAATCTTCTATATTAGAAACACAAAATTTATTTCTAAGTAAAGATTTAGGAGTCATAACAATCAATGGTTTTCTAAAATCTCTGTGCATTTGTCTTCTTAATGCATGAAAATAGTTTGCTGGTGTAGTGCAATTAATTACTTGTAAATTATCATGTGAACAAAGTTGTAAAAATCTTTCAAGTCTTGCAGAAGAATGTTCTGGACCTTGCCCCTCATATCCATGGGGTAAAAGTAAAACTAAACCAGAAGCTCTTGACCATTTTCTTTCTCCTGAAGAAATAAATTGATCAATAATTACTTGTGCACCATTAGCAAAATCACCAAATTGTGCTTCCCAAATAGTTAGTGTATTTGGTTCAACTAGACTATAACCGTATTCAAATCCTAAAACTGCTAGCTCTGATAAAAAACTATCGACAATCTCAAATTTTTTTTGAGTTTTTGATATCTTGTTTAAAGGAATATATCTTGAATTATCTATTTGGTTTCTTAAAACTGAATGTCTTTGACTGAAAGTTCCTCTACCTGTATCTTGGCCTACAAGTCTTACTGGATACCCTTCTTCTAATAGTGAACCAAAAGCAAGAGCTTCAGCTGTTGACCAGTCAATACCATATCCTTTTGATACTGAATTTTTTCTAGCATCAAAAATTTTCACTATAGTCTTGTGAATGTTGAGATTTGTATCGAATGTATTTATTTTATTAGAAATTTCTAAAAGTTTTTTAGTAGAGTATCCTGTTATTCCCCTTTTATCTTTTCCTTTTTGAGGCTTATATCTAGACCACGTTCCTTCAAACCATTCAATTTTAGGTTTATAATTTTTTGCATTCTTATATTGATCTTCTAAAAGATCTTTAAATTGTTTTATGTTTAATTTGAGGTTTTCAGAACTAATTATATTTTCATTTATAAGTTTGTTTCCATATACATTTGCTACCGATGGATGCGATCTAATTTTTTTGTACATTAAAGGTTGGGTAAATGACGGTTCATCGCCCTCGTTATGACCAAATCTTCTATAACAGATCAAATCTACCACAACATCTCTATTAAATTTAAGTCTAAACTCTGCAGCTATTCTTGATGCATAAACAACTGCCTCTGGATCATCACCGTTTACATGTATAATTGGAGCATCAACCATTTTAGCAACATCGGATGGATGTGGTGAAGATCTAGCAAATCTTGGGCTTGTGGTAAATCCAATTTGATTATTAATAATAAAATGTATTGTTCCACCAGTATTATGTCCGGGAAGACCTGACATTGCAAAACACTCCGCAACTATTCCTTGTCCTGCGAATGCTGCATCTCCATGAATTAAAATTGGAATTACTTTTTTTCTATCTTTATCTTCATGAAAAAATTGTTTAGCTCTTGTTTGTCCCAGTACTACAGGATTTACTGCTTCTAGGTGAGATGGATTATCAGTTAAACTTACATGAACTGAATTTCCATCAAATTCACGATTGGATGAAGCTCCTAAATGATATTTTACATCTCCAGAACTATCTTCACTTGATGAGTGATTAATTTCACCTGCAAATTCATTAAATATTCTTTTATAAGATTTTTGAAGTACATTTGCCAAAACATTTAATCTTCCTCTGTGAGACATTCCAATTTTAACTTCTTTAATATTGAATTGTCCACCAATTTTAATTATTTGTTCTAACGCTGGTATTAAACTTTCTCCACCATCAAGACCAAATCTTTTTGTCCCTACATATTTAGTATGAAGAAATTTTTCAAAACCTTCGGCTTGAATAATTTTATTTAGAATAGCTTCTTTACCATTTCTAGTAAATTGAATACTATTTTCTTTTTTTTCAATCCTATCTCTAAGCCATTTTCTTTCTGTAGGATTTGATATATGCATATATTCAAAACCAATTTTTTCACAATAAGTTTTTTTTAAAAAAGATAGTATTTCTTTAATAGTTGAGTATTGTCTATTTATTACTCCATCTAAATAAATTTTTTTGTTATAGTCTTTTTTTTCAAATCCATAATTTTCTGGATGCAATTCATCTAAATATTCACTTTCTCTCATTTCTAATGGATCAAGATTTGCAATAAGATGCCCTCTTTGTCTATATGAACGAATTAATGACACAGCTTTAATTGACTCACCATTAGAAATATCAAATTTTTCTTCATTAGATTTAGTACTAATATTTTTTTCATCAATATCTAATTTACTTTTAATTTCATTAATGTTGATTTTTTGCTTTAAAGGACTCCAAGAAGGGCCATTGATTTCATTAACAACAATATCTATTTCTTCCCCTATTTCTAAAAAATACCTTTTCCAACTTTCAGGTAGACTTGGATCTTTGTTAATAAACTTTAAATACATATCTTCTATGAAAGCACTGTTGCTTTTGGAGAGAAATGAAGTTTTTTTATATTCTAGATTTTTTGGTGAAGACATTTAGATAAATATAATACCTTGAAACTATTTTTCAATTATTCAATTTGTCTAATAGTGTTTTTCCAATTTCAGCTGGTGATTTTGCTATAGTAATTCCACAATCTTCCATTATTTTTATTTTATTTTCAGCACCACCTTTTCCTCCAGAGATAATTGCTCCTGCATGACCCATTCTTCTTCCTGGTGGCGCAGTTACTCCAGCAATAAAACCCACTATAGGTTTTTTTATTTTGTGGTTTTTAATAAAATCTGCAGCTTCTTCCTCGGCAGAACCACCAATTTCTCCGATCATTAATATAGATTTTGTTTCCTCATCATTTAGAAACAGTTCAAGACAATCAATAAAATTTGTTCCATTAATTGGGTCTCCACCTATGCCTATACAAGTTGATTGTCCGAGTCCATTTTCAGTTGTTTGAGCAACTGCTTCGTAAGTTAATGTCCCAGATCTTGAAACAATTCCAACTGATCCTTTTTTATGAATATTCCCAGGCATAATCCCTATTTTACACTCATCAGGAGTAATTATTCCTGGGCAATTTGGTCCGATTAATCTTGAGCTTGAATCTTTTAATCTTTTTTTAACCTTTAACATGTCTAAAATCGGAATACCTTCTGTAATACAAATAATTAATTCAATTGACTCATCCAAAGCCTCTATAATTGCTGATGCAGCAAATTTTGCAGGAACATAAATCATTGTTGCATTAGCATCAGTTGCTTCTTTAGCTTCTTTAACAGTGTTATAAACTGGTTTATTCAAATGTACCTGTCCTCCTTTTTTTGGTGTTACACCTCCAACAATATTAGTTCCATATTCTATTGCTTGTTCTGAGTGAAAAGTACCATGTGTACCAGTAAACCCTTGGCAAATAACTCGTGTATTTTTATTTACTAAAACAGACATTATTTTATTGCTCCTACAATTTTTTTTGCTGCGTCTGATAAATCTGAAGCAGATATAATTTTTAAACCTGAATTATCTAAAATTTTTTTTCCTTCTTCGAATTTAGTTCCTGCTAATCTAACAACAATAGGAACATTTATTTTAATTTCTTTTGCAGCATTAACAACCCCTTCAGCAAGGACATCACATCTCATTATTCCGCCAAAAATATTTATTAAAATTCCTTTAACATTTTTATCTGATAAGATTATTTTAAAAGCTGCTGATACTTTTTCTTTTGACGCTCCTCCACCAACATCTAGAAAGTTTGCTGGTTCTTGACCATAAAGTTTAATTATATCCATTGTAGCCATTGCTAAGCCTGCTCCATTTACCATACAACCAATGCTTCCATCTAATTTTATATAAGCTAAATCATGTTTGCTTGCTTCTATCTCTGTAGGATCTTCTTCATTCAAATCTCTTAATTCAAGAATTTCAGGATGTCTAAATATAGCATTATCATCAAAATTCATTTTTGCATCTAAACACAATAAATTATTTTCTTTTGTAACTATTAGTGGATTAATCTCAATCAAACTTGCATCTGTAGATATAAACATTTTATAAATTGATTTAATTAACTTAATTCCCTCTGGAATAAGACTTTCTTTTAAATTAAAAATTTTTATTATTTTTTTGCAATCGTCTTCTTTTATTTCAGATTCTAAATTTACTTTTGTTGTTATTATTTTTTCTGGATTTGATTTTGCAACCTCTTCTATGTCCATTCCTCCTTGATCACTTGAAATAAATGCTATTTTTGAACTAGTTCTATCTACTAAGCAGGAAAGATAAAATTCTTTTTCAATTTTTGAAGTTTCTTCTACATATAATCTCTTAACCTCTTTGCCATTTGGTCCGGTTTGGTGGGTAATCAAAATTTTCCCTAACATTTCTTTTGAAGACCTATTTAATTCCTCAATATTGTTTAAAATTTTTATCCCACCTGCTTTACCTCTGCCTCCAGCATGAATCTGAGCTTTTAAAACATATTGATTTAAGTTTAATTTCTTGGCTTTTTCGACTATTTCTTCAGCACTAAATCCAAAATCACCTTTTGGAACTGGTATACCAAATTTTTTCAGTATTTGTTTAGCTTGATGTTCGTGAATATTCATTTACTTAGATCAGGATCAATATTTATAGCAGCTTCCCAGAGTTTTTTTACTGCATCAACAGAGTGATTAAACTCCTGTTTTTCTTTCTCATCAAGATCTATTTCCTCAATTTTTTCTACTCCGTTTTTTCCAATTACCACAGGAACTCCAGCATAAATATTTTTAAATCCATATTGACCATTTAAGTAGGCAGCACATGGTAAAATTTTTTTTTGATTTTTTAAGTAGGCTTCTGCCATTTGAACTCCTGATGCAGCAGGTGCATAAAATGCAGAACCTTTCTCTAAAAATTTAACTATCTCTGCACCCCCATCTCTTGTTCTTTGATTAATACTCTCTAGCCTATCTTTCGAAATTTTACCCTCTTGAATTAATTCTAAAAGAGGTTTGCCTGATATTTTTGTGAATCTTGGTAAAGGAACCATGGTATCACCATGACCTCCCATAACCATAGCTTCAATTTCTCTAACTGGAACATTTAACTCTAGAGAGAGAAACAATTTGAATCTTGAGCTATCCAAAATACCCGCCATTCCAACAACTTTATTTGGTGATAAACTGGAATATTTTTGTAAAGCCATTACCATAACATCTAAGGGATTTGTAATACAAATTATAAATGATTCAGGTGAATTTTTTTTAATTCCATCAGCTACTTGTTTTATAATTTTTAAATTTATTCCTAATAAATCATCTCTACTCATTCCAGGTTTTCTTGGTAAGCCAGCTGTGATAATTATTACATCAGAATTTTTAATATCTTGATAGTTATCTGTTCCAATTAATTTAGCATTAAATCCATCAACAGAGGATGATTGTGCAATATCTAATGCTTTTCCTTTAGCTACTCCACTTGCAACATCAAATAATACTATTTCTTTAACTAATTCTTTTATACCGATTAAATGAGCTAAAGTTCCACCGATTTGTCCAGCACCTATTAAAGATATTTTACTCATAATTTATTTCATTGTTGGCATAATAAACTCAGCGTTTGAACGAACGCCAGATGGCCATCTTGAAGTTATTGTTTTAAGTTTAGTATAAAATCTAACCCCTTCTGGACCGTGCATATGCTGATCTCCAAATAAAGATCTTTTCCATCCACCAAAGCTATGAAATGCAACAGGAACAGGTATGGGTATATTTATACCTACCATTCCTACTTTTATTTTACTTGCAAAAGTTCTACCTACATCTCCATCACGGGTATAAATACTTGTTCCATTACCAAACTCATGATTATTAACTAATTGAGATGCTTCATCAAAATCTTTAGCTCTTACTACTGAAAGTACTGGTCCAAATATTTCTTCTTTATATATTCGCATATCTTTTTTTACATGGTCAAAAAGACATCCTCCAATATAAAAACCGTTTTCATATCCTTGAAGTTTAATATCTCTTCCATCAGCTACTAATTTTGCTCCTTCTTTAACCCCAAGATCTACATAGCTCTTAACTTTTTCTAAATGTTCTTTAGTAACTAGTGGTCCCATTTCAGAATTTTTATCCATACCAGGTCCAACTTTCAAAGCTTCAACTTTTTTAGCTAATTCACTTACTAGCTTATCCCCTATATTGCCAACTGCAACTGCAACTGATTGGGCCATACATCTTTCACCCGCTGATCCATAAGCTGCTCCCATAAGTCCATTTACAGCTTGATCAAGATCACAATCGGGCATAACAACACAATGATTTTTTGCACCTCCTAAAGCTTGCACTCTTTTTTCATTTTTAGCTGCATTTTCATAAATGTATTTAGCTATAGGAGTTGATCCGACAAAACTAACCGCCTGAATATCTTTATTTGTAAGAATAGCATCAACTACTTCTTTATCTCCATTAACTACATTAAGCACACCCTCTGGTAATCCTGCTTCAGAAAATAGCTCTGCCAATTTTATTGAGCAAGATGGATCTTTTTCAGAAGGTTTTAAAACAAAAGTATTTCCACATGCAATTGCCATTGGGAACATCC
>MDTA01085600.1_pt1 | contig 13219 bp, 13 predicted proteins | sample 811151 | NCBI WGS metagenome assembly MDTA01 (sample SAMN05326648, study PRJNA326480) | marine metagenome | isolation source: seawater | place: Indian Ocean: South | collected 2010 | reverse complement strand
GCACGGGTGGACCGGCCCAATTGGCCTGTGGGTGTTGTGGACCACCGTTCGACACGGGCGGCAGGCCTTGGCCGCCATGGACAACAAGGAGAGCATCGTTGCCCCACGGACCCGTCATGGCCGGGCCGCTGACCTGATGTTGATTCTGGTTGGAATTCACGCCTTCCTTGGCTTCCTCTATACGTTTGCAGTGCTCTCCTGACGTTCAGAACATGCCTTGAAAAAGACCAGAGGGCGGCCGAAGCCATGGAGAGCGGCTCGGACCCATCCGTCTTTGAACACCGGCCGCTCTACAAACTTGGTCTGTTCACGCACGATCACGCCAAAATGGTCCTCGCCGTTGGCCTTCTGTTCACCTTCGGATTGGCCTCGATGATGGTCTTCGTCGAACCTGACTGGGCCGAATCGTTCGGCGAAGGCGACCTGGAATCAAGCGAGGTTTTCCGCGCCCTCGGTGCTGATTTTGGTGACCCCGAGGCCGAGAACACCGAGACCTTCTACATCCTTGTGCATCATCCCAACGGCGCCCCTGGCGATGCCGCCACTGTCGCTGCGGTGAACGATGTTCTCGCGGACTTGGAGCAAGATTCCACGGTCCAGGTGATCCGGGCGTGGGAGGTTGACGAAGCCAACCAAAGCGCTCATGTTTCCGACGACGGGGTATGGTCGCGGTCCTCGGTGCAAATCACGCAGGGGCGAAGCGAAGCCAAGGCCCTGCTCAAGGAACACTGGAAGGACATGGAGCAGGCGATTCATGACGCAGGCATGCACCTCGAAGACGAGGGTGACGTGACCGTGTACATCGCTGGACCTTTGGCCACCGACGCGACCTTTGACCTGCGCCTCAAGGACGACCTCATCAAGGCTGAACTCGGATCGGGCCCCTTGGTGGCCGCCGTGCTGCTCATCGTTTTCGGCTCCCTCGTCGCAGCAGCGCTGCCGCTGGGCATCGGTGTGCTCACCGTCGTCAGTGCATTTGGCGTCACCATCTGGTTGTCCACCCTCGACGGTGCGAACGTCAACAACTTCGCAGGGAACATCATCACGCTCCTCGGTTTGGGCGTCTCCATCGATTATTCCCTCTTCGTGGTTTACCGCTACCGCGAGGAGCAGGCCAACGGTCACGACATCCGCACGGCTCTGGCCGTGACCTCAGCGACCGCTGGGCGCGCTGTGTCTTACTCCGGCATCACCGTGGCGATTGGCCTGACGGGGCTGCTCTTCTTCGAAAACACTGGCGCCCCTTCTCTGGGCATCGGGGGCACGCTCGCCGTCACCTTGGCGATGCTCACCTCTGTCATCATGCTCCCCGCGTTCCTGGCCGTGCTCGGGGACAACATCGACCGCTTCCGTGTGCCCTTTGGCATGAACCAGACCGTCTCTGAGGACGGCTTTTGGGCATGGATCGCCAATGCGGTCATGGCCAAGCCTGTCGCCGTGCTTGTGCCCATCCTCATCCTCCTGCTCGGTGCCGGTGCGCCCTTCCTCAACGCGGAGTGGGGCGTCACCAGCATCCGCTCCTTGCCACCGGACGACATGTCGCGCAACGGACTTGAGGAAATGGAGGTCATCTGGGCTGGGACCTCCGACAAATCGCTCTTCTTGCACTACGAAGCCGAAGGCCACCCCCTTGACGAAGAGCATCTCCGTCACGTTCACGCGCTTGGCAAGGCACTGCTGGAGCGCGACGACGTCGAACACGTGTTCGCTCCCGGGTTTTTCGATCCTGATCCGAACGTGACCGCAGACGACGTGGTGCAGTTCTGGAGCGCGCCCGCAGAATTCCTCAGCCCAGAACAATCAGGGCAACGGGAAGCCCTGCGTGCAGGATTCATCAGCGCCGACAACGCTTCCACCTTCATCCAACTGACCTTGGTGGACGATTGGAACAGCCCTGAAGCCCTCGAAGCCGTCCGTGATCTTCGCGAGCTCCGCGACGAGGGCGCTTGGACCGCGTTCAACGGTACGGTTCCGCTGGTTGGCGGACTTGCTGCGTACAACCTTGACGTGGTGGATGCCGTCGCGGAGAACCTGCCGATTTCGATGACCTACATCTTCTTGGCCACCTGCCTGATCCTCTTCGTGCAGGTCCGTTCCGTCATCATCCCACTGAAGGCTGTGGTGATGAACATCCTGAGCGTGACCGCCACCTTTGGCATGCTGGTCTTCATCTTCCAAGAAGGCGGAATGGGGCTCGACGAGCTCATGAATTTCACACCGGAACCGATCGACCCAACCACGCCTGTGATGCTGTTCTGCATCGTGTTCGGTCTCTCGATGGACTACGAGGTTCTGATGCTGTCCCGCATCCACGAGGAATGGGAGCGCACCGGCGACAACACGCTGGCCGTGGCCAATGGCCTCCAGAAGACGGGGCGGCTCATCACCGCGGCTGCAGCCATCATGGTCTTGGTGTTCAGCGCGCAAATCTTCGCCTCAGTGGCCATCATCAAGATGTTTGGTCTGGGGCTTGCGCTGGCCATCTTCGTTGACGCGACCTTGGTCCGAGCGCTGGTGGTTCCTGCCACGATGCGCCTGATGGGCCCGCTCAACTGGTGGTCGCCAAAGTGGATGGGAGGCGGGTCCACCCCGAGCCTCGACGAGGAAGCGTGATCACTCCAAATCGGGCAACGTTGCCCACAAGGAGAGCCACTGAGCCAGATTGCGCTCCACGTCTTCCGCCTCGACGGATCGGTCTTCTGCAGCCCCCGTCGCGTCGATGGCCTGAATCCTGCAGCCGCAGGCGTTGGCATGACCGCCCCCGGTTTCATCGAGCAGCGTGGCCAGACGGGACAGGTCCACCCGCCGACGGCCTTCGAAGAAGGAATTCGCGTAGAAGCTCGCCGACAAAGGCGGCCGGTCGTCGCGTTCCACGGCGCCGTCCACGTAACCGTGGATGACGCAGCACGCATCTGCATCAGCGCCAACATGAGCGGTCACCAAGTATCCGCTGGCGCGTTGCGGCAACCCTTCCATCCTGCAAATGGCCAGACGGTCGACCACGGTGGTCCTTGCGTGGACGGCTTCGAACGCGGCTTGCCGGTCTTGAGCGGCTGCCGCCAAGCGCGTGGCCACTTCGGTATCCTCGACAAGCGTCGTCTCGTCCGCACCCGCCACCAACAAGGCCAGGACATGGTGCATGAATTCAGCCTGTGAGGTGCCAAGGCACCGCGCAAGCCGCACCAGCGGGCCATCGGCCAGGAACAGTTCGCGCTCGATGCCCCCTGAGTCGATGGCGTCCACGAAGGGCATCAGGTTCGCCAGATGCTGAAGATCGCTAAACGGAGCCACGAGGTTGTGGGCCACTCGGGCTGCGGACGGCTCCGCGGCCCAATCCAACCGCCCACCGGCCGCCTCGAAGGCCGCGGCTGCGTCCTCGTCTGGACGGTTGGTCAAGTGGTGGTCGACGTACCACCCGCATGCGGGGTGAAAGGGGAGATCGACGATGACGGTCCCCCGGTCGATGACGTCGTCAAGGTGCCCGCTTCGCACGAGCGCAGGGTGGGCGAACACCACCTCCGTCTCAGGAAGGGCACGTTGGAGGATGGCAGCGGCACAGAGCCCGTCGAGGTCCGCATCCGCCACGATGCGATGAACCTCAGGAAACGGGCCCTGTTCCATGCCTGACTCCGGTGGCCGGGAGGCCATCAACGTGCCGCGAGGGCAGCAAAGGCCATCAGGGCCTCGTGGGTGGTTGCTGCATGGAGACCTCATGCGGCGTGGTGTTGGTCAATCTCGGCGCCGTCTTGCTCCTCCAGTACCCGCAGGGGCACTGGGATTTTCCGAAGGGCCACGTCGAAGCCAGCGATGCTGGACACAAGGGCACCGTGCGACGCGAACTCAAGGAGGAAACTGGAATCCTTGACATCACCTTCGTTGAGGGGTTCCAAAAGCGCACGACCTACAGCTACACCCACAAGGGTCGCCTGATTGAGAAAGAGGTGCACTGGTACTTGGCCGAAACCGAGACGCTGGACGTGAGGTTGTCCCACGAACACCGAGGTCACCTCTGGCTGGACTGGGACGCTGCTGCGGCTCAGTTGACCCACGAGGCTGGCCTTGGGGTGCTGCTGTCCGCCAAAGCACACATGCAGCGCCTTGGTCGGGATTGATCACACGTCGGCGACGTCGTCGTCGTGCTGGCGCTGCAAGCGAAGCATGCCACCAATGCCGTCCTCCGGACCACGGTGCCCCAGGGGTTTCCACAGGACTTCGTCTTCACCAAGACGCAGGGCGCACCAACGGCCCATCACAAAACACCAGTCGGACAGGCGGTTGACGTACACCAGAGCAAGCTTGCGCACAGCCTCGTCGCCTTCGGCTTCACGAAGGCTCACCATGACGCGCTCAAGCCGCCTGACCATGACCCTGGCAAGATGGAAATTGGCGAGGAGCGTGGAGCCACCAGGCAGGATGAAACTGGTCAAGGGAGGGAGTTCAGCCAGCATCTCGTCCATCTCTTCGATCAAAAGGTCGGCGTGCTCTTGGCCGAGGACCTTCATCCCCTCTGGAAGGCCACCAGGAGGTGTCGCCACCTCAGCGCCAAGATCGAAGACTTCGCTCTGCAGGCGGTCCAACGCGACCAACACCACCTGTCCTATTCGGCGAACGTTGGATCTCGGACCACCGTCCTCGTGCGAGCCGTCAAGGGACAAGGTGGCCGCACGAACCGCTCCGAGCGCGGCGTTCACTTCGTCGCAAAGCCCGACCGCCTCCAGACGAAGATCGGCCTTGGAGCGACGGCTGCCGTCCACCAATCCGGTGGTACCGTCGTCCCCAGTCCCGGTATGGACGCGGGTGATGCGAACCATGGGGTACCCTCGCTCAGGCCTCTAACAAGGGTTTGCGCGCACCGAAGCCCTCGGAGACATCATGGTACCACTCGATGTCCTCCTCGCCTTCCTGCCACCCAAAGGCCACCACCCGCGCATCCACGACACCGAACCATTGCAACCGACCCGGGTCAAGGCTGACCACATGGGTGCCCGAGAATTCCATGTCTGAAACCACCTCTTGCCATTCGCCGATCGTCATCGCCGTCAGGTCGGCGATTTCCTTGACGGCGGGGTGCTCGGGAGGCACACCGTCGAGCAAATGCTCGATTTCCTCCGCCAAGGCATTTGCTTCGTCATGCAAAGCCTGCAAGATGGCGAGGCTACGACGATGCTTGGACAGCAGGCTCCTCGCCTCTTCAATCGAAACCAGAAAGGCGTTCTTCGGCATGCCCTCCGCCACATGGCACACCGTGGTCGGGGACATCGGCCTGCCCGCAAAGGTGCCTTCATCGATGCTCATGTGGACTCAAAATCCACGGAGGGCCCTTCAAGCCATCGTGGCTTCAGCGGGTCCTGCGCTTGTTTTACCGCGGTTAAGGCGGCCCACGCCACGGTGAAGCAACCAACCGGCACCCGCAACCCACAACAGCCCCTCGAGGACGAGGAGCGGGACGTACAACGGCCCGAGTTCCTTGAGCATCGTTTGAGCGTCATACGGCAAACCGTAACGGCCCATGTAGAGCGATTGGGACAACAGGTTGGCACAAAACCACGCCAACAGAGCCATCCACACCCAGCGCCCGGCTGAAGCCTTTGGTTTCATGTAAGAAAATCAGCGTGCTCGGATATAAGGCACTGTATTCGATGCTCATGCTTCCTCGTGGTTTGGCCACCTCTCGACGGCATCCGGCACCACGCGAAGGATGGCTTCTTCCACCGCTTCAATCCATGCTTCGGCCACGGCTGCTTCACCGCCGGAGGACTGGAGCGATGCATGCCAAGCGCTGGCTTCGTCCGCGTTTCCGAGGGCGGTGTGGATTCGATGGAGGGCAAGGTATGCCATTGGATTGAGGTGAGGTTCGTCCGTGGCCCAGCCTCGCTCAAAGCAAGCGATGGCCCCACGCTCACCAGATAGGGCTCCTCGTTGCAGGGCCACCATCCCGGCTTGGCTCCATGCCAGCGGCAACTTTCCGATCAGCAGGCCTCGAAACACGAGGTAGGTCTGACCCACCCCAATCAACACCAAGGCGAAGAAATCCACCCACTGTTCGATGGCCGACAGGGTTGACCACGTCCGGGCCATCAGGCCACCGATGCCGACGCACAGCAGAAAACCGGAGAGAGGAGCCACAATGACGTCCCGACGGGTGCGAACGATGTGCGTCAATCCCGCGAGCACCCCGAAGGCTCCCAAGACGCACAGCACCGCCAGCAGCCCGTCGACACCAAGCGGCCGTGGGGCGGCGGTACCCATCGCCAACAGCGCGCCAACCATCAGCAAGGTGGAACCGTAACGGAAGGAAGGTTCTGGGAAGGGCTGTTGGCGCGACAAGCGAACCAACACGACCCCGATCAGGACCAGGAGTCCCAGGAGGAGCCACACCAAGGTCGCGTCGTCGGAAAAGGGCCCCACAAGCGAAGGCGGGGGGGCGTTGGCTTTCAAGTCCGTTCTTCGCCCTGCGGCCGGCCACGGTGGTAGGCGGTGCCGCGGTGGATTTCTGTGGCCCGGTAGAGCTGTTCGAGGAGCACCACGCTCGCCAACTCGTGGGGCATGGTGAGGGGTGAAAGCGAGAGGCGAGGCGTGTTTGGTTCCGCGCTGTTCCAGCCGTCTGGAGGTCCAATCATGAGGTGAACGTCCTCGCTGGCCAAGGTCCATTGGCGCACCGTTTCCGCAAAGGCAAGGCTGTCCAGTGCCTCCCCGCCCTCGTCGAGCAGCACCCGCGTGGTGCCTTGAGGAGGGGCGGTCAAGTACGACTCGAGGGACGTTTTTGACGGATGGATCTCGAGGCGGACGCCGCGCTGACGAAGGCGGGTGGCGTACAGCTCAACGGCGGCAGCCATGGACCGCTCCTTTGGCCGGCCGTGCACGTGGACGATGATGCGCCCCATGGACCGTGCAGGAGGCACTTGTGCATGGGTCCTTCGCTGAACAACCTCAAAGGAGGCCGAGCCGAAGACGAACCATGGGGTGGCGATTTCCTTGGAGCCGTCGTGCTTCAAACCCGGATCCTAATCCACCCCTTCGTCGGGACACGCGAGCGTGGCTCGCGACCTTACGGGAGGTTTGCGAGCGTCATTTCGACCAGCCGCAAGCTGGAAGGATGCGGGTGAGGGAACTCCAGGTTGAATGGCGCGAGGCCAAAACCGAGGGGGTGTTGGACGACGCCGGTCACCTCGGGCTTGAGCGCCGAGCCTATCGCTTGCTCAACGGCGACGATGAGGCGTGGTTGAGGTGGTTGGACGATTTGGGTTTCTGGAAGCCGGGCTGGAATCCTGACGAAGAGCATGAACAGCCTTGATAGCACGCCGGCATCAGCCGTCACCATGGGGGAGCGCCCTACGCTTCACATGCTCTACTCCTGCCCGTTCTGCTGGAAGGTCCGCGGCCTGATTGAGCACCTCGACATGGACGTCGATTACGTCCCGGTCAACGGCATGAAAATCCGCAAGGAGGTGGCCTTCGCCGGCGACTGGGGTAAGGTCCCGGTCTTCACCGACGAAAACGGTCAGCACCTCGTTGATTCCACGCCCCTCCTCCGCCATATTGACGCCACCTACAACGAGGGTAAACTGGCCGCCCGTGGTGATGCTGCTCGCCAAGAGAAGTGGATGACCTGGGTCGACACCCACCTGTCAAAGGCCACGGTTCCCATCCTGTACGGCAGCCTCGGCTCCGCGCTGAAGACGACCACACGCATCTCGAAGATTGAGAAATTCGGATTCCTCGCCAAGCGCCTGTACGCCTGGGCCGGCTTCCCCATCATGTGGGGCATCATCGCCCGAAAGCGGGTCAAGAAAGACGGGCGAACGCCAAAGAAACTCTGGCACGATTTGCTCGGTGAATTCACCGATGCGTTCGAGGGTCAACCCTTCTTTGGTGGCGACCATCCCGATTTGGTCGACTTCGCCGCCTTCGGTTACATGCGGTCAATTTCCCCCTTCCCGCAATTCGATCAACTTCGAGATCACTCGGCCGGGATGGACTGGTACAACGGAATGAACGGCACGCTCCACGGAGCGTGAAGGCGTGAACGTCGGCCCGCTGACCTTCGTTGAGGTGAAGGCGGGCACGACCCACGTTGGGGACAACCGCGGAGGGTGGATTCACGCCAGCCAGCGGCCAAGGCACGAGGTACGCCTCCCCGCCTTCTACATCCTCGAATCGCCGCTGTCGACAAACGAGGTTGCAGCGCTGCTCGGTCTTGAGGAAACGGGGCAGAACGACGTCCATGAGGGCGTTGACGCCGCGCTGCTCCAGCGCATCTGCGCGGTCGTTCGGCCCCTCGTCGATGAAGGGCTTGAGGTTCGACCTCCGAGCTTGGCGGAGTGGGTCCATGCCCGAGAAAGTGGGAGGCTTGCACCCCAACAAGGTGCGCTCGAAGTGTTGGCAGACGCACCCTTCTCCAACCACCGAGGCGCTCCCATGGACGGTCGCCCAAGGGAAGGAACGGGTCATGGACCTCTGATGGACCAGTTGGCCTGCATCGAAGTTCATCCACAGAAAACAGGGGTCACGGCGACCGCCTCGGTGCCCATGGACCGGCGCCTGCCCGGCACCGTGCTCCGGCTCGTGCTGAGCCCAACACGCACCTCACCCACGCGTACTGTGCCCAAGAAAGCCGACCGCGCGGCCAACCTTCGCATCGAGGTGCTCAGCACCTTGCTCATCGGTGTGGTTCCGTCCTTCCTGATCCCCGTCGTGCGAGGCTTCGGCAGCTACGCGCTGGAAGGATGGGCGAACCTTCTGTTTGGGGGACTGGTCGCCGGCTTCGTCACGGGAGCCGTGTGGCGACCGCGACGACCAACCGTCGCTTGGGACGACGGCGAAGTTCAGTCCGACCTGGACCGCAGCGTTTCCCAGTAGGAATCGCCTCTGCACGCTTCGGCCACGCACAGCGTGGCCATGTTCACGATGTCGCGGACCTCGTCGTTGCGGGCCACGATTTGCACGGGGAACGTGGTGCCTTCGAGGATTGGTCCGATCATTTCTGCGTCGGCCAATTGTTCCAGCAACTTGTACGCGATGTTGGCTGCGGCAAGGTTCGGACACACGAGAACGTTGGCGGGGCCGTCGAAATTCAGGAAGGGGTATTCCTCTTGGATGAGCGTATCCAGCGCGGTATCCGCCTGCATTGGACCGTCAATCTTCAGCGTCGGGTCCAACTCGCGGGCGGTGGCCACGGCCTCTTCGAGTCGCGTGCTCCGCTGCTCTCGGTTGGTCCCAAAGTTGGAGAAGGAAAGCATCGCAACGCGGGGCTCAAGGCCAAACCGCCGGGCAACCCTCGAGGTTTGGACCGCAATTTCGGCCAAGGTGCGCTGGTCAGGATAGATGTTTACGGTCGCATCGGCGAGGATGATGAGTCGACCAGCGACGGAAACCACGTAGCATCCGACGATGCAGTGGCCTTCTGGGTGCGTCCCAAGGCTCTGAATGGCGGGCTTCAGCACGTCGGCATAGGTGCGACCGACACCGCCGACCATGCCGTCGGCATCGCCTGCCCTCAGCATGCTGGAACCGAAGTAAGGACGGCTCTTGAGCAGCCGCTCAGCGTCCGCCAGCGTGACGCCTTTCCTCGCCCGTCGCTTGGCCAGTTCAGGCGCATAAACGCCCTTCCTGCGCTCGTCCTTTCGTGGGTTCACGACGGTGTGGTCGAACTCGAGCCCAAGGTGCTCGATGCGCCGCTGAATGCGATCGGGCGGACCGAGGAGGATGGGGTGACAAATCTGCTGGTCGGACAACTGAGCCGCAGCACGGAGCACGCGTTCCTGATCCCCTTCTGGGAACACGATGCGTTTTCCTCGTCCGCGGACCTGGTTGATCACGCTGCGCATGAGCGCGTAGCTTTGCCCGAGCCGGCCCTCGAGCTCCTCGCGGTAGCGCAGAGCATCGAAATCATCGGCTGAGACGGCCGCAACCCCCTCCTCAACGGCGGCCTGCGCGACCGCGCTGGCTTCCCAAATGAGCACCCTGCGGTCGAAGGGTTTCGGGATGATGTACTCGGGACCAAACTGCATCTCAAGGCCATCGTAGGCCTGCGAGATGTAGTCAGGAACGGGTTCCTTCGCCAGTGCAGCAAGCGCGCGGGTGGCGGCCATCTTCATGCCCTGCGTGATGTCTCGAGCGCGAACGTCGAGCGCGCCGCGGAAAATGTAGGGGAAACCGAGGACGTTGTTGACTTGGTTGGAGTAATCGGAGCGCCCGGTCGCGATGATCGCATCTTCGCGGACCGCTTTGACCTCGTCAGGTGAAATTTCCGGCGTTGGGTTGGCCAACGCGAACACGATCGGACGCTCGGCCATGCTGGCGACCATCTCGCCGGTCACCAGCCCGCCACGGGACAAGCCCAGCATGACGTCCGCTCCAACCAGCGCATCGCTTAGATCACCGGCAGGCCGGTCTTGAGCAAAGGGCGCTTTGTACGCGTTGATTTCACCGGCCTCAAGACGCGCCTTGGTGACGATGCCCTTGCTGTCGCACATCGTGATGTGCTCAGGTGCAACGCCGCACGCCACGTAGTGGTTCGCGCAGGCAATGGCGCTGGCTCCAGCGCCAATGACGACCACCTTGATCTCTTCGATGGCTTTGCCCTGCAATTCGCATGCGTTGATCAGCGCAGCTGCAGAGATGATGGCCGTGCCGTGCTGGTCATCGTGCATCACTGGGATGTCGGTGGCCTCGGCGATGCGTCGCTCAATTTCGAAGCATTCTGGGGCCTTGATGTCCTCGAGGTTGATGCCGCCAAAGGTCTTCGAAATGGCCACCACGGTGTCGATGAAGCGTTCCGGGTCTGTCTCGTCAACCTCGATGTCAAACACATCAATGTCGGCGAAGGTCTTCAGGAGGAGCCCCTTTCCTTCCATGACCGGTTTGCTGGCCAGGGCTCCAATGTCGCCGAGACCAAGCACGGCCGTACCGTTCGAGATCACGGCCACCAAGTTGCCTTTCGACGTGTAGCGGTAGGCGTCCTCCGGCCGCTCTGCAATCTCCAGACAAGGGTAGGCCACGCCTGGCGAATACGCCAACGAGAGCTCGTGGGCGGTGGCGTGTGGTTTGGTCGGAACGACCTTGATTTTCCCGCGGGGTGAAGCCTCGTGATACTCCAAGGCTTCTCGCTTGAGGCGCTCTTCGCGCGATGCTTCCGCCATCTTCCTCGGCTTCCTCGGCGACGCGTCCCGGTTTGAGCCTTCTGTGGTGTGGCTCGGCACACCGCCATTTCTGGTCGGTGCATTCACCTACGGAGGACCGTTGAAGAACCGTCACAAACCATCCTTGCACGTGCACAGATCACGCGTCATCGCGACCATCGGCCCGTCATGCGACAACGAGGCCACCTTGGCCTCAATGCTCGAGGCTGGGTTGGACGTGGCGCGCCTCAATTACTCGCATGGAGATTTTGAGGGCAAGTCAGCGACCATTCAGCGCTTGCGCGCCGCAGAAACAGCAGCCGGCCGGCCGCTTGGTGTGTTGGCTGATCTTCCGGGCCCCAAGCTCAGGCTCGGACGCTTTCCTGGCAGCGTTCACCTCGAGCGAGGCATGACGGTGACCCTGTGCTGCGGCCAAGATGCCTCAGATGACGTCAGCCACCGCGCCTTTCCCGTCCCCTACGGAACGTTGGCCCAAGAGTTGCGCGTGGGCGACCCGGTCCTGCTTGCAGATGGGCTGATTCGGTTGGAAGTGGAGGCCATCGAAGGTTCGACGGTCAAAACCCAGGTGCTCGACGGGGGGCACCTCAGCGAGCGCAAAGGCATCAACGTCCCTCGAACCAAAGTCTCGCTCCCCGCCATCGGAGCGCGGGACGAGGCTTGCCTCCGGCATGCCCTCGAACTCGAAGTGGACTTTGTCGCCGTGTCCTACGTTCGAAGCGCTGCGGACTTGGAACCTGCGCGTCGCATCATCGCCGAGGCTGGCCTTCACACGTGGATCATCGCGAAAATCGAACATCCCGCCGCCCTCGAAGACCTCGATGCCATCGTCGAAGCCTCCGACGCGGTGATGGTAGCACGGGGCGACCTCGGCGTTGAAATCCCGCTGGAAGAGGTCCCTGCAGCACAAGAGCGCATCATTGGCATGTGCCTTGCTCGAGGGAAACCCGTCATCGTGGCCACGCAGATGTTGGAATCGATGGTCGATCACCCGCGACCCACACGCGCCGAGGTCAGCGACGTCGCCACGGCCATCCGCCAATTCACGAGCGCGGTCATGCTCTCCGGGGAGACAGCAACGGGAGCCTATCCAGTGGAAGCCGTCTCGACGATGGTGCGCATCGCTGAACGTGCTTCATCCGCCATCGATGGACTGCCGAGTCCACCTGCGCTGGCGATGTTCAGAAGCACCCGAGCCATCACCGGCGCCGCGGTCAAGCTTGCCGCAGACGTGGGCGCAGATCGGCTCATTGTCGCCACCCAACACGGCAGCGCTGCCCGGTTGATGGCCGCCCACCGTCCTCAACGGCCCATTTTGGCCATCACCAACCGCATTCGCGCCCTTCGGAGAACCACCGTCCTTCCCGGCGTGGACGGGCATTTGGTGGAGGAACAAGCACGGTCGCGGGACACCGTCGGCTCGGCGGTCAAGGCCATGGTCGATGCCGGACGCATGCAGGCCGGCGAGAAGATCGTCACCGTGACCGGTTCACCCAACGCCATCCGAGGACGGACCTCGACCATCCGTTTGGCGCGGGTCGACGACGAAGGCCACCTTCAGATGTTGGAATGATGCTGTGCAGTTCGACAATCTTGTTTGAACATGCAAACCGACCCCTTATACCTGTTAGGAAGGCCAAATCGTGCATGGAAGGTCGGCAAGATGCTCCACATGGCGGCGTGCGCCTGCACGCCACCGGTCTTGTGGTGCTGATGTTGATGAGCCTTGCATCGCCCTTGTTGATGCCAAACGTTGCCGCACACGAGGACCCCGGCGGCGCAGTGTGGCCGATGAGCGGCAGCGAAGACACAGGTTGGGTGAGGCTCAATGCCACCTCCGCCGACGGCATCCAACCGGCCAGCGCCGATTGGAACCTGACCTTTGCACCCGGGGCTACGCTTGACAATGTCTCCTTCGAAATCCGCGTCTCCGGAGCCGATGGCGTCGTCATCGATTCCCCGCTGATGATTTCAGGCGGGTCCATCGGATCGGCTCTGCTCGACCTGAGCGACCAAGGTTGGATGGGTCAAACCCTCGACCTCGACGGTGGGGACCCCTTCACGGGACGGACCTCGACCAG
>MDTA01097983.1_pt1 | contig 13222 bp, 18 predicted proteins | sample 811151 | NCBI WGS metagenome assembly MDTA01 (sample SAMN05326648, study PRJNA326480) | marine metagenome | isolation source: seawater | place: Indian Ocean: South | collected 2010 | reverse complement strand
TATCGTATCTGCCACGCAGACCACTCGTTCTGGTTATGGTAGCTCTGATGTTGAGCTTACTGACACTAGTGAGTCCTTTGGTCTCCCTGCTACTGCTGATCTTATGTTTGCCCTTATTTCAACTGATGACCTTGAGGGGCTTGGACAGATTCTAGTCAAGCAGTTGAAGAATAGATATAATGACATCAATCTGAATAAGAGATTTGTTGTTGGTATTGATAGAGCAAAGATGAGACTGTATGATTGTGAACAGTCTGCACAAGAGGATCTTCTTGACAATAAGAGAGAAGAAGAGTATGATCCAGAAGAGAAACCTAAAAAATCATTTGAGGGATTCAAATTCTAATGAGAGGATATTACTCAGTTTTTAATCCCAGAGGTGAGAAGATCGCTGATTGTGGAAATGAAAGAGATGCAGTCAATCTCATGAGTATGAGAAACTGCAGATGGGAGGGTCATTACTTCACTTTTGTACCTCTACCTGGTGATCTTATTGACATCACCAAACAACTTCCTTACAATGTAGAAGTTGATTTTGAATATATTGAATCACTACCTGATAACACACAAGACCCATTAAATCTATGACCAACTACGTTGAATTTGTAAAGCAGACCACCAGTGCTCCTAGTTTGGATTATCCTATCCTTGCATCACGTCTTGCTCAACTGGAAGCAGAAGGCACTAATGTGTCTCAACTGTTGACTGCTGCCCTTGGCATCTCTGCTGAAGCAGGTGAGTTTACTGAGGTTGTAAAGAAGATCTTCTTGCAAGGTAAACCTTACAATGAAGAGAATGTCTTCCATATGAAGCGTGAACTTGGAGACATCTGTTGGTATCTTGCCCAAGCATTCATGGCACTTGATACTGACTTTGATGAGATTCTTGATATGAATATTGAGAAACTCAGTGCCAGATACCCAGAAGGCACATTTGATGCATATTATTCTGAAAACAGAAAGGAAGGTGACCTGTGATTAATCTTGAATTGGATATGGATGACGCAGTGATTCTGCGTCATACACTTTCTGATTACACAAGAGATCATCCTGGTTTCTTTACTGATAAAATCATTCTCAAAATTAGAGAAATATCTAGTCAGTTAGATAAGGAAATTGGAAGAGAATTTGAGGAGGTAAACTCATGAGTGGATCTATCATCAGTTGGAACTTTTTGGGATATAAAGAAGTTATTATCTTCTCAACATGGTTGATTGTTATGTATTTTATTAAACTTAAAATGGATAGGAGATTTGGAAGATGAGTTGTGACAAGAACATTACTGTAACACTTAATATTCATACTGCTGCTACTATCAGAGAACAACTGCTTCTTGATACTAAGTTAGACAGTTATGAATTTCCAGGTGTAAGAACAGTTGCTATTCGTTCAGCAATTGTTGCACTGGATGAGGCAATTGAAGCAAAACTTGCTGATGGACATGATCATGAAACCATCTGATATTGAACTCTCCAGTGTGTCAAAAAACTTTGAATATGAAAAACTTTCAAGGGATATTGATCAAGTTGAGGATATTGAGTCATTGAGAGACATGTTGAAGTGCTATGTGAAACTGTACCTCAAACAGTTAGAAACTTTTACTTCATTATAAATAAAGGAAGGAAAAGTATTTGCGAAAAGAAATGTCTTCATCAATGCGTAACTTTATGGAAGCATATGCTGCTGTCCATAACTCTGAAGCAAAGGAAGAGTTTTATTCTCAGAGAGATCCAGTCAGTGACATGAATACTGCAACTCTCACTGATAATGATCTCAGAGAGTTGGCAGAAGAAGTTTGTGAAACACTCTTTGCTGATGGTTTGGAAGTTCAAGAGGCAGCAGATATCCTGTCTGATGTTCTGGCAGAAGGAGAGAATGTTGGCAGAAATGCTAAACTCTCAAGAATCTTTGATGCATTTGCTGAGACATTCAATCGCATTCAATCAAAAGCAAACCAACTTGAAGAGTTTGCAAAGTATAGACATACCAAGAGACTTCAAGAAACCTGGTCCTCTAGGTACAATCAAGAGAAGAGAATTCAGAGACATCACAATGCACTGGTAGCAGAAGATGCTGCTGGTGTTAAGGTTGGTCTCCTTGCACTGGTTGAACTCCATAAGGGTAGGCATGGTCAGTCTGAGAAAGAGTATCAGGATGGTCGTTCCATGGCTGGTAAAATGATCTCTGGTGACTCTAAGGGTAGTGGTGCAAATTATTCTTACAGAGCAAAAAACACTGGTCCTAACCCTGCTGGTGGTTCTAAGAAACCACAAGGTCAAGCAAGAATGGGTGAGAAGGATAGAGCATATTTGAAGATGCAAAAAGCAAACCTCAAGAAAGAGGAAGCTGTTGTAGAGATGAAGAATGGTGGTGACAATGATCCTTGCTGGGATACCCACAAGCAAGTTGGTATGAAGAAGAAGGGTGGTAAGATGGTCCCCAACTGTGTACCCAAGAATGAAGAGGTTGTAGCAGAGAAGGGACAGTCCCTCCAAGAAAAGGGTATGAATCCTGGGTTCAAGGCATACCTTGAGAAGCAGAAGAAGAAAGGTGGTGATAAAGAAGAGGGTGATGCACCCAAGGGTGGTGGCAAACCTGACTTTCTTGATCTTGACAAAGATGGTGACAAGAAAGAGTCAATGAAGAAAGCTGCCCATGATAAGAAGAAGGGAATGAAAGAGGGTGTACAATTCTCTGAGGCAGAACTCAAAGCATTTGAGGAGATTGTAAATTCCTGGGAAGACTGAGGTTAAGCAATGGCTGATACTGCTAAGTTTGAAGCAGCAACCATTGCTTCCTACTATCAGGCAATAAACAATGGTCAGTCAACTGTACCTGGTGCCAGTGTGCAGATGACTCAGGCAATGGATGCTGAGTATCCAGGTATGTCCAGAGAATGGAGAGAAGGTATCCTTGCTGGAACTGATGCTCTGATGGAGTATTTGGGTCACCAACCAAACTCAACAGATACTAGTTGGTTGTATGCACACTATGATGGTAGAACTAAGTCCATACCAGGTTCAGCATCAACTGATCTGATTAATTACATTTGGGATACTTTTTCAAAGAAACAGAAAGATATATTCACAGGAAAGAAAGACTCCTGGAATACTGCTGACGTCTATATGACAAAGAAAGTAGATGATATGAAGATGAGGAAGATGATTGATGCTTTGAAAGAAGAGTTTGATGATCTGGATCCAGAGATATATGTTGGGACTGTTAATGCATATATGTCTCAAATGTTGAAAGAGAAGAAGATGTTGCCTATCTCTCTCAAACAGAAGACAAAGAATGCAAATGTAAGAATCTATGAAACCAACTTGAAGTTGGGTCCTGATGGATTGGAAGTGAAGGATGGTTCTGTTGAAACACCTCTTAAAACTGTGATGGATGTTGCTACAAGAAGAGGTGAGACAGACTTTGCAGGTAACTCTTTGAGATTTGCTGCTAGATTTGAAGCAGGAACATATGCTAAAAAGTACTCCTGGGAGAGCAAAGGTTCAAGTAAGACTGCTGATGCAACTGAACCAAGAGATTTAGTTCTGAATAATAAGGGAAAATATACAACAGCAACTGCTAGGAATGGTTCTATACCTGGTCCAAAGATGGCTGACCTGGTGAAGACTTACACTGGTGAGGATATTAATCTGAATATTCCAATGAATAGAGTCCTCAATGATAAAGAAGTTAGTTACTGGCAAAACTATATCAAGACAATCATATCTACTAAGAATCCCAATGTCCCTATTGACCTGGGTAAGTTTACTATTGATAGTAAGAAGGTAAAACCAGAAGAGTTTATCAAGATGATTGCACTGATGGACAATGGTAGACCAGGTGGTAAGAACTTTGACCAGAAGATGAGAGCAAAACTAAGACATCTGAGGTATATCAAGATGTTCTATGATGCTGATAAGAAGAAGAAACTTGGTGAACTCATATCATTTGCATACTTCCTATCATCCAAGATGAATATCAAGCAAGGTGACCTTGCTGGTCCCTTTATCAAAGTTCAGTAGCTTGACTTTGCTCTGTTGCTGTGCTATGATATTCCCATATTAACGCACGACTATGATTGATCTTAGAACTGGTGACTGCCTGAACCTGGCACTTGACCTTGAAGACAATTCTATTGACTGCACTGTAACTTCCCCTCCCTACAACAAGTGTGGTGTAGGTGGGGGTTTGTTTCGTAAGATTGAATATGCTGCTTTTGATGATACTCTGCCTGAAGATGAGTACCAAGATCAGCAAATTGAACTGCTGAATATTCTTTTTGATAAGACAAAGGAGGGTGGTTCATTCTTTTACAACCACAAGGTGAGGTATTATAAAGGTGATGCTATCTCTCCTTGGGCATGGTTGACCAAAACCAAGTGGAACATCAGGGAAGAGATTGTTTGGAATCGTGGTAGTGGTCCTGAGATTTCTGGTTACAGATTCATCCAAACTGATGAAAGAATCTACTGGTTGTGTAAAGGAATCAAGCATCCTAGGTTGCCTAGAAAGTGTGCTGAATGGACAAGTGTCTGGAAATTTGGTCCTGAGATGAAGAATCCTCACCCTGCTCCCTATCCTATTCAACTTCCTGCCAGGTGTATTCATGCTGTGATGCAAGAACCTGGTGTTGTTCTTGACCCTTACAGTGGTTCTGGAACTACTGGTCTGGTTGCTAAATTGCTTGGGCATGATTATATTGGATTTGACTTGTCTGATGAGTATCATGATATGGCAAGAAAGAGATTTGAGAATCCATCAAAGTCTGATATGAACAAGTTTGCTGAGGAAACTGGATGTCTTCCAGAAACAGATGTAGATGTGTTTAGTTTGGCATCAAATAAATAAAACTATGAAGAAAGCAAGTTAATGAAGAGTTTCTTTAGTTTTTTATCAGAAGCTAGGTCTTCCTCTGTGTCACAACAGGCACAAACTAAGGGTCTAACAGGGGATGGTCACGGCAATTGGTATGATAAAGAAGGTAGTCTGGTTGCTAAAACAGAAAAAGGCAGATTAGTTTTCTTTGATAAAAAGCAACCAAAGCAAGAAGATGAACCCAAACCAAAATCAGAACCCAAATCCTCAGAAGAAACACCACAACAAGGTGGGGAATTTGGATCATTTAGCAATGGAAGTCCAAGAAGAATGCCTGCTCCTACGAGGGCAGATGGTTCTCCTAAAGAAGACCTTGGACCTTTAACTGTAACTTTTGGTAGGTTTAATCCTCCAACAATTGGGCATAAGAAACTACTTGATGCTGCAAAAAAGGCAGCAGGCAAGGGATCATTGAAGATTTATCCATCAAGATCACAGGATGCAAAGAAGAATCCATATGATGCTGATGAAAAAGTTGATGTTATGAGACAAATGTTCCCTGATCATGCAGAGAGCATTGTAAATGATCCCAACTCAAAGACTATTTTTGATGTTCTTAAGCAGGCACACCAAGATGGATATTCTAGTGTTAAGATTGTGGTTGGTGGTGATAGGGTCAAAGAGTTCACAAAACTTTCAGGTGACTACAATGGAAAACTCTATGACTTTTCTGACGTGGAGACTGTTTCTGCTGGAGAAAGAGATCCAGACGCTGAAGGTGTAGAGGGAATGTCTGCCTCAAAGATGAGAAAGGCAGCAGCAGATAATGATTTTGACTCATTTAGAAAGGGTGTTCCTGATATTATTGATGATAAATCAGCAAAAGCAATGATGAATAATCTTCGCAAGAAGATGAAAATCAAAGAGGGTTGGAATCTGTGGGAGATTGCTCCTAAGTTTGACTGGAAAAACTTAAGAGAGAACTATGTTTCTGGTGCTATCTTCAAGATTGATCAATTAGTAGAAAACTTAAATACTGGACTGGTTGGTAAGGTAATAAGAAGAGGAACAAACTATTTGATTTGTGTAACAGAAGAAAAGGTGATGTTTAAATCCTGGATTAAGGATATCAAAGAGTATTCTGAAGTAAAAATGGATAAAAAAGAGAGAGTGAAAGGTAAACCAAACACTCTTATTGGTACTGGTGGTCACTTTAAGTATGCTGCAGACATGACTCCTGGGTTTGAAAAGGGAGAAAAGACCAATCTCCAACCTGGTGGAAAAGCATATAAAGGATATCCTATTAAAGAATTCATAAATAAGTATAAGAAAAAGTAAGAAGTCATGTCTGAGATTTCAGAAAAGGTAGAATTGAACCCTGAAGTTGCTGCTAAAGTATCACAGCACACAAAGGCAGTTAGATATCAAGCAAGAAAGAATCAAGTGCCTCTTCCAAAGGCATTCAATGATTATGTGTCTTCACAGAACCTTTCTGGTACTGAAAGGACTGCTGTTAGACAGAAACTTGGCATGGCTGAGAGATATTCTTCATGGAGAGATGAACTTGAATTGGTTGAAGTAATTGATAATTCACCTAAAACTGATAAAGAAGCAGCAAAGAAGATTGATCCCAAGGGTGTTAAAAATACAGTTGTAATTAATCCTCCAATGAAAGAAGCATTTGAGGAGATTGGTGGTATCATTCTTGAAGTCATGGATATTGATGAGCAAGAAGATAAAAAAAAAGATTCTAAACCATCTGCTGAGCAGCAGAGACAGTTGAGCATGAAAGCACAGATGGCTAAGAAGCAGCAGATGCTGAACATGCAGAGAATTCAAATGCAGAAGCAGGGTAAATTGCCCATGGGTCACTCAGAAGGTTATGCTCCTGGTGATGTAGATCAGAAGGTTGGTGCTGTTACATCTATTCCAAAAAAAGATCAGGATGATGCTAAGGCAAGATTGCTTGCAAAAGCAAAGGCAAAGAGAAAAGAAAAAGGAATTGAAGAAAAAGTAGTTTATGGTGGTGCTGAAGCTGAAAAGAAAGCAGCATATGAAAAGCAATTGAAGAAGATGCTGCCTAAGCGTGCTTTTGATTCCACTGGAAGAGAACTTGATCCACGCTCTGGTAAGAGAATGGAAGAGGAAACAGAAGATTCTCTGAAAGATAAGAGAATGGAAAGAGGCGGTGTTGATGGTAATGTGAGATATGATCAGAAACCAAGAGTGAAGACTGGTCCTGTTGATAAGCAAAAAGAGATGGAGAAAAAGAAGAGAGCACTTGACTTTGTTAAGAACTCAATTCGTTCTCAGTATGGTAAAGGTGCCTTAATGGGTAAGTGATATGCCAGCAGTATCTCAAAAGCAACAAAAGTTTTTTGGAATAGTTCGTGCTATTCAGAAAGGTGAGATGGCACCTACTACTCCTGAGACTGCAAAGGCTGCTGCAACTATGAAGAAAAAGGATGTAAAAGATTTTGCATCAACAAAGCATAAGGGTCTTCCTGAGAAAAAGAGTGTAGATGAAGAGTCTAATGCTCGTATTCCTAGAAAAAAAGGTCAACCTGCTAATTCAAAAAAGCATTCTGACCTCTACACTGATGAGAATCCAAAAGGAACAATTCATGGTTTAGGATTTAAGAATGTAGCAACTGCTAAGGCAAGTGTTTCAAAGATTAAAAAGTCAAGTCGCTCTCATGCACATAAAATCCAGGCAGCAGTTGCTATGGAACAAAGAGCAAGAGAGATGGGTAAGTCTTCTGAGGCAGCTGTCTATAGAGCATTCATTAATATGATGAAGAAAAAGACTAAGAAGATGAATGAAGGTTGGTCTGATAAGTATAAAAAATCAATAGATTGTAACAATCCAAAAGGTTTTTCCCAAAAAGCACATTGTCAAGGTAAGAAAAAGACCTTTAAAGAATTCATGGGTGATATATAAAACAGTCACAAATAAAATCATGCTATCATTTCTACTACCACTAGCATCAAAAATTATCAGTGATGCTGTTGCTAAAATTCCTGAGAATGAAGAGTTAGGTGAAAAGTTGATTGAGATTTGTTTGATTATTTTAGGCAAAGCTGTCAAACTCACCAAGACAGACATGGATGATCAACTTCTAGAGGTTGTCAAAAAATCAATCAATGCAAGAGAAGAGTGAATCAAGGGGAGTACTCTCCCCTTTTTTTATAAATATTTGAAAGAAAGTAACTTTACAAGGGCACAAGACATGGCACTTTGGGGAAACAACGACAATGTGGGATCTGCAGGTACAGTTTCCCTGAATTACTCTACAGGAGTTGTCACTGGTTCTGGCACATCATTTGGTATTGATGGTGGTTGTGCAGCAGGTGATGTAATCAGATTTGGAACTAGAGGTGGTGGTTCAACTTATTATGGTGATGCTGTTATTGTAAGCATTGCTAGCTCTGAGTCACTCACTATTGGTTCAACAATGGGTCTGAGTGGAGCAGCTATTGCTGGTGCTCAGTTCACTGTATCTCAACTTCCTAAATCCAGTGTTCTGGATGCAAAGTTCAGTGAAGCAGCATATGGCACAGGTGATTCCTTAGTATATGGTGTAGCAAATGCAGGTGCTGTATCCTCTGAGTATCTGGTAACATCAGAGGGTTGGGTTGGTGTTACAACCTATCTTGACAATCTTGGAAATCTGAGAGTGAAGAAGGAGACTCTTGTTGCAATGTCTGGCATCACAACAGGTGGAATTGATTACCCAACAGCAGAATAATTGATAGAGATACATGAGATTTGATGAATTGAATGAGGGTAATTTTATCCTCTTTGCTATTAAAAATTATAGGAATTCTCAGGCTCTAACAAGAGAGGATTTTGAAAAAGACTTGAATCACTTTAGATACATCAAAAGATTGATCAAAAGGTATAAACTTGGTGGAGAACTTAAGTCACAACTTTTGATCAATCATTTTATAATTCTTTATAATGTATTTGGGGATGCAGCAACACCAATGTTGTTCTATAAAATTGATCATAGTCTCTGGGAAATAGTGAAAACATTCATCATATTTTTGGATAGACTGCCAGACAGACCTAGAACATATATTCATGATATTGAAATTGATGAAAATTGTTACAAGGAACTTTGCAGGATAACAGATGGATAAAGACAAACTTGATAGGGTTATAAATGCTTTTCGTAATGCAATGTATAATGAATTTGGTGTCAATGAGGAAGGCATGGTGGCAAATCCTCCTGGGGGATCTGGTGGATTTAGTGGCTCCTCCCCTGCTGCTGGTCCTACTGCTGGTTACGATTCCACCCTTAAATTAGATGGTAGAAATAAGTTTGTAAGAAAGGCAATAAAGGATTTAATGGATAGACAACAGAAGAGAAAGGAGAGAAAAGCAAAGAAGAAGGCATTAGACTTCAATCCGTACTTCAAACCTCATGGAAGATCAAGTTAAGCTGGCAGTATTAGAACAAAAGATAGAAGACTTAAAACCAATTGTTTTAAGAATTGATGCTGCTATTGAAAAATTAAGTGAGGTAAATACTACAGTTAGCAGAATGCTTGCTGTTCATGAAGAGCGTATCTCAAAACAAGAAGAAAGTGACAACATATTGTTTGCTAAGATTGACAAACTCCGTGATAAAATGGACGGGGATCATGACATCGTACTGCAAAGAATACGTGGACTAGAGAAGAGAGTCTGGATGGCTGTTGGTGGGATGGCAGTTATCACTATTGGACTCAGGATTGCTGCTGTTGTTCCAAGATTCTTGACAGAGACCCCTCAAACATCTACAATAGAGAGAGTTATACCAAGTGATGCATGGACTTCATTGATGTAAAATACATCAGTCTGTTGTCTTCTAGATTATCTAAATTCAAAAAAGTAAAACCACATCTGTACAATTTTAGATGTCCTATTTGTGGTGACTCACAGAAGAACAAGAATAAGGCTAGGGGATTTCTATATAGAGTGAAGACTAACACTAACTATAAGTGTCACAACTGTGGTGTAAGTATGTCTTTCAGTAACTTCTTAAAAGAAATTGATCCAGAGACTCATAAGCATTATGTCTTTGAAAAATTTAAAGAAGGTAAATCAGGAAAGAATTTTACTACTGAAGCTCCTGAAGAGATATTCAAAAAGTTGGATAGTTCAAAACCCAACTTTAAACAAAAAGTTTCTATTGATCTGCCTAGCGCTTTTAGTGTAGGAATATCCAAAAAGTATCTTGAAACAAGAGCAATCTTTTCAGGAAGTTTTTTCTACGCAGAGAATTTCAAATATTTTGCTAATACCATCAAACCAGGAACATTTGATGATGTTAAATATGGTGAACAAAGGATCATCATTCCTCTTGTTAGGGATAGCAAACTTATAGGGATTCAGGGAAGAGCACTCTCTACAAACCCTATTAAATACTTAACCATTATGTTGGATGAAGACCAACCTAAGATTTATGGACTTGACTCAATCAATAAAGAATTACCAATCTATGTGGTTGAAGGACCCTTTGACAGCACTTTCCTCAACAATAGTGTGGCTTTGTGTGGCAGTGACGGTGATGTGGGTTGTCTTGAGGGAAGCGATCTCATTTTTGTATATGATAATGAGCCCCGCAATAAAGAAATTGTCAGAAGAATTGGGGACAGTATTGCTAGAGGGCACAAAGTCGTCATCTGGCCAAACAACATCAGAGACAAAGACATAAATGATATGGTCCTCTCTGGACACGATGTAAAGAAAGTAGTAGAATCAAACACATATTCTGGTTTAGAAGCAAAACTTAAATTTAACACCTGGAAAAAGATATGAGTAATGGTATTAAAGTTAAAAAGAGAGATGGTAATATTGAATCTCTTGACCTAGAGAAGATGCATCTGATGGTTGCAGAGGCATGTAAGGGTCTTGCAGGGGTCTCTGCTAGTCAAGTGGAGATGACTTCTGGTATTCAATTCTATGATGGAATTACCACTGCAGAGATCCAGGAAATCCTCATTAAGAGTGCTTCTGATCTGATTGACCTAGATCATCCTAACTATCAATTTGTTGCTGCCAGACTCCTTCTCTTTGCTGTTAGAAAGCAGATGTATGGCAAGATGCATGAGACACCAGATCTGATTGATCACTTCACAGAGAAGGCATATGAGGGAGTGTATGATAAAGGACTTTTCACAAAGTATTCTCTAGAAGATATGATGAAGATTGAAAACTTCATTGATCATGATCGTGACTATTTGTTTACATATGCTGGACTGAGGCAAGTTGTGGATAAATATCTCGTACAGGACAGGAGTTCTGGGAAGGTCTTTGAGACTCCGCAATTCATGTATATTTTGATTGCGATGACCATTTTCCAGGACTATCCAAAAGAAAAGAGATTGTCCTATGTCAAGAGGTACTACGATGCAATCTCCAGACACAAACTCAACATCCCCACACCCATCATGGCAGGAGTCAGAACACCCCTGCGTCAATTTGCATCTTGTGTTCTCGTTGATGTTGATGACACCCTCGATAGTATCTTTAGCAGCGACATGGCTATTGGCAAATATGTTGCACAAAGGGCTGGGATTGGTATCAATGCAGGCAGAATCCGTGGTATCAACAGCAAAATCAGAGGTGGGGAGGTACAGCACACAGGTGTTGTCCCCTTCCTTAAAAAGTTTGAGTCAACTGTCAGATGCTGTACACAAAACGGTATCAGAGGTGGTTCTGCTACAGTTCACTTTCCTATCTGGCACCAAGAAATAAGAGATATCATTGTTCTTAAGAACAACAAAGGCACAGAGGATAACAGAGTAAGGAAACTTGATTATTCAATCCAAATCTCAAAACTCTTCTATGAAAGATTCATCAACAATCAACACATCACACTCTTCTCACCTCACGATGTTCCAGGTTTGTATGATGCTTTTGGTACTCCTGGATTTGATGATCTATACAGAGCTTACGAGGGTGATCCAGATGTGCCTCAAAAGGCAGTTGGTGCCCAGGAGCTTATTCTGGACATTCTGAAAGAGAGAGCAGAGACTGGTCGTCTTTACATTATGAACATTGATCACTGTAACAGTCACTCCTCTTTCAAGGATAAGGTCAACATGTCTAATCTGTGTCAGGAAATTACTCTTCCCACAGAACCATTGAATCATATTGATGAGGAAATGCCTGGTGAGATTGCTCTGTGTATTCTTTCAGCAGTCAATGTAGGCAAGATCAAGAATGATGAGGAACTGGAGGACTTGTGTGATTTAGCAGTCAGAGGACTGGAAGAATTGATTGACTATCAGGAGTATCCTGTTAGAGTTGCAGAGGTTGCTACAAAGGCACGTAGGTCCCTTGGAATTGGTTTCATTGGTCTAGCTCATTACCTTGCTAAACTTGGATTCAGTTATGAGTCTCAGGATGCATGGGATGCAGTACATGGACTGTCTGAATCTTTCCAATATTATCTGTTGAAGTCATCAAATGAAATTGCCAAAGAAAAGGGACACTGTGAGTACTTTGGTAGAACTAAGTACGCTGATGGGATCCTTCCTATCGACACGTACAAGAAGGATGTTGATGAGATTACTACACAGGAGCTTGGACATGATTGGGAAGGTCTTAGAGCATCTATCAGCACCTATGGTCTTAGGCACTCAACACTGTCTGCTCAGATGCCATCAGAGAGCAGTTCCGTTGTGTCAAACGCAACAAATGGAATTGAACCACCTAGAGACTATTTGTCCATTAAGAAGAGTAAGAAAGGACCCCTTAAGCAGGTTGTCCCGTCTTATCAATCGCTTAAAAACAATTACACACTACTCTGGGAAATGAAGAGTAATGCTGGATACATTAATGTGGTATCTGTAATGCAAAAATTCTTTGACCAAGCAATTTCTGGTAACTGGAGCTACAATCCAGAGAATTATCCTAATAATGAGGTCCCAGTGTCCATCATGGCACAAGACTTTTTGAATACATATAAGTATGGATGGAAGACTTCTTATTATCAGAACACTTACGACATTAAAACAGATGAGGTGGTTGATGATGAGAAGTCCAGTAAACTAGATGATTTGGTCCAAGAATTAAGTTCAATAGAGGAGGGAGAGTGTGAATCCTGTGCAGTTTAAAGTTTCCTCAGTAGACCCAGTGAATAAGAAAATTGAGGGTATGACTGTGTTCAATTCTGAACACGTAGACACAAAAAAGCAACCAATGTTTTTTGGGAAACCATTGGGAGTTCAAAGATATGATTCATATAAGTATCCAGTTTTTGAGAAATTAACTACTCAACAACTTGGATACTTCTGGAGACCAGAGGAAGTTTCATTACAAAAAGATCGTGGGGATTATCATTCGCTTCGTCCAGAACAAAAGCATATCTATACCTCTAACCTCAAGTACCAGATTATGCTTGACTCCATTCAAG
>MDTA01062427.1_pt1 | contig 13223 bp, 4 predicted proteins | sample 811151 | NCBI WGS metagenome assembly MDTA01 (sample SAMN05326648, study PRJNA326480) | marine metagenome | isolation source: seawater | place: Indian Ocean: South | collected 2010 | reverse complement strand
CCCTGAATCCTCTGGGGAGTGGGTTGGCAGCGTCCTGCATTCATGTCCTGACCGCAAGGCATGTCGTCCTCGAGGATACCCAAAATACCCATGTCGCTACGCCCCCAACAGAACAGTTCATTCTCTCGTGTAATGGCACAGGTGTTTTGAAATCCTGCGACCACATCGAGGACGGGCTCCAAACCTTGAATACGGTGTGGGAGAGGGTGAAAGATGTGCCCCTCACACTGCCCATTGTTGGCAGGACACTGACTCATGGAGGGATCGGTTGGGGAGAGGCCGATTTGCCCGTGGGTATTGAGCCCCCAGCATCTCACCTCACCAGCTTCATTGAGGGCGCAGGTCGTGTCTTCAGAGGTATTGACGAGGACACTGCCGTCCAGGCTGGGCATGTACTGGGGCGAGAGGATGACGGACGGCTGACCGGACTGATTCCAGCCGCCTGCCCCGACTCCTCGCATATCCAAGCCCCAGCAAAAGACCTCTTGTGCGGTGGACACCGCACAGATGTGACCCAAGCCCAGGGTGATTCCCGACCAGCTTACGGCGTTGATTTCATCGGAGAGTGGGCGAGCCTGATCCACGCAATCGTTGCCGTAAAAGGGGTGGCATTCCCCGACGATTTGTTCGAGATCTTGGTAGCCACGAAAGTTCGGGTTACCGCCCCAGCAATACAGATCACCCTCCTCGTCGGCGGCGCAGTTGCCATCGACACCGACCGTGATTCCTCGCAATCGGACATCGAGCCCGGGGACACGGTTTGGACTGGGGACGCAACGATCTGGTAAACCATTATCAGGGCCCGAAGCCTTGTAGCGAATCGCATCAGCCGGCGCCCGACCAGTACCTCGCAGATAGTACGCACCCCAACAATACGCCTCACCATCTTCCATGACGCAGGAGTTGTGGACGCCTAGCCCCAGAGATTGGCGCCAGCGACAGTCCCGTCGACAGGCGAACTCATCGCTGAAGACCGACGTCGGATCACATTGCTCTTGTTCATCCAGTTGACCGTTGCCGCAAGGAGCTTGAACTCCAAGTTGATAACTGCCTCGACCCGTCGGCGAATAATGGTGGAGGACGATGAAAGCCTCTTCTCCATCAGCAAGAGATATCTCCAAACGACAGTTCAGGTTTTGACCCCATACGATATCGTCGGAGTAGCCTAAAAGGTCACCTGCTGCGTTGAACGCATAGCAGTTCGGATCGGCGCCCAATAATTCGGAAGATTGGATGACATAAAGACCCGGCGTCGGCGTGCGTAAAGCAAACGTATCCACATCGGCGTCGAAGTTGAATCGACCAGCGATGGCTTGATCCGTGCTCAGCTGTGTCGCCTGAACCGAGACGTCTTGCGGCAACCCATCGGGTTGCCAGCGACGCTGTCCCCCTTGGAAGACGTAGGCGCCGGGTAGATCGTAATGGTCATCCAATTGGCACTCAATACTGCAGCCATCTTGCGCATCTCGGTTGCCGTCATCACAGGCTTCATAGCCGGGTAACCCCTCGGCGATGTCTTGGCGATGAAACCCATCTCCACAACGGGCAAACCGGCAGTCGGTTGTGCAGCCATCCTCGTCCGAATCGTTGCCGTCATCGCAGTGCTCATAGGCCGGCATGGAATCGAGAAGACCCTGTCTTAAATAGCCGTCACCGCAGCGAGCTATCTGGCATTCGATGCAGGCATCATCGTCTACATCATTGCCGTCGTCGCAGTTTTCGTCCGAGTCTTGGACACCGTCTCCACACCGAGCGGGTTGGCAGTTCTGTCGGCATGCATCGGTTAACCCATCATCGTTGTCGTCACCGTCATCGCAGAGTTCCCAGGGGTGCAGGATCCCGTCACCGCAGCGAGCAATACGGCAGTCGTTGGAGCACTGGTCGTCATGGGTGTCGTTGCCGTCGTCGCAAAGCTCATCGCCTTGGCGCCATCCATCGCCGCATCGGGGCGCTCGACACTGGACGGTACATTCGTCCGTGTTGTTGCCGTTGCCATCGTCGCATGCCTCATAGTCTTCTTCATCAGCGGCCTGATCCGTACGGGTGATTCCATCACCGCAACGGGCTCTTTCGCAACTATTGGTGCAGGCATCACGGTCGTTATTGTTGCCATCGTCACATGCTTCGTTATCGACTGCTCCTGCCTCTCGATCGATTCGGAGGACGCCATCGCCACAGCGAGCCAATTGGCACGTGTTACGGCAGGTATCTCGATCCTCTCGGTTGCCATCATCACAGCCCTCACCAAGAGATTCTTGAACCACACCATCACCGCAGCGTGCCGTTGTTTCGACGGGTTCAGGCAGGGTCTCGACGCAACCGGAGACAAGCAGAAGGAGAAGAGTGACAGTGTGGGTCCGTTTCATAGCCGATTCCCTATCTGTAGGGCTTTTGCCTGACCAATGACCGGTTTGCCACTGGATCGCATGGTTTGGCTTTCAGTTGCCGATGTACACGTCTAACTTCAGAGTTGAGATTCCTCATCGTCGCTCTCGATCACTCCGTGATCTCTTGAGAGTGATGGGTGCTCTGGCGCGATCTCGAGAAAGAGAAGAAAAATTGCCGCAGACCATTGCAGTGAGCTTCTGTTCCCGAGCCAGAAAGCGAACAATGGTAAACCTTGGTATGAGGACGCCTTAAGAAGACGCTTTCTCATGACTCTTTCCAGGGCGATCCAGTGATAGCAGTGTGGGAAAACGGATGGTTAGCCCCCACCAAAACCGGAGGCTGAGATTCCTTGGGGGGCTCACCCTATTCGACTTAGGGGATGGTCGAAGTAACCAAATGTTTGATAGCAGACTCTCGTGCCGAGGAGAGATCGGAATGACCACAGCTAACGAGTTGTCAGAATGGTTAAAAAAACAGGGACTTGAAAGCATCGAGAAGCAACTGGTGGGAGAAGGGTTTGACCTTGAGTCCCTCCGGTTTGCGACCGAAGATGAACTCGAAGCGATCGGGATCGATAAGCTTGGTATTCGGAAACGCCTGATGAAGGCATTGGTCGATGATTTCGGTCCGCCGCCCGATCTCACCAATCCACCAAGACCGAGCGTTGTCGCCCAGGCTGGACTGGATCGAATGAAAGCCGGGGCAGGCAAGGCCGTGGAGGCTCTGAAAGCTTGGGGTGAGCCACTTGGTGCTCGTTGGCGGATGATTGCGATTGCTCTTGCTGCTTGTCTTGTCCTTGGTCTGGCAGGATGGGGGTTGGTTCAAGCGCTGAAGGGCCCACGGACATTTGGGGAGGAAAACCCACTGGCACTCAAGGTCGCTGAGGTCCGCAGTATCCACCATGCAGAACAACTGGTTGAACGCCTGAAGACGATGGGCTTAGAACCGGAAATTCTGGCGACTGATGATGCAAAGAGTGGGGGGGCTTGGTTTCGGGTGATTATCGGGCAGAGCCCAGACGGCGAGACATTGGATACCTTGCGCTCGGAACTGGAGTCTGAGCATGGGCTTTCTGGATTGGAAACCCTCGCCTTTTCGGAGTGGAAAGACCGGATCCTCGAAGACTCTCTCGAGGTCTTCAAAACCTCAGAACAACGATTGATCAAGACAGCGGGAGCAGGGATTAGTGATGGCGTTTCCGACGTGATTCGCCAGTATCCATACTCTTCCAGCTACTTCGTTGATTTTGTTTCAGTGTACTCGTCCCCTGAGACGAAGGAGGAGTTGAAGTACTATGGGCTGGCGATGGGACGGATCAAAACGGACTTACCCCGAGGAATTAAACGTCGAGCTGTCCTGGCGCAAACGGAAGCCTATTGTGAGGCGATCCTTCGGGATACGCTTTACGGTGATCAAGTCACCGTCAACGTTTTTAAGCTGAAGAGCCCGGCATCGGCGCCGGAGTTGGATGCCGGTGAGTCCAATGCTCTTTTTAGTGACCCGATTAAGTATTACGCCCAGCTTGTCCTCGATACGGGGGATTATCGCACGGAACGAACGGAGCCATTGTCTGTTCAGGCCGATGAACTGCTTCGGGGTTTGGTGGTCACCATCGAGCCCAAACCGAACTACGTGCGCAGTTATGCCATGCTGACTGGGCCGAAGCGACGCTTTGTTTACATCGTCCAATCCACCAAGAAGAGTTTGGAAGAGATTCGAGAACTTCTATCGTTGGTCGGCAAGAGCCAAGGCTTGTTGGAGTATCAGGAGTTCCATAACTCGTTCAATGTTCTCCCCAAGCAGCTTTTGGAGGGCGACCGATTTACCGGTTTCAAAATGGAGAAACTTGGTTGGTCTTATGCTCAGAGTAAGAATTATGAGGAATGGGCGAAGCAATCGGTGGGTCGATGGTATACCGAATCACAGTTTACCACGCCGAAGAAGGGCTATTGGGGATATGGCACCATCGACTTCATTACGCCCCAAGCAGCCAGCGCGAACTTTGGACTCATGGCAGAAGATGGGCGCTCTAGCCTGCGGGTTTACGGCACGACAGGCGGCCGGCTCTCGGAGGAACGCTACAGTAATCGGACCTATAAGGCGTACCAGTTCCCGGTCGAAATAGCGCTTGCCAGCAATCGGCTTAAAGTCTGGATTTCCAATGGCTCGAGGACGAATCAGGGGGATCAGCGCCGTTGGGCCTGGGGATGGTTGAAGGAAGCGGAAATGGTCGAGCGTCTTGAGCGCTTACAACTTAATGTTCCTGGCGGCTTCGCCGCATCATCACCTTAGGGTGCTTCGGTCGAGACTCAGCCAAAATGGTGAGTACTGGAACTCAAAGGGTACAGGAAATTCGAGTCTTTTTACGTCCCTTCGGTTTGATTGAGGCACCCATAAGTCCTCTGCTCATCTCAATCGAGTCATCGATGCGCTGCTGCCAGTACCGGTGACGGGTGAGAATCGCTTTGACGGTTTTTACACCCTCATTCAGAGTGATTTCGACGTTAAATCCTGAACCACTCCCAGGGATGGCTGAAAGGGTAATTTCTTGCAGTGGGATCCCCATGTAAAATCCACCCTTCAGCTTGGTCTTGAGACTCAGCAGGTTTCGGCGTTTTCGGTGGTATAGAACCGCCGGCGTTGCGACGGCATCAAATCCAGCCGCCACCGGAACGGGGTCGGTTGGACACTCGCCACCACTGAGTTCGCATTGTGCTCGTTCCGACCAAATTTCGAGGAGGCGGCCGACCAAGCCATCTTTTGGCCGTTCACCACAGAACGGCGGCAAGAACTCAAAACTGTCGCTTAAGTCGGTTCCCTCAGGGGGCAGAGCTGATTTCTGACTCTCAGGACGGATGAAGCCCTTCTCATCATCCAGTCCGAGCCGGGACATCGTGTCGAGCATTTGGTCCTTTGAGAGTGTCTTCTTCAGGCTGTAGATCTGAGCAACGGTTGTCTGGCGCTGCAACAGAAGGCGGCGACTGCGAGCGAAGTAATAGGCGCTGTCTTCCCCATAGGCCGCGGGAATCTCTTCAGATTGACTCTTTTTATCGCGGCTACGCTCGTAAAGTTCATCGGCCAGTGCTGCCTTTGCGGTTGTCTCCTGATCGAAGATTGAAATTTGATAGGACCACTCTCGCTTCCGTCGATTACGCTTCGGGTGGTCGATGGGATTCAACTTGAAGGGTTCACGGAACCATGCGGTCAACACGGGGATTCCTGCCGTCGCCTTCAATCGGTTCTCCGACTTCACGGCAAAGCTTAGGACGGTAAGTTGCGCTCCCATGGGTGGAATTTTAGGAACTTTGGCCAAGAGTTCTGCGTAATTTGGTTGGGTTATAAACCCTCCTCCTTTGCTCAGATTCTCCAGCAAGTGAATTCCGCGCTCCCACCCCGTATTACGCGCTTGAATGAACACTCCGAGATCCTGGCTTTTGTCGAAGAGGATGCCGTAATGCCGAAACTGGCCCGCTTCGGTCTCGATACTGAGCTTTTTACCCACCAGCCCACTGATCGCTGCAACTTTGAGGTCCTCTTTCTTTTCGCTGATGTAGTTGTCTGTTGCCAGAACCCGGTTGCTGAAATGCTGAACCGGCAGGAGAATAGGTAAACTGTTGTCCACCTGACTGCGGCGAAGCTTGAAGAGGTGGAGAACAACAGTGTCATCGAAGATCGGGTCGAAATACCTCAGCTCGATCAGGGCGCTCAGGTTGGGCAGGAGTTCTTCACGCTTAATTCCTCGGGGCATGTCTGTTCGTGTGCGTGCCCGAGCGCCCTCGTAATAGGGAAATTCCTCAGGAGGGCGCTCACTGAGATACATCGCGGCGTACTTCAGCGGATGGCTACTGGATGCGGGGATTAAATTGATCAAGCGAACCAATTCGGCGGAAAGGTGGGCGATTGGCTCTGTCTTCGTGGAGTGAGGTTGTGGCAGCGGTTTGGGGGCTCCCGCATCGGCGAGACGTTCAAGGCTGGGACCCCAATCCTGGTGGGTAAAGACACTGAGTTCGCCCAGTGGACCCTCTTCGTCGAATCGCTTCTTTTCCTCATCCAAGCTGCTCTGATCTCGGCTGTGAGCGGTCAATACATGGTACCATGCGGAGCCATTCACGGCTCGAGTCATCACGACTTCTCCACGATGGCCAAGGGTCCGCAAGCGTTCAGCCGTCACTTCCGCTACGTCTCGATCGCGCAGATCGGCGACCGAGAGCGCAAACGGATAGTCCGGACCAAAGGTCCTCGGCATTTTGTCGATGATGACGGTCACAAGCACGCCGAGCAGCGCAATCACGACCAGCCCTAATGCAATCCATCGGATCGACTTGGCGCCGGCGAGCACTCGGGCGCCAAGCTGTCCGAGGGCTTGTTTGGTTTGTGCAACCGTTTGAGTGACTCTTTCGCTTTGGGGAAGACCCGTCCGTTCTTTGCCCAAGGCGACAAACAGCCTCTTACGGAGACCAAGGGGGCGGATGTTGGCACTTTCGAGGTCATCTTCACTGGTATCGAGGAGCGTTTGAAGCGTGAAGCCATGGTCTCTGAGCGCCGGCAATAAACTGACCAACTCATGTTCATTTAGCCACTCTTCAAGGGCTTTTGGATCTTCGTCCGTGCGTAAAAAATTAGCAGCGTTGATCAGCTTTTTTCGCTCATCTTCATTGCCGATTTCGGCTTCGACTAAATCTTCTTCCGAGAGATCACCGAGGAGTTCAAGGGTGATCGCCTGGTCATGAAACTGTTGTGTGAGATGCCCGAGTTCTAACCTCAGCAGCCATGCATGAAGCGGGTCTTCACTCTGTAATTTGTCTGCAGGGCTTGTTTCTTCACTTTTCTCGCTCATGGTGAGTCCTCTTTTGTGGCGTCGATACGTCGCAGTCTGTGGGGGAAGTCTGCACGCCGACCGATGGGATAACCTTCTGAGGTCCTTCATTTTCGTCAAGGTCTTTTGATGGAAGAAGAACTCGTATGAACGATGGCCTTGCCTAAAGATAGTCGGTCTTGGTTAGGTCAATCATGGACGCTCGCTTTCGACTCGCCAGACCTCAAGGCTCAGCGCATCTCCTCGGTGCCGTTCTTTTGCTTGCTGTCGGCTGTGCGCCGATCGCTGTAAAAATTCAGGAGACAATGGACCGAGGGGAGTACGGGCGGGCTCATGATCAAGCGGAGCGTTGGTTGGAGCGACTTGCACCCGAAAAGGTACATTCATTTCAGGCGAAGAAAGTTCGCCGCCTGAGTGCGGAGGCTTACCTCGAAGATCTTCGCGAGCGAGGGAGGCCAGAGGACTTTCGTCGCTTTCAGCGCTGGGCGAAACGACGGACTGGGGTGGCAGATCTGCGAAAAGAGGCTCGTCGTCTCGAGGAAAATACCTTTTATGAGCAAGTGACGCTGTCGTCACCCTCTCCAGAAGGCTTTCAGGAATTTCGGCAAAGGTATCCGGGAGCCAGAGACACGTCGGATTCTCGTCGAAGAGAAGCCGAACTGGCGCTTAAGGGGGTGATCGCCAAACCCAGCGTTACCGCGTATCGCCACTATCGGGACCGATACGGTGCCTGGAATGAGTCAGACCGTGCAATTGGTGAGGCTCGTCAGCGGGAAGTTGCCTTAGCCGCCAAACAAGCACTGAAAAGTCGAGGAGCCCGGGGCTTACGGACGTTCCGGAATGACTACCAAGATTGGCGGGAGGCTAGGGAATGGATCGGTCGAATCCGACAACGGGAAGTGGATCTCTTGGCGAAAGCCTTGTTGAGACGCCCGACGCTTAAAGCCTTTGACTCGTTCTGGTCTGAATATGGCGACTGGGACGAGTTACGGACATGGGTCCCCAAGCTCAGGAACGCTGAACTTCGAATCGCATGGCGTCGCGCCAGTCGGCAATCAGGCATTGATGGGCTTGCCCAGTTTCGAAGCAAATACAGGGCCTGGGATGAGGCTGAAGCCCTGCTGGAAAAAGCCCGCGGACTTGAAGCGAAGAGAGCGCTTTCGCCGGCGATATCGAGCGGTGAGTTAGAGCCTTTACGAGCATTCAGAGCGCTGTATTCCGACTGGGCGGAGGCGAAGAAGGCCGTCGCGAAAGCCCGCAGGCACGAGGTTAAGTTGGCCTACCGCCAAGCGAAAGGTCAGGTCGATTCGCTGCGGGCTTTTCGTACGTTCTATCGTGCGCAACCCGATGATCCTTGGCCGGAAGCGACCAAGTACGTGAAACAAGCCTATGAGGAGGAGGCGGGACTCGCATTGTTGGAGGCATCAGCCAGCGATGACGCAGCACAGCACGTTGCCTTCCGGGATCAGTATCCTGAGGAAAAATGGCACCATATGCTGGAAGTCAAAATTGCGGCTCGCGTTCTCGCACCGATTCTTCAGCCCATTGCCAAAGGTCAACTGCCTGATGATGCTGTCATCACGCACTTCCTGAACACGGGTTTGCGTCAAAAGGCAGTAAAGGAAGCCGCAAGACCAGTACTGAGTCGCCTCTGGAAACTTGCTCAGCGAAGTCAGCGGCCTGTGGCTTTTCGCCTTTATGCGGCTCTGGATGGGGACAGTGCCCGTGGTAAGAAAGCAAAACGCCAAGAGCGAGATTTATTTTGGAAAGAGGCAGTTCGTCGACACGACGCTGACCTTTATGAACAATTTGCAGCCGCCTTCCCGGAAGATGACCGGGCATTGATCGGTGAGGGCCGGTCGATCGCTCTTCGGAAGGTCTGGAGGGCGAAGCAGGTTTGGCCCCGAGCCACTGTCACCCACACAAGGGTTCTGCCCAATGGCGACCTCCGGCTTTCCGTGGATGTGAAGGACTGTGAGGGCAATCTTGTCAGCGGTCTGAGAAGAAGTGTTTTTGAAGCTTATGATGGTTCAGAATCGGTCAAGGTTGTCGACTTTAGAGGCTTGGAAGAAGAGCGCCCTCTCAAGCTCATGTTTGCCATTGATCTTTCCGGGTCGATGGACACGGAACGACGGGCTGTTCATCAAGCGGTGGTTGACGTTGCAGAGACCATGCGGTTTCGGGGACGTAAAACCGGCTTTGGGCTCATTGCGTTCGGTGATGAAATTGTCGCGAAGGAAGACAAGCCAACGGAAAAGACCAGTGTTTTTCGGCAATGGATGGATGCCTTGCCGATTAACAGTGGTGGTGCGAACGAGGACAGCGTTCAGGCGCTGGTGGAAGGTGCTTGGGCTCTGGATGATCAGTCGGGCGAACGGGTCATGGTCTTGATCACGGACGAGCCACTCCAGGTGAATTTGAATGGCATTCGAAACCTCCGTTTCCAGGCGCAACCTGGTTTTGTCGATGCGGGGACTGAGGTAATGTTTCGAGTCACCAAGGTTTTGAAAAACACCCGCACTCGTTTGTTCATGATGGCCTCCGATCTCAGCCATCATGGGTTCTTCACCTTGGCATCAGAACTGGGCGGAGAGATTGTCCGAGTCCCCCAGGACTCGATGAATACGGAAGATTACCGACGCGCTCTGATGTACATCGCTGACAAGCTCTCGAAACAATATATTCTGCGTGTCCGCCCGCGTAAAAAGCGGCGAGGGAAGGCAAGCATTCCAACGCTTGTCGTGCGCAACATGTACCTGTGGCGAAATGTTGCCGAACTTCCCGGAAAAGGAGTTGTCACTGTGGTGCCGAGAGGCGGCACAGATCAATGTGCCGAGTTTAGTTTGGTGACCGAAGAAAGTGGTGTTTTCCAATCCTCTCAATGCGGTCAAGCCTGGCAGTCCATCGCTGAAACGCAAGGACTTAAAATAAGCACAGTCGCGACCTCCGGTGCTCGAATGGTGTTGTTGACTCATGATGGCACTGCACTGATCTCGGAGGGGCAAGATGACGCTTTTCGTCCCCTTGAGATGCCTGATGCTGCAGTGTGGCAAGGCGCTTACGATGATGGGGGAAGACTCTGGCTGGTTACGCGTTCGAAGCGTCGAGATTTTAAGGTCCTTCGCGGGCAACAGGGACGCTTTCAGTCGGTGGATTTAAAGTTAAAGCGGGCCATTGCCCCGATCGTCATGCCAGGGATTGACGGCGAGGGCCGCGTTTGCGTGCTGACACGGGCAAACTCGATGCGTTGCGGGGAGAGTCAAAGCGATCTCAAAACATGGACGACCCACAAAGTGAGAGGGTTGCCGGCAAGAGGTTTACGGAGGGCTGGTGATTTTTCGCAACTGCGCGGACAACGACGAATTGGATTTATAACGACTGCTCGTGGTGCAGTTTATCGAAGCATCGACGGGGGGAGGCGATGGCAGCGGGTTGTGAAAGAAAGTGGTGAGCGGCGCCATCTCGTGTTTATCGACGGGCCGGATCCCGTCGTTTGTGCTTCCGGAAGTAAGGTCGCCATATGTTCGGAAGATTTGGGGCGTGAGTTCCATCCCGTCGGGCGTCCGTTCCTAGAAGCAGGACAAGGAGGCGTTGCGTCCGTAGGTCGAGATCTTTATCTGGCTCAAGGGGGAGGATTCCATCGCCTCGCCCGGGTCGTCAGTCGAGATATTCCTTCCAGTGCCGTTTATTTTGACACTCGCTCAACCCAGTTTAGCCCGGCGATGGTTCCCTTTCTCGATGCCTTGGTCGAGGTTCTCGCAAAGGATCCAAACGTGAACCTTCGGGTGGAGGGGCACGCAGATGCTCGGGGCAGCACGAGCTTAAACGAAAAGCTGGCCGCTGGACGGGCGAAGTCGACGGCAGACTACGTCATTGCCCAGGGCGTCGACCCTCGTCGGGTTGAGACGGTCTCATTCGGTGAGCGCATGCCGATCCGCAAGGGGCGAGATGCTTCCTCGCTTGCGCGAAACAGGCGAGTGGAACTCACGCTTTTCAAGCCCATCGCTCCCCAGGGGAGTGACTTTGATCAATGCGGAAGACGCCAATAACCGAGGCCTTTCGGGGCCGCGATCATGGATCGGCTAACGTTTCTTTTTCGACTTTCTTTTACGGAGCTTGGCTGAGCGCCGGTAGCGTCGCTTCTTCGGTTTTACCTTAGGAGAGCGCGTGGATGCCACGGCTCTGCCGTTGATTCGAGGGCGCCCAATCATCTGGTAGAGCCCAAAGGATGGGCGCGTGTCATACCAACTCTTGAGATGGGAAAACTCTTGATGGATGAAGGCGTATTGGTGGTATTTATCCCCCTTCGCTCGCCAAGGGTAGGTGCGGAGAATACGACTCTTCTCGTTTGAGGGGAGGGCGATGAGGTTCTCAAGGTACTGTCTCGGCACCCGTCGGCGCCCGAAATAGCCTTCAGCATTTGAGACATAGATAATGCCAACCTCTCGATTAAATCGCTTCAGGCTTTGGGCGATCCCATTGATTGTCTTCGTTGCGGTGAGGTCGCCGCGAATCGCGAACACTCGATTCTTGCGGTGAAGGTCAACGATGTAGTCGTAGGACTTTTGGTCCGCCATGAAGCAGGGGACTTTGGCCTTGCGAAATTTCCAGCGAAGCCGCCGCAGCGTGCGATGGACAAACGCTCTGGCCATTCGAAATGAACGAAGGACTCGTTTGCGCTCTCCTGGGTCTTTGAAATGCTTTTTAAGGGTTCGCATGCTGCGGGTTTTCCGCTTCTTCGACCAAAACGCGATAAATTCCAGCGGGGTTTTCGAGGTTTCGAAAGCCACCCTGTAAGCACCGTGGAGATCAACGATATACTGGTCGAAATCCACGAGAAACAGCACTTCTGACTTCGCCCAGCCTGCAAGAGCATAGTTTTGATTGGTCCCGACACCGATCAGAGCACCGCCCAAGTCATCGATGACCGGACGCCACCATTCATGACCTTTCTCATCGCTGATGAAAAAGTGAGAATTACGGTTCAGTTTCTTCGGGGGGGGGTCACTTGGGATGGCGGCGTAAGCTGAAGCTTCTTCGGCAGAGAGGGGCGGAAGCCCTCCGGCTGTTGCTGCTGGTTCAGCTCCGGCACTGCTTGGAGCCAACAAGTAGGCGCATGAAAAGAGAAGACACGCGGTAATTTTCCAACCGAATTGGTGACATTGTATCAACACGATGATTCTCCCGAAGATGAGACGATTCGCGTCGATCCTGCCCCAAGTATTCGAGAACGCAATAAAACTGATCTTTGGAGTTTCCGACCGAAAATTCGATGGGTCCATGAAGTCATGCTAACGGCTGGTTCAAACCAGTAACGTCAAGTTCAAGGATGAATTATGACTAAACGTGAGAAGACTGGAGGTCTTCACGGGGGAAGCTTGGGGTCCGGAAAGACCCTTGGTGTTTGGTCTGCGACCGCAGTGGTCGTTGGCTCTATGTTGGGTATCGGTATTTATATCGTGCCACCGCAGGTCGCCGAACTCGCAGGCGGCTCGTGGTGGTTTTTTGGTCTTTGGTTCTTTGGCGGAGTCGTCGCATTTGCGGGGGCGGATGCCTTCGCCCAACTCTCCACCCGAGTCCCCAAAGCGGGGGGTGACTTTTGTTACCAGTATCTCGCCTTTGGCCCCTCAGTGGCATTCGCCACGGGCTGCGTTTTGTTTCTTGGGGTTTTCGGTGGATCGATTGCGGCGACGGCGTTGCCACTTTGGGAGTTCCAACTGGCGAAGTTGGCTCAAATCAACTTTACGGAACAACTGATCAGTAGTCCCCTCGGCGGTGGAGTAAGTGTGGCCTCTGTCGGTGGTATTTCCCTGATTTTATTGGTCACGGCGGTGCACTTGGGATCGGAGCGCAATTGGTCGCGGCTTCAAGTGGTTTTGACCCTTGTTCCGTTGGTACTTCTAAGTTTCATCGCTTGCTATGCATTGATCGCTGCACCCAGCGCTGTGCATGCCACCGCTATGCCGAGTTCGACGGCAGAAGAAGTCACCGTGAGTCGTCTCCTCAGCGCTTATCTTGG
>MDTA01053546.1_pt1 | contig 13223 bp, 10 predicted proteins | sample 811151 | NCBI WGS metagenome assembly MDTA01 (sample SAMN05326648, study PRJNA326480) | marine metagenome | isolation source: seawater | place: Indian Ocean: South | collected 2010 | reverse complement strand
TCGTTCCTAATCCAATTTTCAATCTCTCAAATGTTCCAGAGGGTACCAAAGAATTAAGATTTAAAATGAAAGATAAAGATGTACCTGGATATAACCATGGTGGTGGAAAAATTAAAAATTACGCTGGAGCTACAACAATAGAACCCGGTGCTTTTAAATATAAAAGTCCTTGTCCTCCAAAGGGATCTCATACATATGAATGGACTATAACTGCTATAGGCGACAAAAAGAAAAAATTAGGTAAAGCAAAGGCGATAAGAGAATATCCAGAATAAAATTTTAATTACTCTTTTTTTTAATAACTACTTTTTTTTTATATTTCTTTTTATTTTCCTCTTTTTCTCTATCTATGTAAACACTTTCCAAGGATATAAAATCATATTCACCATCAACGGAATTAATATGGTGAAACCTTGACCAATTTTCTTTATAGGTCGAATCTTCTTCATCATAATAATCATATTCTTCATCGTAATATTTAGGATTATCATATTTTTCATTTTTAAAAATTTGTCTTGTTTTTCTAAGTTCCTCGAAATCAATTGTTTCAAAATGCCATTGAATCTCTTTTATTTTTTTAAGTTTTATAATTTCACTAAAATTAATAGTTTTATAATTCATATATGAATCATAACTATACAATTTTAGATTTATTAGATTTTTGAGTTTTACAAATTTTTTAAAATCTAAAATTTGAGATTTTATTTTTTTATTATATTCACCTTTCTCGTATGAAAATGATTTTTCATCTATGGCAAATCCAAATTTTAATTCAAGAAATTCAAGTTTTAAAAAGCGATTACAAATATTGTTTATAAAATCTTGAAGTGAGAACTGATTATTAATATTTAAGTTTATATTTAACTTTAACGTTTTTATATTGTGATTAATAAAATTTATAAAATCAGCATTTCCTCTGTAATAAGATGATAGAAAATTTCCATAAAGATCTTCTTTTGCTGGGATATCACCTATAACTAATGTAAAATCTACTAATTTTTTAGAACTTATTAAAAATTTAAAATCTTCATCCACCACGCCGTTCTCTATATATTTATCCTCATCAGGGTTCATATCTTTTGAAATATTAAAACTTTTTAATATTAAATGTTCTACTGCTGGCAAGTATTTAATTGATTTTAGGTTTGAACCTTTAATATCATTAATTACAATTTTCTTAAGTTTGCTTAAATTATGAATATCTTTAAAATCTACATTAATTGAACCCCATCTGTCGGATACAGAAATATTAAACCCTTGAGTTTTGGATAAGTTATCTGGATAATTGGCATAAAGGCCAGTTATATCAATAGACTCGAGATTTGGTAAATTGTAAAAACTGTTTAATTTTGATTTTATATCTGTATCAATAATGTTTCTATGTTCATTTACGGAAAAATCTAGTTTCAGATATTTTAATGTTTCAATTTTAGGCAATTGGAAGTCATCAAATGCTATGCAGTCTCCTAGTCTTAAATATTCAAGATTATTAGTATTAAATAATTTATTTAAATCTTTTAATAGTATATATTTCCCCATCCACGGTCTAACTCCTTCGAACCACAAATGCGTCAGTTCAGAAACTTGATCTTTTGATATTCCAAAATAATCTAAGTCATCTATTACTTTTATTTCTCCTGATGTTTGTTCAAAATCCTTTTTAATTTTTCCATTAGTTTGGAATTCTCCAGAATTAATAATATCATCTACTATTTGTTTAGATGCTTTCCGAAGTTTCTCTAAATTTTTTTCATTAATTTCATAAATTTTATCTATTTTATATTTTTTATCTGATTTTTTATGACCTATTAAATGCTTATTGTTTCCTAAATAACTAAAAAACTTTTTAAATTTTATACCATTTAACTTACTAAATTTATTTTTCCTCACTAATAAAATTAATTTTCGATTATCAATTTTAAATCTCGAATCCTGAAAACTAATTATTCTTGTTAACTCTTCATATATACTTTGAAATGGAGACATGTTCTCAGATTTATTTGGATTTCGCACTGAGTCTAAATTTTTTAGTAATTCTGGATAATGACTTATAAGATTTTCGTAAATAATTTGAGATGATAAAATAAAATCTATATCTTTAAATTTTTTAGATGTATTAAAAAATATATCGTCAATAATAATAACCGAATCTATATTTTTAAAAATATTTTCATTATGAAATTTGATTAAGGTTTTATTTTCAATTCCTAAAAAAAATACTTTATTATTGATCAAATTATCTTCTATTAAAAAATTTGTTAAATATAATAAATATAATTTAAAAATATTTTCTTTAGATGTTATAATTTTGTTAAGATCTTTTATATTTATAAAAATATTTGTATTTTGAAACTCTTTAGATAATTGATAAACAAATTGCTTTAAAACTATTATATCCTGTTCTGTATTTTCATCATTAATTTTTGGTATATTTAAAGTTATTAACTTTAAATTCTTTTGCTTTTTTAAAAAGTTTATAAACAGATCTATTTTTTTTTGTGCGGTCTCGATACCGTAGACTCTAAGTGAACAAAAATCTAATACATTTTCAAAAATTATGTTTTCAAAATAGTCATTAATTAAAATATCTAATTTTTTATTAATTCTCCAAGGTTTTCGCCAGCCATATTTAGTAGTGTATAAATTCAATTCTTGAATTTGTATGCACAAATCATCTTCTATAAATTTATCAACTACTTCAAAAATATCTTCGTCAATTTTATTTATTTTTGTCTTTAGTTTAACATCTCTATCGTTTTTACTACTTATGGATAAGGTTTTAATTTGGTTATAAATTATTTGGTAATCAGAAATTTGAATACCATTAAATTTTATTTTACTTTTTTTTAGCTCTGGATTTTTGTTGCTAAAAATTCCTATATTTATTGCATCTGAGATTTTCCCATCATCGATTTTTATTGTATTTAAAGACCTAAAATTGTTTAAAGTTTTAGCATCCATATTCCAGTAAATTTCTTTTAAAACTTTTTTGTTATTTTCATCATAATCTAGTATCCTTTTTTTATAGGTTTGATAGTTTTGAAATTCTATATTTTCTATATTTGGAAAAAAATTATAACTATTTGGTACGTCTGTAATGGAATTAAATTTATTTTCATGGCTTTTTTGAGACCAATTATTAATTTCAAAATCTGGATCTGAAGACTTTGGAAACTCTAATCTAAAAGTTTTTAAGGACTCTAATTTTTGAGACTTTTTAAATTTATCTTTTTTTGACTTATTAAAATAACAATAATGATTATAAGTTAATTTATTTAATTTATTAAGGAAACAAATTGAACTATAAAATTTTTTAAAATCAATATGACTATCTTTTACAACTAAACTTTCTAGGTTGCTAAATTTTTTTACTAGTGACCAATCATCTTTTAAACTAAAGTTTTGAATCTCTAAATGCTTAACACTTTTAATTTTTTCTAAATCACTTAGATCTATAGTCTTATTTAAACCAGAAATAATCATAGGCTTTTTTAAATTATTAGGATAGTATTTTTTGAGTTAAAATTAAATGAATATTAATTTTATAGTTGCATTATCAGTTATCATTTTAATCATATTGGCTAGCACGATATGGATTACTTTTTTTTTAAATAAAAAAATGAATAGTATTTGTGACGAGGTTGATAATTTAAGTGAAGAAATTTCAAGTAATTTAGAAGTAATAAACAATAACGTTAGAGATATCAATAATTTGTTAGAAACTTATAAAAAAGTAATTGATGAAAAAAATGAGGAGTTAAATAAGTATAAAACTGGTAATGAGATTTTAAAGCAAAAAGGTTTATATATAAGTTTAATCGATATGCTTGAATTTATAAGTAGGTTTATTTCTGACTCTAAAAATTTAGATGATAAAACTAAAAACTATGTTAATGCTATTTACGATAAACTAGATATAATATTAACTAATTCAGGTATTGAAATGTTCGAGCCTGAATTAAATCAAAATCTTATGGAAGTAGAAGGATGTACTCCATCTTTAGAAACTACAAAAACAAAAGATCAAAATAAGGTAAATTTGATATCTGAAATTATTAAACCAGGTTATAGATTGCAGATAAATCAAAATGAATTTATGATATTAAAAAATTCAGAAGTAAAAGTGTTCGGGCTGGTATAAAAATGGGAAAGATTATAGGAATAGATCTAGGTACAACATACAGCGCAATTGCACAACTTGATGATCTTGGAAATCCAGAAGTTTTAGCTTCTACAGATAATAATAAAAAAATTACAGCTAGCGCAGTATACTCTAATAACAGTAGTGTAATAGTTGGTGATAAAGCTTTATCTGCATTAGCAGCAACTCCAAAAAATGTAATTACAGAAACAAAGAGACAAATGGAAAATGATGTAGTTTTTTCTTTAGAAACTGGCAAATGGGTAGATAAAGATGAAGCAAATAAAAATTTTTATTCGCCTGCACAAATTTCATCTTTTATTTTATCAAAGCTTAAAGGATACACATCTGATGTAAAAAAAGCTGTTATAACCGTTCCTGCTTTATTTGCAGAAAAAGCTAGGGTTGCTACTTTAGATGCAGCAAAGATGGCTGGTATAGAGGTTATCAGTTTAATAAATGAACCAACTGCAGCTGCCTGCTATTATGCAAGTTTACCTAATGTAAAAAAAATAACAGGAAAAATTTTAGTATTTGACATGTGGGGTGTAACCTTTGACGTGTCACTTTGTGATATTCAGGGTGAAAAAGTTGAAGTAATAACAAGTCGAGGGGATAAATGGCTAGGAGGTAAAGATTTTGATAAAGAAATTGTTAATCTTATTAATAAGAAATATAAAAATGAAACCGGTCGGGAATTAGACATTGAAAATAAGATTTCTGTTTACATGGAAATTGGTGAACAGATAAAAAGAGCACTATCAGTCAGAGAAAAACAGGCAGAAGTAATTGAGGGGCCTGTTGGACCAAAAAAGATTGAAATCACACGATCAGAATTTGAACAGTCAATTCAAACTCATATTGAAAAATTAAAAATGTTGATGGAAGAAGCTTTAGATGGAAGTGGCCTAAAGCCTGAAAATATAAGCCACACTCTTTTAGTTGGTGGATCAACAAGAATACCAATAGTAACCAAAACAATAGAGCAGGTCATGAAGAAACCACCACTTAAGGGTGTTAACGTAGATGAGGCTGTTGCAGCTGGCGCAGCTGTTTATGCAGGTTTGCAATCAAAAAAAAGTTTAAATGAAGCGCAAAAGAAAGCAATATCAAATGTAAAACTACAAGATGTTTGTAATTTTTATTTAGGCACTTTAGTTCAAGAAGATGACCCTGTTTTAAATAGAAAAGTGACAGCAAATCTTATTTTAATTGATCGTGATACGCCTCTGCCAGCGATACAGACAAGAAACATAATGACACTATATGACGATCAAGAAGCAATCTCTATTGAAATTACTCAAAGTGAAGGAAGAGAAAAGAATAGAGAATTTGTGAATATTATTCATGAGGGTGAGCTTAAATTTCCAGATAAAAAACCGAAGGGTAGACTTATAAATGTTACATATAAATACGATACATCTGGAAAACTTCACTGTACATTTCAAGACGAAACTTCAAAAGAAAAATATGAGATATCTTTAAGACCAGAGTCTGCTGAGGATTTAAGAAAAAATTATGAAGCGATTGAGCATATAGTCATAGAGTAAAGGAAATGTCTTGCCTATAAAAAAAATTAAACATGAAGTAAGAGTTGGTTTTCATTTTCGCGATAGAAATCATAAAATTATATTGAGAGATCAAAAAGATGCAGATGATCCACCTATAATAAGCATAGTTCGTGAAAGCTTTGAGTATGGCGAAAAATTTAAAATAAATGATTTAATTTTATCAGTAAATGGAAAAAAAATAAAAACAATAAATGAATGGTTTAGAATAAAAGAAAAATTAAAGTGGAACCAAAAAATTAAGTTTGTTCTTTTAAGAGATAAAACAAAAATTGTATCAACTATACAACCTAAATCGTTTGATGAATTTAAGCAGAAATCAATAATGATTGGGGTTGATGTTGTTAAGTACTTAAAAAACTTTGTAAAAGTTTCAAATATTGATTTATTTTCCTCAGAAAGACCAAGTATTGAAAGTGAAATCTTAATTGAAAAAAATGATATTATACTTTCTATAAACAATAATAAAATTAGTTCAATAGAGGATTTTGATCGGGAAACATTTAAACTTAAACATGGTGATAATATTATTTATAAGTTGAAAAGAAAAAATAAGATTATTACTACAAAAAAAATTAAAATTATAAACTTCAATGATTTTTTAAAGCTTAATGAAGACCACTGTAGAAAATATATGAATAAAATACAGGCTGATACTATTCTTAAAGAATATGAAGAGGGTGACTATATGGGCATCTCTGATGAAAGAAGAGCAGAAATAATGAAACTTGGAGAGCCTGAATATGAGGACGAATATCAGCAAAAATTATTCATGTCTACAAAAGTGATGAAAAAAAAGTTAAATGGGAAAGATATATTTTTGGTAAAATTTATCACAACCCCTGATGAAGAAGAATTCTCTATAAAATTTGATGAGGGAAAAAAAATTTATCTTAAGATTTATGTTTATGATGTCACTAATCTTGAATCGGACAAATACTATGAATTAGAAGAATATGGTGAAGATACGCAAAATTATTTTAATAATAATTGTCACGTAATTAAAACTGAAGATTTTTCTTGGTCAGAAGGTAATAATATTTTAGTACAATCAAAAGAATTAGAATCTGCATATGATTTTCCTAGTGAACTTGCATTTCCATTCTCTGTTTTGCAATTACCAAAATACGGTAAAAGAAAATTAGAATTTAGATCTTTTATTTGTACTGAAGATCAAAAATTTAATGAGGAAGACGGAAGATTTTTATTCTACAAGAATTCATGTTTTAGACCTGAGGAGTGCTATTTAGCAACTGACGAATATGGATTTGATGATTATGGCGATTATCCTGACATATATACTTATTCTTCAGCATTAATTTCTGTTGAATATAAACAACCTGGATATTTAGAGACTAATAGAGAGAGATATGATGACCTTAAGATTGCTCTAAGTTTTGCTCTTAAACAGCATTCTGGAGATAATTTAGAGGATAGTCTAAAGAAGGTTAAACAAAAAATAAGATATGGTGATTTTACTGCTGAAGGAAATATTAGAAAAATACTTAGTTTAAAAAAAAATTATCAAGAGGCTAAAAATAATAAAATTAAATTAGATGATATTTTAAAAGATCTAAAAAAAAATTCATTTATTCATGAAAGGTATCAAATAATAGATTTTTTGCTAAATCTAGCAACCGATGATGAAACTTTTACAAATTTAGAAAATAGCTTTATCGATAAGGTTTCTCAACAACTAGAACTAAATACAGAAAAGTATCAAGAAATAAAAAAACAAAAAACGGCATCAATAAAATTAGTCGATTTTGGCAAAAAAGCAGGAGAAAGTGTTTTTGGCATAACAAAAGATATGGATAAACAAAAAAAACTTAAACTTTTAAGAAAAGAGTACAGTAGATGGAATGCTTTAACAAATAATACTGATAAGACAATTAGAGAAAGAGCGAGACAAATGCGAGACCTAGCAGCTAATTTAAGATCGGAATATAATAGAAATAATTAATTTTGTATCTTAGAAATAAGTTTTGCTAGAACTGATTTAGCATCATTATTATGATTATCGCTCTCAGAAAATATTTCATTTAAGCTATCAACTATTTTCTGTTTGTCTGACTTCATTAATGCTCTCGACTCATTTAAAGCTTCATCAACTCTTTTTTCAATCACCGACATTTTTGAGATATTTAATAGACTTTTAATACTAACAGCTGCTTTTTCGCCGAATCTTTTTTCAAACTTTTCTTGTTCCTCTTTAGAAAATTTTTTATCAGCCAAATAAATTCTAAGTGCCCCCCAAAGTAAAGCTTTATTGATAATTTCTTTGTTTGAAACATCTAACTCGTTTCCAGTAACTTTTTTTATACTTTCATTAATTTTATCATCTACTTTGTTTAAATCATAAACGCCTTTTTTCTTAGTTTTAAAAAACTCATTATATTCGTTACTCATTGAAAACCATATTAATGCTTGCATCCGGTTTAAAAAAATGGGGTGAGTTGCGTAAAGTAAATTTTTGTTTCCTTTAAGATCTTTTAACTCTCGTAATTGATCTAAATATGAACTAAAATTAAATTTAATATACTTTTCACTAAGACCTGTTGAAATTTTTAACATTGCCCGTAAAGAATTTTCTAAATCACCACAGCCTAATAATCCTGCACGATCTGCAGAGATTTCTGCGGCTCGACTTAGATGAAGAAAATTAAGATATTCTGTCCTGTTTCTTGCTTTAGTTAATGGCGGATACAGACTATGTTGATAATAAAAGTGACCGATCTCATGAGCAATTACAGATTCTAATTCTTTTGAACTTAACAACTCAATCATTTTTGATGTAATTATAATTTCGGCATTTGAACTTTGGGGCATCATCGCACAAGCAGCCTGTGTTTCAAAATGATTAGGTGTAATAAAAAAACTAAAATTATTTTTAATTCCTAGTTTAGAAAAAACGTTATCAATTGTTTGAGCAATGGAAGGAAATAAATTATGACTTACTTTTACTGAATTAGATAATAAGTTAATTAAATTTTGATTGTTATAATTTTTTGTATCAATAGACTTTTTCTCTAAGCTCCCAAGCTCGTTTAAATTATCGTACTTATATCTAAATTTTTCTAAAAAGTTCATTTCATATTATTTTTAATGAGTTTATTTATTTCTATTATACTATCTTCATTAGGTGCAAATGTTGAATTTATCTTAGTTCCAGATATGATTTTTTTGCCAAAATTAATAGGGTTTTCAGATCTATCAAATTTGTATATTTTTAATCTTAAACATTTATTTCCTGCCTGAGTATCTTCAATATTTAAATAAATTTTGTCTGACTTTGAGTTAATTTGATCTATTTTTTTTCGAAAATTTAAGGATATATTTACATCATAATTTCTAGTTTTAGATACTTGGTTATCTAGTGTTTGTCCTTTAAGTTTGCCAGTATTAAATTTAGTATCATTTAATCGATTGTAAATTATTGTTTCTGATATTTTTAAATTTTTTGGTAATTCTTGATTTATCATATTTACTGCACCTTCAACGCTTATAAAACTATTTGGGATCTGATTATCAAAATATTTTTTTATAGCTTTATTTTTAATTTTTAAAGCTGAATCGAAAGAAAAATTTTTTTCAAACTTTTTTAGTATTCTATTAGTTTGACCATTTACTTTCATTTTAGCAGCTCTAATAAGCTCACTTTTACTATTCCAGTTTGTGTTTTTTATTTGAATTTGTTTTTTTAAAAAATCACTAAACTCCATTTGTTTTAATCTTCTCTACGTTACTATCATCTTCTTCAACATCATTTGGAGGTAGTTTTTTTGGAGTGAGACCACCGACTTTGTTCATTTTTACAGTTTTGCTTAACAGACTTCCTTTTCCATCTTTTATTTTATCCATTACCTCAGTAACGCCATCTGATGTTTTCTTAATAGCATCTTGGGCTTTTTTTGCACTATTGTAGATATCAACAGATTGATTGCTTATTTTAGTAGCTAATTCAATTACAACTGAAATATTTTTAGATTGCTTGTCTACGTTCCAAAAATATTCTGCCACTTTTAAAGTATAAAAAAGCATAGATGGACCACACAAAGTAACTTTCTTACTTAAAGCATATTCCATTAATTTTTTACCACCCTCATCTGGAAGCTCTAAAGCTTTTTCATTTGGACAAAACATAATGATAGTATCTAAAGTATTTAAATCTTTAATTCCTTGATAATTTTTTCCATTAAGATTATCTATGTGATTTTTAAGTGACTGTTTGTGCCTTTTTAAAGAATCTTCTTTTACAGTCTGATCAGATGAGTTTGCGTATTCATCCCACGCAGTTAAGCTAACTTTTGAGTCAACTATTACAGACTTTCCATCAGGAAAATTTATTATAACGTCTGGTTGAAGATTTCCTTCATCTGTACTGTAGCTTTCTTGTGTCAAAAACTCACGACCCTCTTTAAATCCAAGGTTATTTGTAAGAATATTATTTAATACCATTTCGCCCCAAACACCTTGCTTTTGTCCTCCACCAGAAATAAATGTGTTTTTAATCCTCTCCGCTTCTTCTTTTACTTGCGTTTGACCAGTTTGTACTGCTGTTAAAAGCGTTTTAACAGCCCCTCTGTCTTCACTATTTTTTGTCTGATATCCCTCTATCGCTGTTTTAAGATCTTTTAAATTTTGAGTATAATCAATGGTGCTATCAGTATTTTCAGCAAAATTTTTAGATAGAAATGACTTAACTATAAAACCTATTAACAAACCAAGAATAGTGCCTAATGAGATCCCTACTACAAAATCCACACTTAACAAATTAATCATTTATAATGCCTTTATATTCATAATTTAATTATTCATCGAATAATATCTTTTTAGTCTATCTTTAAATCTCCTATAAATCCTTTTATCTATTTCGTTATAATATTTTTTAGACTTTGGATTTACTCCCTCAAATTCTACAAGTTCCTTATGTATATGAAAAGCAGTTTCTGTCATAAGTCTATCATCTCCAAACCACTTGTTATTTTTTGCCCATTTCTCTGCTTTAGGATCAGTCTCGAATTTACACTCATCGAATCTATGTAGATTTAATTTTCTAAATATATAATGGGCTATTTTTTTTAAATTCCTTATTAAAAATCTTAAAATTTGTAAAAAAGCTGTTAAAAACAGAATTTTAAAACTATTTTCTTTTTTCATAATCGGTCTCCATAATATTAAGCCTTGAGGCCATTTGTTTATTTATGGATATATGATTGTTGTTTAAAATGATGTGTTAGATACTATCATTGTCTAAACTAGTAAAATCAAATATCTGATGTGTTTATATCACTAAATTTTTAGAATACAATTAAAAAATTAAATAAAATATGTCAAATTATTACAACAAAATTCAGGAAATTATAGAAAAACGTAATATAAGGAAACTTGTTCATTTTACTAAAATTTCTAATTTAAAATCTATTATTGAAAATGGAATTCTTTCTAGAGAAGAAATGGATAAAAAAAATATAAAGTCTTATTATAATGATGAACAGAGGTTAGATACCTGGCTGGGTGCATCATGTTTATCTATTACAAAAAGAAATTCAGCAATATTTCCCAAATTTGTTGAAAAGAGCAATACTAATGAAAGCGATTGGATAGATGTTTTTATTAGTCCAGAAATTTTAATAGATAAAGAATGTATTTATTGCTTTACTAATGCAGCAAATCATCAGTTTAATAACTTTAGAGAGAATAACTTACCCTTAAAGTCTCCAAAAGCTTTTGAGATGATGTTTTATAAAAAAGTAAAAAGGAAAGAAGGCCATATTATTTTGAGAGACATTCAAAAAGAAAATGAAACAACGTGCATTCAAGCTGAGGTTTGTGTTTTTGGCAAAATTGAAAAAAAATACTTTTTAAATTTAGTTGATTTACAGGAAAAGGTAAAATAAATGGCTAAAAAGTTAGTTTTTTTACCAAGTGATGAAAGTACAGAGTTTGTAAAAAGTAAAGAGATAAATTTTACCTGGCACCCTGGATTTTCAATATCACAAAAAAAAAAATCTATAGTATCATTACATAAGGAAATCAAAAGGAAACTAAATATCAATAATATATTGGAGATATCTTCTAAATCAGATATCGAGGTTGGTAGATTAGCAAGTGCTTTCAATTTAAGTTTATTGTGGAATAATTGTGAGTCTACGATAGAAAGTTTTTATCAGGGTAGCAAGGTCTTTTCAGGCGGTGGTCCTTATACAGATTTATATGAAAAAAAATCAATAGTATCGAAAAAAGATATTAGATTAAAAGATAGTGGTGATCTAATTGGTTTTTCTTTTTTTGATAACAAATGGTCTTTAAATGAAGATTTTTATACTTGGCTTTACCTTTTAGCGCTTTCACAAAATGATGATATATCTAAAAAATTAATTCTTTATGATGCATTTACGGATATAGAATTTAATCACGTTAAATCATTTAATTGTCAAGCATATAGTGCGGCCTTATATGTTTCGTTAGTAAAATATAAAGAAAAAGATTTGAGCAATATAAATTCTCCTGAAGAATTTAAAAAACTTTTGCCAAAAAAATATATTAAAAATTTCCAATCAAAATTATTCTAACATTGCTTTTCTAAAGACTTTATTAATTCTTTTAACTCTGACTTGCTTGTGCTCCTACCAAAACTAATTCTAAATGATCCATCTATTCTTTCATCGCTAAGTTTCATTGCTCTTAAAACATGAGATTTTTCTATAGTGCCCGATGTACAAGCACTTCCACTTGATAAAGCTATATGAGGCATAAAATTAAATAATTGTTCAGCTACAGTATTCCTAATCGAAATATTCAAATTATTAGGAATTCTTTTTTGAACATCCCCATTAATATCAAAATCTAGTTTTGATTTTATTAATTCCGATAAAAGAAAAGATTTTAGTTTTTTGAAATGTTGAATATATTTTTTTTTGTTCTGTATCAAGTCTTTACAAGCCTCTCCTATTCCAACACACAAAGCTGGTGACAATGTTCCTGAGCGCAAATTTTTTTCTTGACCACCACCACTAATTAAAGGTCTTAAAGTATTTTTAATATTATTTGATAAATACAAAGCTCCAATTCCTTTAGGTCCATATATTTTGTGAGCGGAAATCGAACATGCATGTAAGTTCATTTTTTCAACATCAATATCTTGAGTACCTATTGATTGTGCCATATCACTGTGAAAAATAGAATTATATTTTTTACAAAGTTTACCTATTTCCTCGACTGCTTGGATAACCCCTGTTTCATTGTTAGCAGATATGATTGAGACTAATGATTGTTTTTGATTAAGCAGCTTTTCTAATTCTTTGAGAGAAATTAAACCATTTTCATCAACATCGAGGTAATGCACTTTTTTTCCTTCTTTTTCAATCTCGAACGCACTTTCTAAAACACATTTATGTTCAGTCTTACAAGTGATTATTTGAAAATCTTTTTCAAAATAATTTCTAGCAATTGATTTAATTGCAAAATTATTTGACTCAGTTGCCCCACTTGTAAAAATTATTTCTTCCTTG
>MDTA01015559.1_pt1 | contig 13224 bp, 9 predicted proteins | sample 811151 | NCBI WGS metagenome assembly MDTA01 (sample SAMN05326648, study PRJNA326480) | marine metagenome | isolation source: seawater | place: Indian Ocean: South | collected 2010 | reverse complement strand
TTCAAGATAGAGCAGGAGTTAAAGGTACCAATCCTCATGCCAAACTTAAATACAAAAAAGTTAATGTTATTGGAGGAGCAGGGATAGCTGATGTCTCTATGAGTCCTTATTTTTTTACAAATTTCGTAAAAGACAAAATTGTTTGTAATTACACAATAGCCAAACTTCCACGTTGGTTAGTATATCCTATTATTCGATGGGGTCTTTATCTAGAGTACTTAGCTCAGAAATATTATTTTAAAGAAGATCATAACATTCATACACAAGCAAATAAAAAGGCTACACCAGAAATGAGAATAAAACCAGAAGATGTTGATCCTTTAAAAACTACCCAAAAAGAAAGATCCTTGAGAACAATAGTTAATAAAAAAATGGCTCAGATTAAACAAACTGAAGAACAAAAAACTATCAGTATGTTGACCGCAGGGCCATAAAAAAAATTTCCAAATTTTCTTAAGACCGATGGACTTTACTAACCAGAAACCTGGTGTTTTTCTGTTAACTACAAAACTTGATCTCAAATTATCTTTAAAGATTGATAAAAGATATCTTGGAGTGTGGGTTAATGGCGCGAATATAAAAGACGAAAAAAAAAATATTCAGAAGTTTCATTGGGAAGATAAAGATAAAAAAAATAAGGATTACAATTATATAATTTCTCTTTATGAAAAATTATTAAAAAAACTAAGCCAAAGACTTAATGAAAATTTAGGAATAAAAAAAAGTGAAAGATATTGGAGAATTGTATTAGGTCCGTGGTTAACTTATTATTTAGTAGTTAACTTGGACCGTTGGGAAACTCTAGACAAATGTTTCGAAACAGAAAGTAAATTTGTTGTTACTGAATTTGAACAAGCAAAAAATTCACTTGAGTGTGTAGATACTTTAGAGTTTAGTAAAAAATCTGAGCAATCTGATTTCTTTAATCATGCATTATTTCTTAGAATATTAAAGTTTCAGTACAGTGATAAAATAAAAACAATAAAATTGAATGAAAAAAATTTGTCCCTAAATGATACTTATTACGAAAAAACTTTTCATCATATCAAAAAAAATAACAAAAAAAATTTTATTTTTGAGATGATATCTAGTTTAGCATTAAAATATAATAAAATAATTTTTGATGATTTCAACTTCCCCAAAAAAAACTTTATCAAATTAAATAGTAGATTTTTTTCAATTCCGGTCAAATTAGGAAAGTTTTTTTCAAATTATAATTTTAAAAAAATCATCAGAGAAATAGATAGAAAGAACATTTTTAAAAATCTAATTGAGGAAAAAAACTCTTTTGAAAAGTATATTAATACATATATAGGGTTAGATCTTCCACAGAGTCTTTTTGAGGCAAATTTGATTGTAAATAAAGAAATCCAAAAATTTGTAAAAAAAAGACTTATCTATTCAATGTATTCTTTTATTCACGATGATCTTTTTAAAATTTGGTTAGCTGAGTCGATTGAAGCAGGATCTAGACTTGTAATAGCTGAGCATGGAGGGGGCTTGGATTCTTTACTGGATTTAGATAGAAAACATTATTCGGATATCGCAGATAAATTTGCAAAATTTACAGCAACATCATTTTCAAAAAAAGATATTCAAATGTGTCCTATCATGAGCGTCATCAAAGAGAATTTCGATAATACTCAAGGCGAAAATTGCACCATAATAGATTTAGACACTGCAAAATATACTGTAAAGATTATTAATAATGCTTATGCAAGTGAAAAACAAAAAATTATTAAAGATCATATAATTTTTACAAATAATTTAAGAAAAGAAATTTTAAAAAAAGTAAAATTTAGAATAGCTGGAAATCACATGGGTTTTGGTAAAGTAATAGAGAAAAAATTTGGTTTATCCTCAATATCTTTAAAAAAAATAAGTGATGTAGATACATCATCTTCGATTTTTTTAAAAAAATTTAAAAATGATATTTTTGATGAATTTAGAAAATCTAAAATTATAGTATGCTCTTATCCTTTAACACCGTTTTTTGAAGCTATGGTCTCAGGCATACCAACAATTTTATTTTGTAGATATAAATATTGGGAGATGAAGAAAGAAAGCAAAGAAATGTTTGATATATTAAAAAAATCTCAAATTGTGTTTGAAGATCCATTAGAAGCAAGCGAACACATAAATAAATTTTGGAATAATCCAAGTGAGTGGTGGTTAAATAAAAAAACAGTTGAAGGAAGAATGTTTTACTTAGAAAATTTTTACAATCTTAAAAAAAATTGGGAAGAAGACTGGTTTGATTTTATTTTTGACCAGTATAAGCAGCTTTTTCCAGTCTCAGCTAATTGAAAAACAAATTATAAATGAAAATTTTAATTACAGGAAGTGCAGGTTTCATCGGTTTTCACTTAGCGAAAACTTTGCTTAAAGATAACAAAAAAGTTTTTGGTATAGATAATATGAATAATTACTATGATAGAAGATTAAAAATAGATAGAACCAATATCTTAAAGAAAAATGACAACTTTAAGTTTCAGAATATCGATATTTCAAATTTTAATAGTTTAAAGAAAATATTTAAGAAAAATAAATTTGACACTGTCATTAATCTAGCAGCTTATGCAGGAGTGGAATATTCCTTAAAATTTCCAGAAAAATATATTTTTACAAATGAATTAGGTTTTTTTTATATACTTGAATTAGTAAAAAAATATAAAATTCCTAAACTTTTGTTCGCATCATCATCCTCAGTCTATGGGTTAAATAAACTCCCATTTGATGAGAAACAATTTACGGATAAACCAATTTCTTTATATGGTGCTACTAAAAAAAATAATGAAATATTAGCTTATTATTATTCAAGACAATTTAATATTGAAATCACTGGGTTGAGGTTTTTTACTGTGTATGGACCATATGGAAGACCGGATTTAAGTATATTTAAATTTTGCAATCAAATTTTAAAAAACCAAACTGTAAAACTTTTTAATAAAGGAAATAATTACAGAGATTTTACTTATATTGATGATTTAATTTTTAATTTAAGAAAACTGATTTATTTAAAAAAAAGAAGAGGTTCATTTAAAATTTTAAATATATCTTCTGGAAAAAAAATTAAAATAATTAGTTTAGTAAAAATTTTAGAAACTTATCTTAAAAAAAAAGCAAAAATTAAATTAGAAAAAAAAATTTCAACAGATATTCCAGCATCGTTATCTTATTCTCGTAAAATAAAAAAGATTTTTACAACTGGAAAAATAACAAATTTTAGGGAAGGAATAAAAAAATTCGTAAATTGGTACAAATCTTATTATCATGAGAAACAAATATAAAATTAGTGTTATTGGACTAGGTTATGTTGGTTTGCCTCTCGCTATTTCTCTATCAAAACATTTTAAAATAGTAGGATACGATGAAAATAATTCTAGAATAGATGAACTTAGAAAAGGTATTGATACAACAAAAGAAATAAAAAACACTATAATAAAAAAAACAAGTATAACTTTTACTGATAATGAAATTAATCTCAAGGACTCGGATATATATATAATAACTGTTCCAACACCAGTAGATAAAAACAATAAACCAGATTTGAGGAAAATCTTAAGTGCTACAAAAACTGTAACCAAATACATTTCTAAAAATAATTTAATTATTTATGAGTCTACAATTTATCCAGGCTGTACTAGTGAGATTTTAATACCATTAATTGAGCAAAAAACTAATTTCATACTCAATAAGGATTTTTTTGTTGGTTATTCGCCAGAAAGAATAAATCCTGGTCTCTCAAAATATAAACTTGAAAATCAAACTAAAATTATAAGTGGATCAAATAAAAAAGCTTTAAAAATTCTTCAATTTATTTATGGAAAGATTATAAAAAAAAAACTTTATCCTACTGTGGAAATTAAAGTTGCTGAGGCAGCAAAAATTATTGAAAATACTCAGCGTGATATAAATATAGCTTTTGTCAATGAGCTATCTATTCTTTTTCATAAATTTAATATCAATACTAAAGAGGTTCTTTTAGCGGCTAAAACAAAATGGAATTTTTTAAATTTCACACCAGGGTTAGTTGGAGGGCATTGTATTGGAGTTGACCCTTACTATCTAAAACATAGGGCAATTAAAAGTGGTTTTATACCTAAGATAATTTCTTCAGGCAGAATAGTAAATGACTCAATCCCTAAATTTATATTTAACGAAACTAACAAAATTATAAAATTAAAAAAAAAAAAATCAGAAATAATAGAATTTTGTTTTTGGGAATTACTTTTAAAGAGAATTGTAATGATTTCAGAAATTCAAAAGCTTTAGACTTATACAATTTTTTTAAGAAAAATAACAAAAAAGTTGACGTTTACGATCCAGTTGTTAATGAAGACTATTTGTATGATTTAAATAAAATTAAACCACTGAAAAAATTTAAGAAGAATTTTTATGATATAATAATTGTAGCTGTACCACATAAAAAAATAAAAAAATTTTCTTTAAAATTTTTAAGATCTCTTTGTAAGAAAAATTCAATCATAATTGATATAAAATCCTTATATCCAAAAAAATTAGTAGAATGGCAGCTCTGAGAAATACTTGGAAGGGTAAAAATGGACCTCTTTTAATTGCAGAGGTAGGTGGAAATCATGAAGGAGATTTTGACTATGCGAAAAGATTGGTAGAATTAGCTATTAATTCTCAGGTTGATATTGTTAAACTTCAACTATACACAGGTTCAAATTTAGTTAGCCCGATAGAGTCAAAAAAAAGAAGAGATCATTTCAGAAAATTTGAGCTTACAAAAAAAAATCATATTTATCTTGCTGAAATGTGCAAAGAGTCCGGTGTAAAATATTTGGCATCTGTATGGGATTTAGAGATGTTAAAGTGGATAGATAAATATTTAGATTATTACAAAATAGGTTCAGGGGATTTGACCGCTTATCCAATAATCAAACAATTTGCAAAGAATGGAAAACCTATAATCTTATCTACCGGCTTATCAGATTTGAGAGAGGTGAAAGAAACAGTTGAGTTTCTTCAATCTCAGAATTCTAATTATAAAAATAAAGAATTCTTAGCATTATTACAATGCACTTCTACGTATCCAACAATTGATAATGAAGTTAATTTAAAAGTAATTGATACTTTAAAAAAAGAAACATTTATGACAGTAGGATATTCTGACCATTCTCTAGGAGATTTAGCACTAAGAGTTGCTTATACTCTCGGTGCAGAAGTTATGGAGTTTCATTTTACAGATACACGAGCAAACAAAACTTTTAGAGATCATAAAATTTCATTAGTACCTGAAGAAGTAAAATCTTTAATAGAAGATATTAAAAAAACTCCTCAAGAATTATTATCTTTATTAAATGACGAAAAAAAAATTAATGTATTACTTGGTGATGGTAAAAAAAAACCGACAAAAGGTGAAGTTGAGACTGATCATGTTACTTCTTTTAGAAGAGCCATCTATTCAAAAAAACATTTAAAAGCAGGAGATTTGCTGAAAAAAAAAGATCTTATTTGTTTGAGACCAAACCACGGTCTTGATGCAAGACATTATGATAAGTATATTGGAAAAAAAATTAAAAAAAATACTCTTGCTTTTGAAAAAATACAACTAATAGACATGGAATAAATATAATGCTTGTAAATCAATTGAAAAATGAAGACACGAGGTTACTCGCTATTAAAAATCTTAAGGGCAGCGAAAAAGAAAAAGTCGTTTGGATGTTAGCCAATATGAGCAAAAACAAAGTTTTTAAATATAAAAATAAATTATCTAAAGGTAAATCTGATAGAGATTTTTTAGAGGACCTAAAGTCACGATATCTTGAGTATAGAGAAAATTGGCGACTACAACCAAAGAAATCTTTTAAAAATAAGCTTTATGGAAAAAACTTTAAAAATGGCAACAATAACCCATTATGTATTGATATTGAAGTCGCATCAGTATGTGACTTAGCCTGCCCTCATTGTTACAGACAATATATTTCAACACCAGACAAAATTATGGATCCTGATTTAGCTTTTAAACTCATTGACCAGGCCTCCGAATTGAATGTTCCATCTATGAAATTTAATTGGCGAGGAGAGCCACTTCTAAATCCTAAATTACCAGAAATTATCGATTATGCAAAAAGTAAAGGGGTATTAGAAACGATTATAAATACTAATGCTACTAAATTAGACTCTGAAATGTCAGAAAAGATTATAAATTCTGGGCTTGATTTAATGATTTATTCTTTTGATGGAGGAACAAAAAAAAGTTACGAAAAAATGAGACCAGGAAGGTTTAAAGAAAATAATTTTAACCAAGTATTCGAGAATATTAAAAATTTTAACAAAATAAGAAAAAAAATGGGATCAATATTTCCTAGAACTAAAATTCAAATGGTCTTGACAAATGAAACTCATCCTGAACAAAAAGAATTCTTTCGTTTATTCAAAGAAATAGTAGATGAGGTTTCCGTAAAGCAGTATACAGAAAGAGGTGGAAATCTTCGAGACATCAACGAAAATTTTAGAGAAGCAATTAAACAAGACACAAATGAACTGAAAAAAAAATATGGGGAAAGTGCGAGTTTAATGAAAGATTCTGACGGTAATATTTTTGTTTCAGAGGGTCGGTTACCATGCGAACAACCATTCCAAAGAATGTTGGTTACTTATGATGGAAGAACTAGCATGTGTTGTTATGATTGGGGAAGCATGCATCCAGTAGGTTACGTTGATAAAAAAGCGATTGAAATAGGAGATACTGAATATCAAGAAGTCAAAGATAAATCTGTAGCAAAAATAAAAGGATTTGAGCTAATGAACTTGGAAATGCCTAAAAAATTTAACACACCCAAAAATACTGTAGAAACTTTAGGTGAGATTTGGAATGGATCCGAAATAGATTTTATTAGAGAAAATCACGTCAAAAATAATTTAAATAAAGTCGAAATTTGTAAAGCCTGTCCATTTAAAGAAACTTACAAATGGAAGAAAATAGATTAGATAGTAGAACTGAAATAATAGCTGAGGTTGCTAATGCACATCAAGGCAATCCTAAACTAGCAAAAAAATTAGCACATCAGTCTTTGGAAAATGGAGCTGATGCTATCAAATTTCAAATATATTTTGCAGACGAATTATTATCTAATAAACACCCAAGGTTCAAACATTTTAAAAATCAATCGTTTAGCGAAAAAATCTGGGTAAATTTATTAAGTAAATTTAAAAAGTATAAAAAAAAAATATACTGCGATGTTTTTGGAGAGAAAGCATTTTACATTGCAAAAAGCTGTAACGTTGATGGTTTTAAAATTCACTCTTCAGATTTAAATAACGACATACTTCTAAAATTAGTAGCCAAGTCTGATAAAAAAATATTTTTATCTGCAGGTGGAAGCACATTAGAGGAAATCGCTTACGCAATTAAAGTTGTTAAATATACAAATTCTAAGATTAAACCTGTTATTTTACATGGTTTTCAAAGTTACCCAACAAAGATAAACAACTGTGACCTTTTCAAAATTAAATTATATAAAAATTTATTTGGAAAAAATTGTGAGATTGGCTATCAGGATCATCTTTCAGCAAGCAATCCTTTAAATTATAAGATACCAATTCTTGCCTCTAAACTTGGTGCAAAATACTTAGAGAAACATGTTACTTTGGATAGATCAAAAAAAGGGGTAGATTATTATTCCTCATTAGAGCCAAAAGAATTGAAAAAATTTATTCAATTAGTTCATTGCTCAGGTAACAAGAATATAAAAATTAAAAAATCTTTAAAGATTGACAGGAGAAATTTAAAACTTGCTATGGGAGAGGCTAATTTAGAGTCCATGAGTTTAGCAGAACGCAATTATAGAGAGAATGTTAAGAAAGTTTGGTTTTTGAAAAAAAAAATTATCAAAGGTCAATACGTAAAAAAAAATAATTTGATTATGAAAAGACCAGTAAAAAATAACATACATAATCTTCATTGGGATATTTTTAAAAACAAAAAATCAAAAATTAATATTAGTACGAAAAATCATCTTACTAGCTCAATGTTTAAAAATGATATAACCGCGATTGTTGTTGCAAGAAACAATTCTAAAAGGTTAAAAAATAAAGCTATAAAAAAGATTTGTGATTACTCAACAATAGAACATTTATTTAGAAGAGTTAAACAGTCAAAAATTGTTGATAGAGTAATTCTATGTACAACGCAAAAAAAAGAGGATGATATTTTAATTAATATCGCTAAAAAAAATAAAATACTTTATTTCAGAGGAGATAATAAAAATGTTTTAAAAAGGATGTTAGACTCAATTAAAAAAATAAAAACGGATATAATAATAAGGATTACAGGAGACGATATTTTGATAGATCCTCATTACTTAGATAAGACAATTAATTATCACTTGGAAAATAATTTACAATACACTGATGCTAAAAATCTTCCAAGCGGGATTGATACCGAAATATTTAATAGAGGGCTATTAGAAACTATTTATAAATTAGCTAAAGATAGTTCAGAAACTGAATATCTAACTTATTATGTATCTAATCATAAAAATCAATTCAAAACAGGTTCTTTAAATGTAAAAGACACTTATCGTAAAAAAATAAGATTAACTATGGATAATAAAAAAGACTTCAAAGTAATAAAAATATTTTTAGAAAATATGAAAATTAATAAAAAACTATTTAATTATAAATTTAATGATTTAATAAATTTCTTTAATAAAAATAAAAGTTTATTTAAACAAAATCAAATAAGACCAAATAGAATTAAAAAGATTAACACTAATTTTGATTGGAAGAGACTTTTTAATTAATTGAGATAATTTTATGTGTGGTATTGCAGGTTACATAGGTAACATAAATAATTTTCCAAAACAAAAACAAATAATAGAATGTAAACATTCATTATTTAACAGAGGACCTGATGCAAGTAAAACTTTTGAAAGAAAAATAAAAAACAAATCAATTTTATTAGTGCACTCAAGATTATCCATAATTGATCTGAGTAAAAATTCTAATCAACCATTTTCTGATGATCAAGGAATATTAATTTTTAATGGTATGATTTACAATTATATTGAACTGAAAAAACTTCTTAAAAAAAAAGGTCAAAAATTTAAAACTAATTCAGATACAGAGGTTTTATTAAAAATGCTTAATGTATTTAAAGAAAGAGCATTTGAAATGTTAGATGGTATGTGGGTATTATCTTATTATAATTTTAAAAGTAATGAGATAATTATAAGCAGGGATAGATTTGGAGAAAAACCACTATTTTATTTTTTCAATAAACAAAATTTTTTTTTCAGTAACTCAATTAAAGCCTTACAAAAGTTGACGAATAAAAAACTTAATTTTGATAATAAAAAAATTAAAGACTTCTTATGCTATCCAGATAAGATATTTGGATCAGATAACAAAACTTTCTTTGAAAATATTTATCAGTTTCCAAAAGCCTCATATTTAAAAATAAAATTAAGCAAACCTACATCCCTAAATTTTCAAAGTTATTGGAATCTAAAGATCAAAAACAATAAAAAAACGTTCAGTGGGGCTTGCAAAGATATTAGTAAATTAATTAAAGATGTAATTAGGACAAGAGTCAGATCCGATGTACTAAATTCCGTTTTAGTAAGCGGAGGTTTAGACTCAAATACCATTGTATCTCAGGCGACAAAAATTTCTAAGATTAACGGATACACTCTAGTTTCAACTGATCCTAACTATAACGAGACAAAGCTTATTAAAATTTCTGAGAAGTTTAATGATTTTAAAACAAAATTTATATCGTCAAAAAAATCCAACTCACTTAATCTTTTAGAAAAAATAGTAGATTATGGTTACAGTCCTTTGCTAACACCAAGTGCTTTCGCGTTAGCATTATTATGTGAAAAAATTAACAAAGATAAAAACAGAGTTTTGTTAACTGGAATAGGAGGTGATGAAATTTTTTGTGGTTATTACGTTAATTATTTATCACATATTCTATCTTACAAAAATCAACAGGAACAAAATGAAAAATTTCTTTTTTGGAAAAATAATATCAAGAAATATATCAGAAACGATAAAATGAAAGACTTTAATGAAGCAGGAAAAAAAGAAAATAGATATAGATTAAATTATCATATTGAGGGAGAGACCGTAATTAATAATTATATTAAAAATTATAAAAAAATAAGAATTAAAAAATTACACAAAGATATTTTTTATAATAATATGTTACAAAATATTCACTATCAAAGTATACCTAGCCAGTTATATCAGACCGATTATGTTAGCATGTTTTTTTCGATAGAAAATAGAAGCCCTTTTTTGTCTAAAAACCTTTTCGAGTATACCTTTAAGTTAAATAAAAATTTTTTTATGTATAAGGGAAAGCCAAAAGCAATTTTAAGACAATCAATGAAAAAAAACTTCCCGAAAATTATATTAAACAACTTTGAGAAAACAGGTTTTTATTCGCCTTTTAGGAGTTTTTTTAAAAAAAAAGATTTTACAAAAATTCAAAAATATTTAAATAAATCTCATATTTTAAAAAAAAACTTAAACATGAAAAATTTTAAAAAATTAATCTCCAATGATGATATACTTCATACAGAAAGTAAATTTATATTTGCTTGTTTAAATATTGCAATATTGGAAAAAACACTTAAAAAATCAAAAATTTTATGATCGCAAAATTATTATATTATATTAAATATGGGATATACCGTCCTTTAAATATCATTGAAACTATTTTTGCAATAATACTTAATTTATTTTTAGATAAAAATTCTAAGTTAAACTCTTTTCATTTCATAAGATATAAATCCCCTCCAGCGTCTACTATTTTTTATAACAGTTTGGGGAGGTCAATAATTATAATATTTAATTTTATAACAATTATTTTGTTCAATAAGATGTTTTTGAGAGGTTTTGATGTTAGTCGAAAAAGTACCAATGAAAAAAAAGGAAATGACAATGCACCTTGGCCACCAATAAATATAAATAACGTTAATAGCGACATTAACCCTAAATTTTTGGACAGGATCAATAAATTCTACTCTTATTCAATCAATAAGAAAGAAGATAGTGATCTCGATTTCTGGAAAGAAAATAGAAAATTATTTAAAGACTTTTACTTTGATAAAAATAATAAAATTATTCCAGAAAATTTAAAAAATTTTAAAAATAATCCAGTTAATTTTTCATCTTTATTATTGCGATCCGATAATTTAGAAAATCTAGAAAGTAGAAAAAATAAGCTCAAAGCACTAACTTTATTCGATTTGTATCATAAGATCTCTAATTTAGTGGATAAAGATATCGCTATTAATTTGACCGATCAATTGATTGGAAATTCAAAATTTATTAAATATCGAGGTCAGATTATAAATGAAAGAATACTAAGACAAGCTTACTTTTTTTCACAGATTAGAAAAAATACAAATTTAGATGAAAGTGAGAAAAATATTTTTTGTGATATAGGAACAGGCCATGGTTCACTTCCATATGTTTTAAAAGGTTATTTTTCAAATTCAAAATTTATTTTAATCGATTTGCCAGAACTTAATATTTTAAGTTTTTTCTTTTTACAAAGCGTTTTTCCAAACTCCAAAATATGCTTAGGTTCAGAAATTGACGAGAATACTAAAATAGATAAAAATTTTTTAGAAAATTATGATTTTGTTATATTAGACCAAACAGATATTTTAAAAATTGATAATAAATTGATTGATTGCGTAATAAATACAGCATCTTTAGGTGAAATGTCTCCGAAAGATCAAAATTTTTATATTGAAAATATTGAGAGAATTACGAATAAATATTTCTATTCTGTAAACAGGTTCCGTCATGATAATGTGCTTTTTGCAATGACAACAAGTTATTATGATTTTAAATTAAGCTCAGGAATGTGGAAAAAAAGAATTTATAATTTTTCACCTACATTACATATTGAAGTTTTACTAGAGAAAGAAAAAAAATGAAAAAAAAATAGGTGATAATATTCAATTTTCTACAGGCTCATTTAATTTTAGTGGGAATGTTCATAAGAGTTTTGAAAAACATGTTTCAAAATCTGTGCCAATGTATGAAGAAGGCCACAAACTTATTTGCAAATTAAGTAGTTTTTTCTTAGTTGATAAATCTGTAGCTTATGATCTCGGATGCTCTACTGGTAAACTTACAAGAGACATTTTTGAATACAATAAAGAGATTGATATAAAAATTTATGGAATAGACTTAGAAGAAAAAATGGTAAAACATTCAAAAAAAATGCTTAATAAAAAATATAAAAATAAGATTTCATATATGCATGAAGACTTAAGAAATATTAAACTTAAGAAATCTGATTTAATAGTAAGCTATTATACTATACAATTTGTAAAACCAAAATTTAGACAAGCTATATTTGACAAAATTTATTCAAGTTTAAATTATGGTGGAGCTTTTATTCTTTTTGAAAAGGTTAGAGGTCCTGATGCAAGATTTCAAGATATCTTTACTCAAGTTTATCATGAATTTAAAGTTGAGAAAGGTTTTTCAAAAGAACAGATATATAACAAGGCTGCTTCTATCAGAGGAGTTCTAGAGCCATTTACATCTAAAGCTAACATTGATTACATGAAACGATCAGGTTTTAAAGACATAACATCATTGACGAAATATTGCAGTTTTGAGAGCTTTCTAGCTATTAAATAAATTTATTAAAATTTTATATTACCTATAATATAATGATCAGAAAATTATTAAAACTTTTTTTTCAAAGTAAGTTTTATTTTGATTTAAAGAACGCTGATGTATTAATTTACGATTACAGTTCATCTGGATTTCTCAAAGATATAATCAAAAAAAATAAATATCAGTTTTTTTTCTCTAGATTAGAGAGGTTTAATGCCAAAATTTTTTTTAGCACTCTTCTAAAATCAGGAAGTAGTAATTTTGGAAATAATTACTTTTTTAATTTTATAAAAGCTACAAAACCAAAAATTATAATTAGTTTATGGTCAATAAATAAATGTTTGTATGATGTGAAAAGACTATTTCCACATATTAAGGTTATTATAATTCAAGGCCACAACTTTGATGTAGATATTTTTAAACGTTTCAAAAAATTCCCTAAAAATTCTTTTGATTTTTTCTTTGTGTATAATAAATTTGAGAGGTCAAAATTGGGAAAAATTTTTGAAAAAAAAAAAATCCACTCTATTGGGTCTTTAAAAAATAATTTATTTTCCCGAAATTCACTTATCAAAAAAAAAAAATTTATTTATTTATCTTCAT
>MDTA01062830.1_pt1 | contig 13226 bp, 14 predicted proteins | sample 811151 | NCBI WGS metagenome assembly MDTA01 (sample SAMN05326648, study PRJNA326480) | marine metagenome | isolation source: seawater | place: Indian Ocean: South | collected 2010 | reverse complement strand
TTCGGAGACCAGGTGACCGTGGCAGGAGCGATGGCCAGAAGTGGAGCGAGCATGAAGAACAGAGGCAACGACTTATCTTCCAACCTTTCGGCACTCACGCCTAACTCTTGTAAAAGTTGTTCATCGCAGTGATTTTTGATACCCAAGTAGTCCCGCCACGATCACGGCGTTGCTGAGCGTGAGGAAAGCCTCGGCTCCACCATGCAGAGCATCGACGGCCACCAGCTCTGTTCCAAAACGCAGATCTGCAATCACCGCTGCTGCAATCGTGATTCCCACAAACAGCAGTGTGAGCTGGAATCCGCGACGGCTGAGAGCAGGCAGAAGTTGACGTTGCCCCAGGTAATAGAGAAAGACCAGATAAGGAAAGAGTGAGAATGCGAATAACGGCGATGGATCGAAATCCGGCATCAGATCTGATCCTCAAGTTGCACGGAATCGTCGATTGACCAGGCAGCCCAGGCCAGCATCACGTTGCCGATCAGAGTGAATGTTGCCTGCAGGGTCACCAGCCAGCGCAACTGTTCAGCGTTGTCGTAGAGATGCCAGGTGCAGGCTGCCATTGCACTCACCAGCGCTGGAAGCATTGCCCAGGCGATGCGTCGAGTGGAACGATCGCGTCCATCCGGTTTGTATTGATGAATCAGCACGATGGCCAGGAGCCATTCACCAACGGAGGCCCAATGAATCCACCAGGTCCCCAGCGATAGCGCGTGCATGTCATTTCAATGGAGACAGTCACCGTACCCCTTCAACACTTGGATAATGGTCCGATCAATTGTTGATTGCCGGTGAAGGCACTTTGCAGTGGGCGGAAGTCAAGTGTGCTGCTCTGTGGTTACTACGGCGAGCACAACCTCGGCGACGATGCCTTGCTTCAGGTGCTGGTTTCACAGATCCCATCCCACTGGGATCTTGTGGTGACGGCGAGAGATCCAGAGGCTGTTCGTTCTCTGGTCCCCGGGGCGAAAACAGTCAGTCGACGCTCACTGTCACAGACCATTCAGGCTCTCGATCGCGTGGATGCTCTGATACTCGGGGGCGGAAGCCTGCTTCAGGACGGGACAAGTTTCAAAAGTCTTGTTTACTACCTGGTTCTGCTCTGGACCGCCCGTGTCAGGGGGACCCCAATTCTTCTCTGGGGTCAGGGACTGGGGCCGCTGCATCGACGCCTCAGCCGCGTCCTGGTGAAGCACACTCTTGGGGGCATCAAGGCAGTGTCCTGGCGGGATCCCCGTTCGATGGAGCAGGCGCAGCGCTGGAAACTCAGAATCCCGATGGTGATGGGACCTGATCCGGTGTGGTGTCATCCTTCGCCGGCCTGGTCCGGGGGCAACCGTCTGATCCTCTGTTGGAGACCCACAGCTCTGCTCGATGGCAGGGGCTGGGGCGTTCTGCTTGATGCTGTGGATCGTTTCAGTTCCTCGATCGGTTCAGAGGTGATCTGGTTGGCCTTTCACGCCGATCAGGATGCAGCGCTCTGGGGCGATCTGCAGAGTCGTGATCTGATTCCTGATCGTTTGGTCCAGCGTTCCATCCAGATGCAGGCAGAGTCACTGGATCAGGTTCAGTTGTTGTTCAGCGACGCCGCTCTGGTGATTGCGATGCGACTGCACGCTTTGATACTCGCTGCTGCGGGAGATTGTCCGACCGCGGCGCTGAGTTATGACCCCAAGGTGAAGGCAGCGGCACAACTTGCATCTCTGTCTTGGACTGATCTTGATAACCAGCTCAACTGTGATCAGTTGATTCGTCAATGGCAGTCAACGATGCAGAACCCACGCGAGCGCTCGAAAATGGATGAATTAAAACGTTCTGCTCATTGTCATCAACGCATGCTTGTTGAAGAGCTCAACAAGTTATCTGATTAAACGGCGACCCGTATCGGAATTGAAGATCATTTCGTTGTCGCTGGACCACGACAATCTGGCACTCTCAGGGATGACCTGGTCCGGAGGTGCCGTCATTCGGATGAGGCCCCGTGCTGTTTCCAGAAAAAGCAACTGAGAGCTACCAAGCCATTCACGTGATTGCAATTTGCATGACAGTCCTGAATCGGAGAAATGAATGGATTCAGGTCTCACAGCACAGATCTCTCCGGCTTCATTCTCAAGACAATTGATCTGGGGGCGACCGATGAATCGAGCAACAAAAAGACTGCATGGATTGTGATAAAGATTGTACGGAGTATCAATCTGTTCAATTCTGCCCCGATGCAGAACAGCGATGCGCTTTGCCATCGCCATGGCCTCATGTTGATCATGCGTCACATAGATGGTCGGTTTTCTTTGCTCAAGAACCAGGCGGCGAAGTTCTGGGCGAATGTCTTCTCTCAATTGCGCATCGAGATTGCTCATCGGTTCGTCGAGGAGATAAACCTCGGGTTCTCTGAGCAGTGCCCGCGCCAAGGCAACCCTTTGCCGCTGCCCCCCCGAAAGTTCAGCGGGACGACTGTCGGCTCGATTCCAGAGCTGCACCAGGTCAAGCACCTGCCTGATCTTTCCTGTTCTCTCGCGCTGCGGAACTCCACGCACTCGCAGACCCAGCTCGAGGTTCTCAATGACAGTGAGATGCGGAAGCAGCGCATAACTCTGAAAAACCATGCCCACACTGCGCTCAGCCGGTGACAACATCGTCACGTCGCGATCACTGATGTGAATCGTTCCGGAGCTGACGGGATCAAGCCCGGCGATCAATCGCAATGTCGTGCTTTTTCCGCATCCGCTAGGCCCTACGAGTGCCAGACATTCATTGTCAGAGATTGTCATGGTCAGATCTTCAACAATCCACTGACTGTTGATCTTTTTGCCAACCTGTCTGAGTTCAAGTGTCATCCTTTGACTGCTCCTGTCGTCAAACCAGAAACAATCGGCTTCTGGAAAATCATCACCAGCAGTATCAGCGGAATGGATCCGATAACTGTAGCCGCTGCATAAGGTCCATAAGGAACTGAATGAATTGATGAACCAGCGATTCTTGCCATGGCAACAGGGAGGGTCAATTTATCTGAATCACTGATCCATGTAAGGGCGATTGGATATTCATTCCAGGAAAAGAGGAAGACAAGAATTGCAGTGCTTGCGATGGCTGGAGTTATCAGTGGGAGAAGAATCCAGCGAAATCGTTGCAGAAGAGTTAACCCTTCCACCCTTGCTGCGTCTTCAAGTTCCTGTGGTAGATCAGAGAACGCATTCGTGAGCAGAAGAACAGCCAGAGGCTGTGACAATGCTGCATAAGGTACGGCAAGAGCAATCAAGCTGTTGCCAAGTTGCAGGAAGCGCGCAATTTCCAGTAAGGCAAGGAAAAGAAGCACATAGGGGAATAATGCGCAGGCAATCAACAGACATTTAATAATCAGTGCTGTTCTTTTCTGCAATTTGCTCAGGCTGTAACTTGCAGGAATTGCCAGCAGCAGGGTAAGAATCGTTGATAATACGCCCGCAAACAAACTGTTGAACAGATAGCGGATGAAGGGTGGATCACTTGTGAGAACGCTTTGATAATGGGCGAGTGTCCAACGCTGATCATGTGAAGCAAAAGGCAAGACGAGTGCCTGGTCAGTGCAGAACGACGTGTAGAGCTGCCAGCCCAGTGGTGCGAGTGACCAGATCAACAGAGTGATGATCAGCAGACGTCCCAGTTTCATCTGGCAATGGCTCCCGCAGATCTGCTTCGTGCCGTTGAAATGACAAGCCAAGCAATGGCAATCAGTGAACTGAGAATCACAAAGCTTGCAATCATGATGGTTGCGCTGTATCCGAAATCGAGAAATCGCAGTGCATTCCAGTAGGCATAGAGAGCGATGCTTTCCGTGCTGCTCGCCGGGCCACCTCCCGTCATCACCTGAACAAGGTCAAACACTCCGAAGGCCTGAGCAAGCCGGAACATCAGTGCGAGGCCTAAATAGGGCAGCAGCAGAGGAATCGTGATGCGTCGCAGGCAGACCCAGGGGCCTGCTCCCTCGAGCTTTGCTGCTTCATAGAGATCGGCGGGGATGGTCTGCAGACCGGCGAGAAGAATCAGCGCCACGAATGGAGTGGTTTTCCAGACATCGGCATAGACGGTTGTCATCCAGGCCAGGGATGGCTCACCCAGAGCGTTCAGTGAACGCCCCAGAGCGGCCTGGGCCAGGCGATCGACAGGACCGTACGGCGTGTTGAAAATCCATCGCCATCCCAGTGCCATCACCGTTGTGGGCAGGGCCCAGGGGATCAGGGATGATGATCGGATCAGGGCACGCTTGCGCAAAGGCTGATTGAGGATCAGTGCAATCGCCAGGCCGAGAACGACTTCAGCCGTCACCGAGACCAGAGCAAAGCGAAGCGTCTGAAGCAGATCCTGCCAGTAACGGCTGTCATGGATGAACCGCTGCCAGTTGGCTCCCTGATTCGGGATCGCCATCAGACCGGTCATCACGGAATCCGCATGGAAGCTGAGCCACACATATCGAATCAGCGGCAAGGCAAACACCGCGATCAGAAAAAGCAACGATGGAATCAGCAAAATCAGCATCGGCGTCAGGAAATTCCTCCCGCTGCATCGAGAACCTGATTTGTTGAGCGTTCCGCTTGTTCCATCCCATCTCTGGGTGAGGTCATTCCCGTGAGCGTGCTGCTGAGTTTTCGCTGCAGTACATCACTCATCTGGGCATAGAGAGGAGTTTCCGGCCTTGCGCGTGCAAACGACAGAGCTGTTCCGATTGATGCAAGAGATGGATGTTCGTTCAGCAGCGTCTGATCATTGAAAATTGCTTTCCGCGTTGGTGTATATCCAAAATTGGTATACAGATAGCGTTGAGATTCCTCACTGGTGAGGAACTTGAAAGCCTCCACTGTTGATTCAGGTCGTGCCGAGCCCTTCAGAAGACTCAAGCCCCAGCTACCCAGAGTTGACGCAGGCTTCTCCCCTTTCTTGGCGACCATTGTGGTGATTCCCACCCTGTTTCTGACCGCACTGTCGTTTTTCTGCAGTTCCGCCCATGCGTAGGGCCAGTTGCGCATGAAGGCAGCCTGTCCTGACTTGAAACTCTGCAAAGCTTCAGGTTCAGCGAAGTTGGTGACAGCCCGCGGGCTGATCCCCCGTTCAATCAGTTCGTCAAGCCATCGTGCCGCCGCGATACCCGGTGCTTCATCCAGTCCAACCCGACCCGTTTGCTGAGACAGCCATTCACCACCGAATCCGTCAATCATTTCCAGGTAGACACAACTGAGCCCTTCGTATTGACGTCCCTGCCAGACGTAGCCATAGGGAATCTTGCCGCTGTTCTGAAGTTTCCTGCTGATGCTCTCCAGCTCCTCAGGAGTACGGGGAGGCTGATTCATCAGGTCTGTTCGCCAGTAGAGAAGACCGATGTCAGCAACCAGTGGCCAGCGCAACAGAGATCCCTCGTAGTGGTTCCCTTCACTTGCACCGGTCGCCAGAGCATTCAGCTCATCGTCATCGAAATAGCTGTCAAGCGGTTCGAGCCAGCCAGCTTTTGCATACTTCGGGATCCAGGTCACGTCCATCAGCAGCGCATCGAAGGGGGTATCGCCCAACAGAAGACTGCTGATCGCCAAATCTGAGATCGCCTCGGTTTCCAGAGGGCCTCTGATGACATTGAGATGGATGCGTCCCTGATGCTCTCGATTGAATGTCCTGACCAGTTCAGCTGTTGAATCAGCGAAAGGTGCGGGCATCAGGATCGAAACCTGATCCGCTTGGCGCGCGAAAACTGACAGGCCAATCAAGCCACTGGCGATGACGGTGATGATGCCCATCACCAGCCTGAATGATCGACGCCTGATCCAGAACATCGCCCTAATTCTGTGCCTCCAGTGCTCCCATCTGTTCATCGGCCCAGTCAGCGACTGTGAAGGCTTCGACCGCTGAACTCATTTTCTCCATTCTCTGAATCTGCTCTGATGCAGGCATATCAATGGCCGCATCAATGGCTGTGTCCATCTGTTTGTGTGAATAGGGATTGGTCAGAATCGCACCGTCAAGGATCACGGAGGCACCTGTGAATTCAGACAGAACCAGAACACCGGAGCGACCTTTTCTGGCTGCGGCATATTCTTTGGCAACCAGATTAAGTCCATCCCGAAGTGGTGTAATCCAACAGATGTCTGCCTGTGAAAACCAGGCCACCATTTCTTCGTAGGGAATTCTGCGTGTTGAAAATCGAATGGGAACCCAGTCAATCTTGCTGAAACGGCCATTGATTCGACCTGCTGTTTCCTCGATCAGTCGCTGAGTGTCCTCATAGATCTTCATGCCTGAGGCAGCAGCAACACAGGCGAGCATCAGAACAACTTTTCCATGCAAGTCACCTCTTCTCTCAAGCAACCTCTCAAAGGCCAGTAAAAGTTCCTCATTCCCCTTGGTGTAATCGACTCTGCTTGCGGAGAGAATCAGTTTCCTCCCTTTCTTTGTGTCTTCATCAATACGTTCAGATAAATGACGAACGTGAGCATCGTTTGTTAACGCCTGAATCACGTCTGGAGATGTTCCCACTGGAGACGAAAGAAGGCGTACTTTTCGTCCTCGATAGTTCAGCCAGGGGGTTTCTGATGGTTCCGTAAGAGCGGAGCCACATCCTAGAAATCGAAGTGGAACTGCTTGCTTTCCTCCTTTTTCAACACCGAGAAGGCAGTTCGCAGCCCTTGCAAAATTCTCCGTATAGCGCGGAATATGAAATCCCACGACATCACAACTCAACAGACTCTCAACAATCTGTTTTCGCCAGGGCAGAATTGAAAAAACATCACTGCTTGGAAAAGGGGTGTGATGAAAAAATGCAATTTTCAGATCAGTGCGTTTACTGCGGATATAGCCTGGGACGAGCCAGAGGTTGTAATCATGAATCCATACGGTTGCTCCAGGACCTGCTTCTGAACAAGCAGCCTCTGCAAACCTCTGGTTAACTTCTTCAAAAATAGACCAGTTTGTATTGTTAACATCAAAATAATTTGGAAATGTGTGAAGAATTGGCCAGAAAGACTCCTTTGAAGTTACATGGTAAAAGCTTGAAATCTGTTTCTCTTCCAGCGGTATTCTTCTTAGAATGAACGATGCCGGTTCGCTCATGCCAATCCTCTCGTCTTCGGCATTGTTCAGATCATCAACCTGCCGCCAGGCGATCCAGGTGCCATTGTCACGATCCCGAAAGAGATTCCTCAGAGTGGGAATAATCCCGTTAGGACTTTTCTGATCACGCCAGATTCTCTCCCCATTTTCATCTTTCGCTTCGTCAAATGGAGTGCGATGGTAGAGAATAATAAAATTGCTACAACCTTCGTTCAAATCCATTCAACAGAGCCCGCATGAATTGAGTTCTACACTATTGTTCAAGGCAACAGAAGTACTGTTATGCAATGGAATTACCTTGTTCCGCCAATAATGTTTTTAGCACGTCCTGAGCATGGCCGACGGGCCTGACGCCAGTCCAGGTTGCTCGCAAGACACCCTTTGGATCAATCAGAAATGTGTGACGAAGCGAGTAGGGGGCCATCCAGGATCCGTAGTCACGGCTGACCTGTCCCTCAGGATCGGAGAGCAGAGTGAAGTCGAGTCCCTCACTGCTGCAGAACGACTCATGATCATCAACACTGTCAGCACTGACAGCTGCGATGTCGCAGTCGCGTGCATTGAAATCCTTGAGTGTTTCCTGGAAGCCGTGGGCTTCGATGGTGCATCCGGATGTGAAATCCCTCGGATAGAAGTAAAGAACCAGCCATCGGCCCGACCAGTCGTTCAGGCTCCATTCTTTGGTCGGACCTCCTCCCTTGGTTCCAGGGAGCCTGAAGGATGGGGCTTCGCTTCCGATCTCCGGTAGTTTTCCACCAAGCGCTGTTGCTCTGGAAGGTTTCCAAAGCACAGCAATAGCCCCTGCGACTGTGATGCCGAGAAAATCCCGACGTTTCAGTTCAGGCTGAGGCATGTCTCTAAGAAATTTCAGACCTTGGCCAGGTCAATGCCGAGGGACTTCGCATAAGCTCCAAGCCCTTTTTTCTGGATGGTTTTGAGGGCACGGGTTGTGATCCGGAGATTCACCCAGCGATTGCCTTCCGCCCACCACAGACGACGCTGCTGCAGGTTGGCCTGCTGCAGCTTCTTGGTTCTGATATGGGAGTGACTCACTGCCATTCCGTTGTTGGCACGAGTTCCAGTGAGCTGACACACCCGGGACATGATGACGTTCCTCTGATTCCTTGGCCAAAAGCCAGGTGGGCAGACTAGCAAACTGGGCTGGTCAGGTCCCTTTGCTGACGAGCTCGGACATCAGTTTGGCGCTGCGAGTCTGGAATCCTGCCAGTTCATTCGGCTCCAGTCCCCCCACACCCAGACGTGCCATGTCGTAAAGATGCAGAGACAGCTCTGATGCCAGTCGTCTGCTGGGCGACGACTGTTCCGTGCCGACGAGCACGCTGCCTGCGGACAATTTCAGGAGTCCTTCAACCAGCGGATGGCGTCGGTTGATCAACAACACGTGATGATCAGGCAGTCCTGGCAGTCGCTGATCCATCAGTGCACCCATATCGTTCATTCTTCTCATCTGTTCCGGTAGAAGAATCATGGCTGGCGGGGCCTCTTCTCCACCTTTCAGTGCCTGCACCTGAATCGTGACCTTGTCGTTGTTGATCGCTTCCTTGATCAGCGTTCGTATCGACTCACTCTGGGTTTCCCCATCCTGGTCTGTGATCTCCGGTTTTTCATCGCGAAGACTGTCATCCAGTTCCGCGTCGACCCTTTGAAATTTGAACTGCTCACTGGTCGCTTCCAGCCATGGCAGGAACTGGCTGTCAATCACCGTCTCGGCAAGAAGGACTTCCGCACCCTGACTTTTCCAGAGCGAGAGAGCACCGGCCTGAGCAACTTCATCTGTGCAGTACAGAATGCGCTTGGATTGCGGATCTGAAAGCCTGCTCTGATAAGAAGTGAGCGTTGTGTATTGCTTATTCCCTGCCTTAATCGGTTCCGAATCATCTCCGGATGCCTCTGCGGTCGTCGCAAAAAGAATCAGATCAGAGACTTGCTCAGCAAACTTCTCGTCCTCCATGGCACCAATTTTGACAAACGGAGCTAATGATTCCCATGCTTCAGCATATTTTCCGGGTTGCTCCTTCTTGAGATTTTTAAGTCGGTCTGCAATCTTCTTTGCAACAAAATTGCCGATGGATCGCACCTTGCGATCGGTTTGCAAGGCACTTCTGCTGACGTTCAAAGGAATGTCAGGTGAATCTATGACCCCCCTCAATGGAAGCAGATAGCGCGGAACAATTTCCTTGATCGAATCGCTGACGTAGACCTGATTGCAGTAAAGGCGGATGTCTCCCTTTTCCCAGTCGGCTCGTCCGACTGACTGGGGAAAGAAGAGAATACCCTGGAGAGTGTATGGATAATCGGTGTTCAGATGAACCCAGAGCAGAGGATCTCCTTGGAATGGATAGAGATAGTGATAGAGGTCTATATAATCTTGATCGCTCATCTCTCTGGGATTTCTTCTCCATGCAGGGTTGCGTTTGTTGACACTTTCTCCTTCAAGCTGAACATCGATGGGCATGAAATCGCAGTACTGAGTGATCAGCGTGCGTAATCTTGCAGGCTCCAGATACTCCAGTTCGTCATCCATTAAATGGAGGATTACATCAGTTCCAGCCTCGTCTCTTTCGTGACTCTCAAGCTTGAAGGCAGGTGATCCATCGCAGATCCAGCGAACTGCCTCACTGTCTGGTCGTGCTGAACGCGTGATCAGTTCAACTTCCTTGGCAACCATGAAGCTGGAATAAAAGCCAAGGCCAAAGTGGCCGATGATGGCGTCTGATTCCTGTTTGTATTTCTCCAGAAAATCCTCGGCACTGGAGAATGCCACCTGGTTGATGTATTTCTTGACTTCGTCGGCAGTCATGCCGATTCCGTTGTCGCTGATTTTGATTGTCTTGGCTTCTCTGTTCACTGTGATGCTGATCAACCCTTCGTCAGCCTCGGAGCAGTCGCCCGCCATTGCGGCCATGCGTCGTTTGCTGATCGCATCCGTGCCGTTGCTGACCAGTTCTCTCAGAAACACTTCGTGGCCTGAGTAAACGGCCTTCTTGATGATTGGAAAGATGTTTTCGGTATGGATCTGAATCTGACCCTGCTCAAGAACCGACATCAGCAAACACAAGCTTGCTGAAAATTAGTCAGGGCAAGTGCTGCTGATCAAGAGGTCGGTTGGTGTGTTTTCCGTACGCGTGACTGCGTACGTTGCTGCAGGTCGGCTGGTTTCTCAGGCACGGTCGCTCCATCAATGGGGCAGTTCTGGAAACAGACGCTGCAGCTTGTACTCGTTCAAAGTTGATCCGAAAATAATTCTTTCCAGTGCTGTTTTTCCGGTTCCAGCAGTGATGCAGGTCTTTGCTGATGATGGTGCATGCCGTCAGGCCTCGATCCATTCGAGGTTGTCGCATCCCGACTGTTTCAGACGATCCTGTGCCTGTGCGTGACTCTCGCAGGCGCGATGGTCAAGCACGCTGATCTGCCCCTGCTGATGGAGAACCATCTGTCGCTGCAGAGCTGATTCCAGTGTTGTTCCGGGCCCGTAACAGATCAGCACTGCCATCTCCTCATGAGTCGTGGTGATTGCCTCCCCGGGAAGATCCCTGATGTCATCAACGCAGTAGCTGAAACCAAGGCCTGTGGCTTCATTGCCATCACCGCCGAGCCGCTGCACCAGCGAGTCGTATCTGCCTCCCCTTGCAATCACAACAGGGGCGGAAGATCCCTGGCAGACCAGTTGAAGAACGATCCCGTCATAGAGCTCGTAATGAGGCTGAAATGTGGGATCGAGCTGCAGTTGCAGGTCTGAGTCCTCCGCGAGCGGAGTCAGATGCGCGATCAGCCGCTGCAGCTGTTGCAGCACCTCCTGGTCCGGGTACTGCGTTTTCAGTGCTTCGAGAATCTCTGCGGGAGTCCCGCGCCGATCGAGCCAGCAGGACAGATTCCGATGCGCATCGCTCGCCAGACCCAGCTCCTGCAGTCCGAGGCGGTCGTACTGGCTCAGGCAGGCACGGATTCTGAGCCTCTGTCTGGATTCGAAGGGTTCCAGCAACAGGTCCATCAGGCTGGTGTGACCGATCAGCAGTCTCGGCTGATGGGTTTGGTTCAGGTTCAGAGCTTTGAGCGAGGCCAGCAGCAGACTGAACAGCTCAAGTTCCGATTCCACTCCCAGGCCACCGAAGAGTTCAACACCGCAATGCAGGATCTCCTCGATGCACTGGCCTCCTTCATCGGCGATCCTTGATTCGAAGACCGTGCCACAGCTCCAGAGTCTCAGTGGTCGCTGACGTTCCATCAGCCTTGTGCAGGCGGCTCTTGCGATTGAGGCTGTCAGTTCCGGTCTCAGTCCCAGCGGTTCATCGGCAACCAGTCGGACGATGTCGCGGCTGTCAATGGCACCACCCGCCTTGAGCGTGTCCATCCGTTCGATCCTGGGAGGGGTGACCTCCTCGTATCCCCAGAGTCGGAACACCTCCGCAAGGGTTTCTCTGAGTTCCTGGTTGCGCTGTACCTGCTGAGGATTGAGATCTCTCACGCCTGAGGCGGGTTGCAGGGCCATCGCACCTGTCGCTGCTTCGATCAGGATCCCATGGCTGGGGTTTCAGCTTGCGTAGAGCTCTTCCGAGAACGGCTCCACAAGCTCCAGTTCCTGTTGAAGGGATGCATGAAGGCCCGGGCCGGTGGCCAGGATTCGACCGGATGAAACGTCGTAGTTCTCGGCTCGATAGTCGCTCACTGTCCCTCCCGCCATCACCACCAGGGCAGCTCCAGCGGTCAGGTCCCAGGGTGAGAGGCCCCTCTCCCAGTAACCATCCACGCGTCCCGCGGCCACATAGGCCAGATCAACGGCAGCGGCCCCTCCTCGACGAACACCTCTTGTCCGATGGGTCAGTCGGCAGAACTCGGCGTAGTTGTTGTCCAGCCGTTCCCTGCGGTCATAGGCGAATCCTGTGACCAGAAGGCTCTCGTCGAGCGCTGAACACTCACTCACCCGAATGCGTTGATCATTCAGGTATGCGCCAGACCCGGGACAGCACCAGAACACCTCGTGTAGAAACGGAACGGCAACGGCGCCCAGGATCGGAAGCCCTCTCCACAGCAGACCGATGGACGTGGCGAAGAACGGGTATCCATGAGCGAAATTCGTTGTTCCATCAAGGGGGTCAACACACCAGCACAGATCCGAAACATCACCCTGGGCGCCGGATTCCTCCGCGAGAACAGGAATGTCCGGGCTGGACTCGGTGAGGCTGGCAAGCACGGCCTTCTCGGCCGCCAGATCGGCATCGGTGACCAGATCTCCGGCTCTGGCTTTCTGCTGAATGGACACAAGACGTCCGTAGTGCCGCATCAGCACCGAACCACCCAGATTCGCGGCCTCTCTGGCGACCTGGCTGAGTTGCTCAAGCCTTGAAGCTGTCAGGCGGGCATCAGAGGCGGCGGCACTGCAATCCAGATGCCCTTTTGTCATTCCTTCCAGGTTTCGAGTTCCTCGAGAGGAATATCACGAGTGATCTTGCCTCGCCCGAAGTGTCTTCCGAACTGCAGGTCGTAGACCTCATCCTCATCCTGGGTTTCAGCCACAAGCGGGCCAACGGCCCTCGCCACGCAGAGAAGCCCATATCCCTTGGCCCTGAGCTCCTTGGACAGTCCCATGGCTTCCCGCTGGTCCAGTTCGCCCTGCTGGATACGGACGGCGCAGCTCGTGCAGCACCCGTTCCGACAGGAAAACGGCAGCGGATCTCCCTGTTTCTCAAAGCTCTGCAGGATGTACTCACCCTCCGGCACCTCATGGGAAATGACCCGTCCCTTCTGCCTCCAGTGGATGGTGACCCGATGCGTGCGCACTTCCGCACCCTGACCGTCTGCTGTCACAGCCCCCGCCTGGAGCCCGCCGTCATCCTGCAGAGGTGCGGTCTCCTCACAAAGCGGCCTGTCGACGGATCGGAGCATTCCAGGCGCACCTCTGCTTTCTCTGTAGCCAAATCTACCGACCGGGACCAGATCAACTTCAACAAGCAACCTCTTCCGTAGCTATTCAGGTCGTCAGACATGGGAACGATCAGGTGTTGATCGGTCCAGCTGAAAACGCCCTGCTACATTCTGACCTGCCAGACGAGCCCCTGGAGAGGTGGCCGAGTGGTCGAAGGCGCAGCACTGGAAATGCTGTATAGGGGCAACTCTATCGAGGGTTCGAATCCCTCCCT
>MDTA01072706.1_pt1 | contig 13227 bp, 13 predicted proteins | sample 811151 | NCBI WGS metagenome assembly MDTA01 (sample SAMN05326648, study PRJNA326480) | marine metagenome | isolation source: seawater | place: Indian Ocean: South | collected 2010 | reverse complement strand
GATGGAACCGCTAGATTACAAACTGTTAAAATGGAAAATAATCTTTCTTTTTATAAATTAATAAATTCTTTCTATAAAAAAACAGGTATACCTATTCTTCTTAATACTAGTTTCAATTTACGTGGTGAACCAATGGTCTGTTCTCCGAATGACGCAATTAAAACCTTTCATAATTCTGGATTAGATGAATTGTATTTAGGTGACTATTTAATTCATAAGTAAATTTAAATACTTACTTATAAAATAAAAAATTTATGATTACTAATAAATATCGAATTATTATAAATGTCTCAATGTTAAGAAGAGACATTGGGTATTGTTTTCTTTTAAAAAGAGTTTTAGAAAGATTCAATTTTAATGTCTTGCTATCCTCATCAACAAATATTTACTTTAACCTAAAATTTTTTAAACCACATGCTGTAATTTTGAATTCTGCAGGTCTATCTCGATATATAAAAAAAAAATTTCGTTACGTAAAAGTTCTTTTTATTGAACCAGAAGGTTTCCATTTAAATTTAGATAAAGAGAGAAAAGATGGGAAATGGAGTAGTGTTCTAGAGAATGACCCTACGCTTATAGATAATTTTGACCTTTTTTTAGTTTGGGGAAGGATTGTTCAGTCAGAAATAAAGGCTGTGTTAAAAAAAAATGATCAGAAAAAAATAGTAATGGTTGGAAGTCCAAAGTTAGATATAATTAAATACTTTAATAAAGAAAGCGTTAATTCAAAAAAGTCAATTGGAATAATCGGAAGATTTCCTAACATAAATAGTGTGACTGGTAAAATGACTATACGGGGTTTGTCTAATATTGGGAATTTAGAAAGAGTAATAATTCAATGTAAAGATTTTGTTACAAATCATAATGTTATCAAAGAAATTCTTAAAAAAACTGATTATAATATAAGTATCCGAGCACATCCTCTTGAACAAATAAAGCAAACAGAATCTTACGTAAAAGAGGAGTTAAAAGATTATTCTGAAAGAGTTGAGGTTGATAAATGCTTGGTGTTTGCCGAATGGGCAAACAAACAAAATTATATAATTGCACCTACTACATCCGCATTTGTAGAGACGTTTAAAATGAAAGTCCCGTTGATAATAATTGATTATATTTCTGGAACATTCTCATATTTAAAAAAATTTAAAATGACAAGAATCTGGCAGGAAAACTCATTTTGTCCAAGATCGTTAGATGAACTTTTAAAAATAATAAAAACACAAAAAAAATTAAATTTTAAAAATAATGAAGTTGAAAAACAATATGATGAGTATTGTGATTTTTTAAATAAAGAACCAGCAAGTTTTAGGATTTCAAAATTTTTATTAAACTACTTAGAAAAAAATGCTCATAACAAGGGCTCTAATTTTTACCTACCAAAATTTATTTTAAGATTTTTAAATATTATTAAAAATAGAATTTATGCAAAAAAAAATATTTTATTTTATGAGAGTAATTATGATGAGCATCTTCATCCTGAACCAGAGTCATTAAAAAAAATTTTTAATTTAATAAATGATAATATCTAAACTACTTTTTACAAAAAATATTATAAAATTTAACGAATCATTAAAATCTATTGATTGGAAAAAAAGATTTCCAAAATCTGTATTTATTAGAGATCATGAGAATTTACCTTTTAGATCACCATACGATATAGATCTAATTATAGGTGAAAATGAGATTAAAAGTTTTAGCAACTGTTTAAAAAATTTAGCCAAGGATAATTCACTTATTTTAATTTCAAAAAATTTCGTGAACTCTATGATAATAATTGTATTTGATCTTAATTTTTATAAAAATAAAAGAAATTGGATTTTTTTTGAGATTCGAACAAAGTATTTAATAAAAAATAATACAGAAATTATTTCTACTGATATAAAGATATGTCATAGAAAAAATCAATTACCTGTTCCTGAAAAAGAATGGTTAATATTTTTTTATTTTCATCAGTATTTAAGGAAAAGAAAAGAAAAACATTTTGTCTTTTTAACAAAAATGTCATTATGTAATAAAAGTACGTCTGTCATAAGAAAACTTTTAAAATTAGAAAATGATGAAATTTTAGAAACCTTAAATAAAAAAAAGGAAGTAAAAAACAATAATAAAAAATTAGTTCTATTCCATAAAATTGATAAACAAAGTAATTTATTAAATAACTTAAAAATTAAAATTATAAAAAAACTCTATTTTTTTAGAGTAAAATCAAATTCATTATTCACCATAAATGGTGCAGATGGAGCAGGTAAATCGTCTATTTTAAATCAAATCTCAAAAATTGTAGAGTATTATCCATTTGAAGTAGAACTTATTCATCATAATAAAGGCGGGGTAAAAAAATCAAGACCAATTGAACAAAATAACAAAAGTTTGTTTAGAAAAATTTTGTCATATATTTATATGAATTTGCCAAAATTTTTAAAGGAGATATGGTTATACTTCACCCATTATTATCGCTATACAATTAACATGAATTCATTTGTAATGAATAATGGCTTTTCATCAAAAATAGTGATTTTAGACAGATATATATATGATTTATGGGCTAAGGATAAAGTTAAGAGAGAACTTTCATCTTTGACAATTAGTTTGGTTTATAATATTTTTTGTAGAATTATTAAGTTTCCAAACAAGGCTTATTTTATTTATGATAAACCACAGAATATTTATAAAAGAAAAAAAGAGTTGACGAAAATTCAGATAAATTCTTTTCAGATTTGTTTGGATAAAATTTTCAATACAATTAGAGTTTCATTCGAAAAAGTTTTGGTGAAAAAAGATAAACCAAATGACCTAGCAAAAAGAATTTTAGAGGACATAATTCAAAAAAATCCTGATCTTATTATTTCAATTATTAAGCAAAATACAAGATTTTAAACCTTTTCTGTGACTGTATTTTGGACCATTTAAATATTGAATACTTTACCCAAATATGTATATTAGGCCTATGTCAATATTTATAATTGCGGAAATTGGAATCAACCATAATGGTGATATAAAACTTTGTAAGAAGCTAATAGATATTGCTGTTGAATCTGGTTGTAACGCAGTTAAGTTCCAGAAAAGAGATATTGATATGGTTTATACAAAGGAATTTTTAGATTCCTCTAGAGAAAGTCCATGGGGCTCGACACAACGTGAGCAAAAAAAAGGTTTGGAGTTTGGAAAAAAAGATTATGATGAAATTGATTCTTACTGCAATGATAAAAATATTGAATGGTTTGCGTCACCTTGGGATGTAAATAGTGTAGATTTTCTAAAAGATTATAACTGCAAATATAATAAGATTGCTTCAGCAATGATTATCCATAAAAATGTATTGGAAAAAGTAGCAAGTGAGCAAAAACATACGTTTATATCTACTGGTATGTCATCAATGCAGGACATTGAAAAAGCAGTAGAAATTTTTGAAAAAAGATCATGTAAATATGAGTTGATGCACACAGTTTCAACTTATCCAATGCCTGACCATGAAGCTAATCTTAATGTAATTAAAACTCTAAAAGAAAAATTTTCATGTAACGTAGGTTACAGCGGACATGAATCTGGACTTGCGATTTCATATGCTGCGGCTGCTTTAGGTATTTCCTCATTGGAAAGACATATTACCCTAAACAGAGCAATGTACGGCTCAGATCAGGCAGCATCGATCGAACCAAATGGATTAAGACAATTAGTTGGTGCTGTTAGAAAAATAGAAAAAGCATTAGGCAATGGCAAAAAAGATGTTACAGAGTCTGAAGTTCCTGTAGCAAAAAAATTACGAGAGCATATCAAAGAAGAAGAAAGAATTTAGTTACTGTGAATCAAGTAGGTGTAATGCAGGGAAGGCTCTTACCTAAATACAAAGGCAGATATCAAGCACATCCAAAAGATACATGGCAAGATGAATTTTTTTTAGCGCAGGAGCTTGGCCTCGATCTGGTAGAATTTATTTTTGATTATGATGATTTTGTTAAAAACCCTCTTTTTAGTACAAATGGTATCAAGTTAATAAAAAAAATAATTAACGAATCTAAGGTTGGAGTAAAAACAGTATGCGCAGATTTTTTTATGGATCAACCGATTCATAGTGTTGACAAAAAAAGACATCAGGAATCTAGAGAAGTTTTAAAAAATTTAATTAAGTTTTGCTCAGAATTAAATGTCAACGATATTATAATACCTTGTGTTGATAATTCTTCGCTAAAGAATAAAAAGGATATTGATATTTTTGTTGAAACAATCTCTGAATTTGACACTCTGCTAGAGAAATTAAAAATTAACTTATCATTAGAGACAGATTTAGCTCCTACAAAATTTCTATCACTCTTGAATAAATTCAGTTCAAACAGAATTACAGTAAATTACGATATTGGAAATAGCGCATGTAATGGTTTTAATTATTTAGAAGAGTTAAATTCTTATGGAAGAAGAATTACTGATGTTCATATTAAAGATAGAACATTGGGTGGGACATCGGTTTATTTAGGGATGGGAGATGCAAATTTTGATGGTGTTTTTCGAAGTTTAAAGAGTATACATTATAAAGGCCCACTAGTAATGCAAGCTTACAGAGATGACGATGGACTTGAAATCTTCAAAAAACAATATTCTTGGATAAAAAAAAAAATTGAATATTTTTTATGAAAATTGAGGCAATAATATTAGCAAGAAAAAATTCAAAAGGTATACAAAATAAAAATATAACAAACTTTTGTGGAAGACCCTTGATTGAGTGGACAATAATTCAATTAAAAAAAGTTATTAATAAAAATAATATTTGGGTAAGCTCAGACAGTGAAGAAATTCTAAAAATTTCAAAAAAAAACAATGTAAACTTTATTATTAGACCTTCTAGTTTATCAAAGGATAATTCAACATCTGAAGATGCGTGGCTTCATGCAATTAATGAAATTGAAAAAAAAAAAAAAATTGATGCTATATTAGCACCTCAAATTACTTCACCGATTAGAGAGCCAAAAGATTTTAAGAATGGAATAGATTTATTTATTAATTCAAAAGCTGACTCTTTACTTTCAGTCAGTGAGGTGGAAGATTATTTTTTTTGGGAATTAAATAATCAAGATCAACCAATTTCAATTAACTATGATTTTCAAAATAGAAAAATGAGACAATTTATAAAAAAAAAGTATTTAGAAAATGGATCTTTTTATATTTTTAAAAAAAACTTAATTAAAAAATTTAATTGTAGACTTGGTGGTAAAATAGTTATTCTACCTATGGAAAAATATAAAATGTATCAAATAGATAATATTTCAGATTTAAAGCTGTGTTCAGTTATTATGAAAGGTTACAAACTGAATGAACAAAAGTAAAGATATAAATGATTTATTTTCTGTAAAAAAATTAAATATAGTTATAACAGGTGCTTCAAGAGGTATTGGATTTTATTTGGCAGATTTTCTTTATAATTCAGGTTCAAATCTTTTACTACTTGGTAGGTCAAAGAAAATTAAAAAAAAAAAATTATTTAATCAATATAAATCCTGTGACATCAATAATATTTCACAGTTTAAAAAAACATGTAATGAATTCAAGAATAAATTCGGAAAAATTGATGTTTTAATTAATAACGCAGGAATTTCGTTAGAAGAAAAATCTGAAAAAAAAAAAATCGAAAATTTTGTAAAAACAATAGAGACTAATTTAATTTCAACTTACAAATGTTGTGAAACTATTTATCCATTGATGAAAAATGGTGGATCAATAATTAATATATCAAGTATCGGATCTCTGCTGGCAATGAAAAAAAACCCTGGTTATGTTGCAAGTAAAGGAGGAATAAACTCAATGACTCGATCATTAGCAGAAGATTTTTCAAAAAAAAAAATACGAGTTAACGCTATATTACCTGGTTATGTTAAAACTAAAATGACAGAAAAAAGTTACAATAATTCGAAAAAAAAACTAGAGAGAGCAGAAAAAAGTATATTAAATAGATGGGCGAAACCAAATGATTTAATTGGTATTATAATTTTCTTAGCTACCAAATCATCGTCATTTGTGACTGGTACAAATATAATTGTAGATGGCGGATTTTCAATAAAAGGTATTTAAATGGAATTAAATTTAGAGAGAAAAAAAGTAATTATTACTGGATCCTCTAGGGGAATTGGGTTAGCTATTGCTGAATCATTTCTTCAAGAAAAAGCATTTGTGTGTTTGACTGCAAAAAATAAAGATAATTTAATGAATGCAAAATATAAACTTGAAAAAAAATATGGTAAAGAGAAAATTTTAGCATTTGTATGTGACTTTACTAATCTTGATGAAGTAGAAAAAATTAAAATAAAAATAAAAAAAAAATGGAAGAAATTTGATTTTTTGGTTTTAAACGTCGGGAACGGGGAAGGAACTCCTTCAGTAATACCTAAAATTAACCATTTAAAAAAATCATTCGACCAAAATTTTTTTAGTTCAATGTATCCAATATCATGTTTTAAATCATTAATAAATCCTAGTGGTTCAATGATTTTTATATCATCGATTGCAGGAGAAGAGTTTTTAGGTGCGCCAATTGAATATTCAGTAGCAAAATCTTCAATTATTTCTCTTGCAAAAAATTTATCTTGGGTTTGTAAAAATAATATAAGGGTAAATGTTATTTCACCCGGTAATATTTTTTTCAAAGGGGGAACATGGGATAAGAAAAAAAAAAACAACCCTAATTTAGTAAAAAAAATACTTAAAGAAAAAGTTCCACTTCAACGATTTGGTAAACCTGAGGAAGTGGCAAATCTTGTAACTTATATTTGCTCAGAAAAAGCATCTTTTATTAACGGTGCCGTTATAAGAATTGACGGAGGACAGACCGTAAAGATATAGAATGAAAGAAGATTATTTTAAAATTAAAGATAAAGTTGTTGTTATCACTGGAGCTGGAGGTCTTTTAGGTAAACAGCATGCAGAAATTATAGCCTTTTTTGGAGGCATACCAATTCTATTGGATAAAAACATAAGTTCTGTTAAATCATTATCAAAAAGAATTTACAGTAAATACGGAGTTGAAGCGTTAGCAATTCAGGTTGATATTACAAAAGAGTTACAAGTTAAAGAAGCTTTAAAAAAAATAATAAAGAAACAAAAAAAAATTGATGGTTTAATAAATAATGCAGCTAATAACCCAAAAGTTGAAAAAAATAAATCTCAATTTTTACGTTTAGAAAATTTTGATTTAAATGTTTGGACTGAGGATATAAACGTATCTTTGACTGGATCTTTAATTTGTTCAAAGTATTTTGGTACGGAAATTTCAAAAAACCCCAATGGTGGATCAATAATAAATATATCATCAGATCTTGGGATAATTTCTCCAGATCAAAGATTATATAAAAAAAAAAATCTTCAAAAAAACAAACAAATTGTAAAACCTGTAAGTTATTCTGTAGTAAAGTTTGGAATAATTGGTTTAACTAAATATCTAGCAACATATTGGCCTGAATCAAATGTTAGATGTAATGCAATATGTCCAGGAGGTATTGAGAATAATCAGGACTCAGATTTTCTTGAAAAAGTTAAAAAAAAAATACCGCTTGGAAGATTAGCAAAGGCAGATGAATATCAAAGTACAATAATTTGGATGCTTAGTGAAAAGTCGAGTTATCTTAACGGTTCAATAATTACAATTGATGGAGGAAGAACAAGTTGGTAAAACTTTCAAAAAAATAATGGTAAAAAATAATAAAAAATCTTTTTTTGATAATAATGGTTATTTCCTTTTAAGAAAACTTTTTAGTGATGAGGAATGTAAAAAACTCAGACTAGAAATTAATAGACATTTCAAACTTCCATTAAGAGAGTTAAAACAAAATGATATAAATTTTAGAACTTTTGTTGAGCCAGATGGAGTTACAAAAAATAAAAAATTTTGGAAAATAATTTTTAATAAAAAAATATTATCTGTAATTAGATCTATAATTGGAAAAGATATTTGCTACACTCAACATTCCGATTTACATATAAATTTGGGAGCTGGTAAATACCATAGGGATAACGCATTTAGACTTTTTAAAAATGGTCCTGATTGGTATGAAGAAAAGCAAAAATATAAAGTATTAAGAATTGCTATTTATCTTTCTGACTATAAAACAAGTGGTTCATCGTTAATAGTATTTCCTAATTCAAATAAAAAAGAGACTTTTTTAACCAAAATTGAGATGAGGTTTTGGAATTACCTTAGATTTTTTTGGTCAAAGAGATTAAATAAAAACTATTTATCACATTTTTTTTTTTTCGTCTAAAACAGTAAATCTGAAACACAAAGCTGGTGATTGTATTATATTCGACCAAAGAATGATTCATGCTGGTGGGGTTGTTAATGGCGATTTACCAAAATATTCAATTTTTTTGTCTTTTGGAGCAAAAAATAATTTGCATACTAATAACCATCATAAATATTATTTATCTCGACCAACATACTTAAGAAAAATTCCAATTGAACTAAAAAAAAGACTTAAAGATTCAAAACTACTTCTTACCTCTAAAAAAATATGAGTTTGACTATTGGTTTATTTTCATCGAGTTTTTTACCAGAAATCGGGGGTGTTGAGGTCGGTTTACATAATATTGCAAACCAACTTATAAGCAAAGGACATAAGCCAATAATAATTACATCATTTAAACACACTCTAAATTTAAAAAAAATGAAAATTAAATTGCCATATAAAGTAATAGCATATCCTCCCAAAATTTTTTCCTTATTTTTTAAGTATCCATTTTTAGGACAAAAAATACTTGAGCTTTTCTATAATTATATTCAAAAAAAATATAAGTTTGACTTTTGGCATGCAACATTTATTTATCCAATTGGAATTTCAATAATAAATTTTTGTAATGTAAATAAAATTAATTATTTGATCAGGGGAGTTGGTGAGGACATACAAATAAAAAAAGAAATAAACTATGGTATGAGATTGAATACAAAAATAAACAACCAAATTTTAAGCTGGCTTCCCAAAGCGAAAAATTTAGTAGCTGTAACAGATTCTATAAAAAAAATTTACCTTTCTTTAGGTATTAAAGAAGATAATATTATATCAATTCCTAATGGAGTCGATATTAAAAGAATTAAGAATTTTAAATCCTCATTTAATCTAAAAAAAAAATTTCATATTAAAGTTTCTGATTTTATTTTCTTAAGTGTTGGAAGATATCACGTTAAAAAAAACTTTGAAATTCTCATTAAAGCTACAAAAAAGTTATGTAAAAATAAAAAAAAATTTAAACTTTTAATATACGGCTCTGGAATAAACAAACTTTCCTCAACTGTTAAAGATAATAAATTAGAAAACTTTATTAAACTCATTGAGCCCAAAAAAAAAAGTAAAAATACTTCAAAAGATTTTAAACTTCCAAGTAGTGAGGTTTTTTCATTATATAAACAAAGTAATGTATTTTTAATGCCTTCATTAATAGAAAGTTTTGGGATTGTCACTGTTGAGGCGATGAGTTTTGGTTTGCCTGTTGTAATAAATAATAGTTCAGGTAACAGAGATATTGTAAGAAATGGAAAAGATGGATATTTATTTAATAATTCCGAAAACGAATTATCAAAAATTATGGAAGAATTTTTAGATAATAAAATTTTAATTAAAAAGCAAAGTAGAAAGTCATTGGATAGATCTAAAAATTTTGATTGGAGTCGAATTGTAGATAAATACATTGAGATTTACTCTAGAAAAAAAAATAAACAATCATAATAGAATTATGAATATTAAAGATTTTTTAAAACTTTTAAAATTATGTTGGAATAGATCAGGTGCAAAGATTAATTTATTAATCATTATTACATCAATAACTACTGTTCTTGAATTAGTTGGCTTTGGTCTGGTTATACCTTTGATAAATTTATCTTTTACTTCTGAAAATATAGATGATTCTAAAGTTTCTCAAATTTTTGATAATTTATTACAAACATTTGGACTGAGCCTAGAGTTCAATCTGGTGCTTTTGATGATTGTAATAATATTCTTTTTTAAAGGCTTTTTTGTTTTTTTAGGCAATAATCTTCAAATATGGATTACAACTGGAATTAGAAAAACAATACAAAATAAAATTATAGGTCTTTATGAGGATGTTGATTACAGATTTTTTATGACAAAAAAAATAGGTGATCATACAAATTTATTAATTAGAGAATGTGAGGGATATCAAACTGTGATAAATAATATTTCAAAGGGATTTGTGGCGTTTACATCAGCATTGTTGTTTGTCGTTTCTCTTTCCATTGTTGACCTTTATTTTATAATTTTTTTAGTTTTCTTTTCAGGTTTAGTTTTTTTAGTTTTTATACCAATTATAAAAAAAACAAAATTTTTTTCTTTTTCAAATGTTAAACTTTACTCTCTTCTAAATGCTCAGTTAATTGAATTAATACAGAACTTTTCCTATCTAAAGGGAACATTCAGAACTGGTATATTTACAAAAACTATTTATCGAATTACTGAAAAACTAGTAAATATTAACAGAAGATTAGGTGTATTCTCGAATTTAATTGGTTCAATTAAGGAGCCACTGGGGGTATTAATTATTTCAGGCTTAATTTTTATTAAGGTAACAATTTTTAACTCATCATTGCCTGAAGTTATCGTCTTAGGATTAATACTATACAGACTGATCCAGAAAATTCTGGATATCCAAAACCATTGGCAAAGACTTAATGAAAGTGTTGCAAGTGTTTTTTGTACTGAAGATGAGATAATAAATCTAAATAATAAACAAGAAATTGATGGAGATTTGAAAATCCTTAATCTTCAGAAGAGAATTTCCTTCAAAAAAGTATCTTTTTCATATGATAAAAAACAAATTCTGAAGAATATTAATTTAGAAATTAAACCAAAAAATACTACAGGTATAAGAGGTAAATCTGGTATTGGAAAAACTACACTAGTAAAGTTAATAATGAAACTAATAAAACCCAGTCAAGGAGTGATTTTATGTGGTAATAAAAATATTAAAAATATTCAATCGCAGAGTCTGAGATCAAAAATAGGCTATGTTTCACAAGATATTAATTTATTTAATGGTTCACTAAAAGAGAATATAACTTTTTGGGATACCAAAGAAAATTATGAAGAAATTAAAAAAAGTATGAAGCTTGCTGGATGTTTTGATTTATATGAAAGGTTGGAGGAAAATATTGGAGATAAAGCTATGAAACTATCTGGTGGTCAAAAACAAAGAGTTCTAATCGCAAGAGAAATTTATAAAAAACCAGATATCTTAATTTTTGATGAACCTACAAGCTCCTTAGATTCAAAATCTGAAGATATAATTATAAAAACCATAAAAACATTAAAAAAGAAAATTACAATTATCATTGTATCTCACAGAAAAAAATTATTTAAGATTTGTGACAAAATAATAGATCTTTAATGAAAAGTAATGAAGGAATTTAAAAATTTTGGAATAATCATATCTGGTCAGCCAAGATCAGGAAAAAGCACATTAGCGAATATTTTTTCAAAAAATTCAAAATTTAATGTTCTTAAAACTGATGTGCTTTTTATTAAGCATTTAAAGAACAAAAATTTTTTTTTTAATCATACAATCAGAATTAAAAATTTTTTAAATAGTTTTAGATATCAAGATTCTGAAAAAAAAGAAAAAAGATATGTAAGAGAAGATATTTCAGTAAATGAAAAAAAACTAATTGATTATGTAAAAAAAAAAAAAATTATTTCACATTGTGAATTAATTACAACAATTTTAGAAGCATGGAATCATTTTAAGAAAAAAAAAATATGGGTTGCACCAGATTTAAATGCTGAAATTTATTTACCAAAATTAATTAAAATAAAACCAAATATAAAATTTATTTTTGTTTTCAGAAACCCAATAGAATCTATTGTGGCAAGTTTATATTGGAGGAAGAATAGAATTAATTTTACTAACCTTACTTTAGTAAAATTAATTATTAGATGGAATTTAACATTTTATTTAGCTCATAGATTAAAAAAAAAATATGGTTCCAACGTAGTAATAATTTTTTTTGAAAATTTAAAAAAAAATAAAAGCATTAATCTTGAGGATATTCAATTAACAAATCACAAAATAAAGTTTCCCTACGAAAAAGACAAAACTTTCTTTAGCTATAATGTTAAAAAGGGATGGTATACTCCAAAGAAAAAATGGGAAATTCTTATAAATAATTTACAATTAGACTTAATAAAATTTGGAATATTGTCTTGCAGATATAGAAAAAATATTAATTTTAATTTTGTATCGTTTTGTTATTTATTTTTAATATATAGTATTTCATTTTTTTTTATATTTTTGGCATCAATAAGTTCAAATATTTATAAACAGTCAATTGATTTTTTATTTAGCCCTATAGCATCAATTAAAAATATAATTTTAAGATATAGTAAATGATGATTTTAATTTAAATTAATAAGATAGTTAATCTAATGTACAAAAATAATAATAAATATGTAAATTACAATACTTACTTAGATATTTCAAAAAAAGTAAAGAAATTGGTTATTGTAGCTTTAAAAAAAATCAAAAATGATGAAAAGGCATATGTTATTTTAACCTCAATTGCTCATCACCTAATTTTAGATATGTATAAATTAGTAAAGTCGTCCTTTGAGTTAGATTTGATTAAAAAAAAAAAAAAAGATAAAGAAGTTTTTTCTTTTTCCGAAATTATTAATTTTTTAGATAAAGAAAATAGAAAAATAAATTTTAAAGATTTTGGTAATAATTCAATTTATGCAAAAAAAAAAAATTTTTTTTCATCCTTTAAAGGTTTAATAAGATTTAAACAGGCAAAATTAGAGCTAAAATTTTCTAATTCCAATTTTTTTCTTCACAATGAGTCTTATTTGTTAGACTCGTTAACTCAAAAAGGTCACTCACTTGTTTTTTTAAGACCAGAACAGTGGCCAATTTCTTTAATAAAAACATATGAAGTTGAAAAAATCCTTTCTATAGTTTTAACTGAATTTAAAAAAATATTAGATAGTTATAATTTTAATATTCTTATAACAAAAAAATCTCTAGATGCCCTAAAGTTTTTAATTCTTCCAAAGATTATTTATTCTGTTGCTTTTTATAACTCTTGTGAATCAATAAACTTTAAAAATATAAAAAAAAAAAGGATTGTTGGAGGAGCGCCTCAAATTCTTGGTAAAGTTTTGAATTATTTTTTTAAGAAAAATGGAGGAGTAGTTAGAAGATACGCGCATGGGGGTGATAGAGTTTTTTTCTCAGATTTTTTTT
>MDTA01156026.1_pt1 | contig 13229 bp, 14 predicted proteins | sample 811151 | NCBI WGS metagenome assembly MDTA01 (sample SAMN05326648, study PRJNA326480) | marine metagenome | isolation source: seawater | place: Indian Ocean: South | collected 2010 | reverse complement strand
TCACTTCTGATAACGGAGGCTTTGCAAAAGCCACTGACAATTCCCCTTTGCGAGCAAATAAGGGAGCTTATTACGAGGGTGGTATTCGAGTACCTTTATTAGTAAGATGGCCAAATAAGATAAAAGCGGGAAAAGTGATCAATACCCCTGTGATTAGTCCTGATCTATATCCAACGTGTATTTCTGTTGCGGGCTCTCAATTAAAGTCAGGGCAGATTTGTGATGGTGTTAATATGCTGCCTTTAATGATTGGGGATGAGCAGATTGATAGACATTCAATCTTTTGGCACTTTCCTCACTATAATGGACATCCTTCAAGTTTTCCTTCAAGCGTTATCAGGAAAGGTGATTGGAAATTAATACAATCTTTTGACCCAGCTAAGGTGGAGCTTTTTAATTTAACTGATGATATTTCTGAAAAATATGACCTTGCAAATATTCGAACTAATGTTCGTGATGAGCTTCTCGTGGAACTCAATGCATGGCGCGAAGAGGTAGGTGCCGAAATGATGAAAATTAATCAAAGAAAACAAGACTAGGTTTTTAAAGTAAAAGTTGCTAAAATTTCAAGTAATGAGTGATAAAAAATTAGTTGTTATAACAGGGGCGAGTTCAGGAATCGGAGCTGCAACTGCAAAAGCGTTTTCCGATGCCGGCTATCCTCTTTTGTTGCTGGCGCGAAGACTAGATAGGATGCAGTCTTTGAATTTACCTAATGCCATCATTAAAGCAGTTGATGTCTTAGATGTTGATTCTATGAGAAATGCAATTGCTGAAGCTCAAGACTTACACGGCGAGGTCGATTGTCTTATTAATAATGCTGGGATAATGATCAACGGAAAACCGCAATCGCAAACTCCTGATGATTGGCAAAAAATGCTTGATGTTAATATTAGAGGTGTTCTAAACGGCATACATTTAGTGCTCAAGGATATGGTTGATAGAAAAGGTGGAACCATAATTAATATGGGGTCCATTGCTGGAATTAAAACTTTTCCTGATCACACTGTTTACTGCGGAACAAAGTTTGCTGTTCATGCAATAACTGAAAACATAAGAGAAGAGGTCGCAGGTCATAATGTTAGACTAATTACCATTGCTCCAGGAATGGTTTATACGGAGTTGCTTGACCATGGATGTGAGGAAGAGGCGAGAAAAGGTTGGATGGATTATGCTGAACAAATTGGTGGAGCGCTCAAGCCAGAATCAATCGCCCAATCGATTCTTTTCTCATATAAGATGCCGCAGGAGGTTTGTGTTAGAGAGATGGTGATTTGTCCAACAGGGCAAGAGCCATAAAAAATGCTTATATCATTTAATCTAATGAAATTTTATATTATTTTTTTGTTATCTCTGATTGGGTTAAATCAATCTAAAGTGATATCAAGCGTTGATGAAGTCAAAGCTACTGTTACCGTCAATATTGAAATTGAGGGTTCAAAAAACGGTTATGTGTATGTTGCACTACATAACAAACTAGAGACTTTTCCGAAGAAAGGGAATGAAGCCCCTTATATGAAAAGGGTAAAGATTTCTGGGGAGAAAACAAAGGCTGTTTTTTCAAAAATCCCGTATGGGTCATATGCTATCAGTGCTTTTTATGACAAAAATGGAAATGGAAAGTTGGATTACAATATTCTAGGAATTCCAAAAGAGAGTGCTGGTATATCAAACAATTATTCGGGGTTCCCAAAGTGGAAAAAATCAAAATTTGAAGTGACGAGTCCTTCAGCTACTCAAGTAATTAAACTTAAGTAGTAAAAATAATGAAAGTGATCACGTAATGATGTCATGTATAATGTTTCCAAAAACATCAGTAAGTCTGACGTCACGACTATTATGTCTAAATGTTAATTGTTCATGATCTAGGCCAAGTAGGTATAGTATTGTTGCGTGAAAATCGTGGAATGATACAGGGTTTTTTACTGCATGCATTCCTAGTTCATCGGTTTCTCCAAAACTAGTTCCACCTTTTACTCCTCCTCCGGCCATCCATAATGTAAAGCCTTTGTGGTGATGACCTCTACCAAGCTCAGATTTTTTTTTGCGCTCCTCCTCAAAAGGAGTTCTCCCAAATTCTGTTGCCCATACGATAAGGGTTTCGTCTAAAAGTCCTCTAGATTTAAGATCGACAATCAATGCTGTGATTCCTTGATCAGTTCTTGCAGCGTTACTGCGATGATTGTCGATAAGTCCACCTCTATTGCCATGAGCGTCCCACTTCCTACCCTCTGCTCCATCTAATATTTCAACGAACCTAACTCCAGATTCAATGAGTCTTCTTGCTGTGAGGCAATGCCGAGAAAATAAATTATCACCATAAAGTTTACGAATACTTTTAGGCTCATTATTAAGGTCAAAGACATCAGGAGCTGACTCTTGAAGTTTGTATGCCATTTCCAAAGACTGCATTCGGTCACTTAGTGCAGGCTGTCCTCCATATTTTTTTTCGTGAATTTTATTCAGTAACTGAAGTTTGTCGAGGTGATGTCTCTGGTCATTGTTCGAGAAATTACTTTCAGATTTGAGGTAAGGGAAAGGAGGGCTATTATGTTCAGCCTTGGCAACTGAAGCACGATGGCGTCCAGGTAGCATTCCTTGTTGAAATACAACGTCACCAGCTGTCGATAGACCATCCTTCATGACGACGTATGGTGGAAGGGTTCTGGATTGAGAGCCTAATCCATAAGTAACCCAAGAGCCAAGGCTTGGAAATCCTGGTCTACCGTGACCAGTATGCATCAAAGTCTCTCCTACTGAATGAATTGCAGAATCTGTCTGTACGGATTTAATGAAGCAAATATCATCCACAACTGTTGAGAGTTTAGGATAGATCTCACTTACCCATGCCCCGCTCTCTCCATGTTGCTTAAAATTAAATACCGGTGGAAGAATTCTTGAGTTTTCAAATGACTTTTCGGGGTTGAACCCATCAAGTTCCTCTTTAGTGAATATTTGAGAAGCTAGTTTGCCGTTGTATTTTTGTAAGGCTGGCTTGTAATCAAATGTTTCTAGGTGGCTGGCCCCTCCACACATGAATAGGAAAATTACATTCTTAGCACGGGGAGAAGTATGAGGCTTCTGTATTAAACCGGAGTAGGAATTGCCTGCTAGTGCTCCTGCTGTGGCAGAGTTTACTCCAAGTGATTTTAGGAAAGACCTTCTATTCATACCCTTTTTAATGAATGTAAATGAATTCATTTATACCAAACAACACATGACAAAAGTTTACAAGATTTTCAAAGTCGCCATTACCGATCAGATCCAACCCAATTGTGACCTCTTCCTGTGAAGCGGGGCGGGAAAGTGCTAACATGTATGCTGTCTTAATTTTGCTGATAGAATCTGTTTGTTCGGTTTCCTCAATTCTTTTGGCAAAATGTTCGGCTAGTTGCCAGCTAAATTTTGAATTTAATGTGAATAAAGTGCTTTCCTCTCCGGTAGATGTGCTTCTAGCCCCAACGCTTACCTCTGTATTAGGTGAGTTAAAAAGTGATAGGGTGGGGTGTTCAACTGCGCGATGTGCTTGTAAATAAATTGAACGCCGCCATGATTGTGGTAGGTCTTCAAAAGTTTCCTTGTAATTGCCAATCGGTATACTTGGTCCAAACATTTGTTTGTTAAGAACACCTGCAACATCCAGCATTCGATCTCTTATAGCCTCGGCTTCGAGTCTGGAGGGTTTTCTATGCCACAAAAGAGTGTTCTCAGAATCAATTTTTGCATATTCTGTGGACGTTGAATTTCTCTGTCTGTAGGTTGCACTACTAACGATCAGCTTTTGTATTGGTTTCAATTTCCATTCATTCTTAATGAGCTCACTCGCCAACCAATCTAACAAATTTGGATGGCTAGGAGTTCCTCCAATTGTTCCAAAGTCATTTGGTGTTTTTACTATACCTTGTCCAAAATGATAGTGCCATAATCTATTAACAATGACTCTTGCTAATAGATTGCCTGCGCCATTTTTGGTGTCTGTTAGCCACTTCCCAAGTGAAATCATTTTATGATCCTCAGTATTCAACCAATAATCGTTTGGCTTATTCATAAGGACATTCAAAAATCCAGGGCTAACTTTTTTTCCTATGGATTTCCAATCACCGTTCTTGAGAACTCTTGGAGTGGTGACTTTTAAGGGAATTGTTTTGCTAGATGCTTTTGGTTGAACCTTAAACTGTTCAAAGAATATTGCCGTAAACTGATAATATTCCTCAGTTGTCATTGGGTCGACTGGATGATCATGGCATCTTGCACATCCAAAACTTAACCCTAAGAAAGCATTTCCTGTGGTAGAGACTATGTCATTTAGTTGATGAAATTGTTTGTCATTAGGGTTTGCGTTATTCTGAAGTTTTGTTCCGAGCTGAACGAACTGTTTTAGTTCTCGGTAATTATCTGGAATTCCATTCTCATTTGGACTCAATTGATATCTGACAAATTGATCGAAAGGTAAGTCATCGTTGAAAGCTGAAATGACTGATTCCCTATACTTCCAAGCATTAGCCCGAACTTTGTCTTCATTTACGGTTAGAATACCATCACTTTCACCGTATCGAGCGACGTCCAACCAGTGCCTAGCCCAACGTTCTCCATAATGAGGATTTTCTAATAATTCTTGTATAAGTATTTCATATTTCTCATCTGATGGGCTTTCATTGAATTTATTGATTTCATCAATTTCAGGTAATATTCCGGTTAACCCAGCATATAATCTCCTCATTATAGTGATGGCTGGGGCGCTTGGTTGAGGTGTCATGCCCCTATTTTTAAGTTTATGGAGGATGAATGCGTCTATTGGATTTTTTACCCAGGGATCACTAATGGTTTCTGGAATTTGAACTGTTTTGATGGGTAAAAGGCTCCAATGATCAGTTTTTTTAGCAGCCGTGTGATGAACAAGGCTAAACAATAGACTCAAGGTTAATGTCAAAAATTTGAACATTTTTTGGAAATCTATTATCCAATGATGGCGATCCATTTTCAATATCTTAAAATCTCCCACCGTATGCTGAAGAGATTGTTGTGATTATTTGAATAATAAAGTAATCTTTAAAAATAAATCGTAATGATTAAAAAAACTCTTTTTTCAAACTTATTCATCTTTTTGGTGATTATATCTAGTTCGTACGGCTATTTCTATTTTCCGACAGTTTCTCCGCCAGAATCGGGTTCAGTAAAGAGCTCAATAGAATCAAGAACAGAGATTTTAGTAACAGAGCATTATCTTGCTGTGCCTGCACCAGGATATGTTTTCGATTCTTGGTCTTTATATCCCAAAGGTGAGCATGATCAAAGTTTGTATATTCACAAGTATGATCCAAATCTCTTTTATACTCAGGAAGTTAAAGTCATTACAGCCAATTTTGTTAAAGCCAATCAGGTAACTTCTCCAAATACAGGAAATACAGAACTCAATGTGGAAAGTACTGGTTCAGAGGAATTTGAACTAAGTTTTTTGACCTCTGAAGGGTTTTCATATTCATTGCAACATTCTGCCGATTTAAATCAGTGGCATTACCTAGAAAATGATATTATAGGAACAGGCAAACTTTACTCTAAAAGATATCAAACTACTAAAAATTTAGGGTTTTTTAAATTAAATATTTCTGACAGCAAGTCTAGTGATTTGGATGAACCAGCTTTGAGCGGTAGCCTGATAATAGACTCAAAGGATAACTCATTTAAAGGTCACACAGCCTGGATAAGATTATGGGAATACCACCCGCTAATTGCAGACAAGGCAGCTGATTTGGTTTCTGAGAAAAAAATCGGACAAATTGTTCATAATCAAGGTAATTCAACATCTATTGACTTTTCTTTGGGGGATAAGAGTACAATAAAAAATGAAATGAATTATTATATTACTGTTGGTATTTATGAGGGGGCCAATGTTAATGATTTGGATAAAAGAACCCATTTTTTAGATGGTTTTAACAGAGTTTCCCCACAAGAAAGATTTGAAGGAACTCTAAAAAGACTTAAGTAGCACATAACCAACTTCTTATGTCATATAATCACTTCACTTCAAAGTGTGTTCTTGGGTTAATCTATTATAAAAAAATCACATAATTATAATAGCTCTTTAGGTAAAATTTCTTGATAATACGTAACAATGATTGCTAAGCGAATTCATTGATTTGTATCGATAAAAATGATGTTTAAAAAAATGTTATCAATTTCACAATCATCGTTATTTGAGAGATTATTAGATTAGGTCGATACGGCCCGGCCGTCCCTTCTTTCTAAAAAAGTGTGGGGCTTACTGAGAGTAAGGGGCGGCAACTAAAGTCTAAAATACCTATGAGTAACTTAATTATTCGATTGTGAATTATACTAAAATCTTTCTGAATATAATTACATGATTCTTAATAATTTATTAAGATAAAGGAATAATTTAAAAAAATATCAATAAAACGCAGTTTTATCCTTGATAAATAGTATTTTGCCTCTAAATTCGCGATCCCTTTTTGGGACGGCTGCGCTCTGCAACAAATAATTTACATCTGTTACAGACGACGGGCCGATGCTCTCCACGTTAGTTTTCATTGGCTAATGCGCATGTGCGTCGTCTCGGTTTTCGTTCCTTGAGACACAAACAATTTATCATGCCAACAATCAATCAATTAGTACGCCAAGGTAGGAAAACTCCTATCGAAAAATCCAAATCACCAGCGTTGTCCAACTGTCCTCAACGTAGAGGAGTTTGCTTGCAGGTGTATACTAGAACTCCCAAGAAACCAAACTCTGCTCTTCGTAAGGTTGCTAAAGTTAGACTCACAAATGGTCAAGAGGTAATTGCCTATATCGGCGGTGAAGGACACAACTTACAAGAGCATTCAATTGTTCTTGTTCGTGGAGGTCGAGTGAAAGATTTGCCAGGTGTAAGATATCATATTGTTCGTGGGGCCCTAGACACATTGGGTGTTGAAAACAGAAAACAATCAAGGTCCAAGTACGGAGCTAAGAGACCTAAGGCAGGTTAAGAAATTTAGAATATTAGAGAACATGTCTCGTCGAAGAAGAGTTAAAAAGAAAATAGCAGTAAGAGATCCTAGATATGATAGCGAACTAGTCGCTAAGCTAGTGAGTACAGTCATGGGAGATGGTAAGAAATCTCTTGCTGAACGTATTGTTTACGCCGCCATTGATAAATCTAATGAAGGTACTGATACCGTTGACCCACTGGAGAGCGTTACTCGCGCAGTTGAGAATGCTAAACCAAGAGTGGAGGTTAAATCCAGAAGAGTAGGTGGAGCAACATATCAAGTGCCTCTTGAGGTTGCTGCTAATAGGCAAGAATCATTAGCAATTCGTTGGATTGTGAGCTTTGCCAGAGCCCGTAAAGGCACACCAATGCATGTTGCATTGGCTAATGAAATTAGAGATGCCGCATCCAATAGTGGTAACGCAGTTCGTCGAAGAGATGAAATGCATAAAATGGCCCAAGCAAATAGAGCGTTTGCTCACTTCCGCTGGTAGAAAATTAAATCAAAGTGTCGGATAACCCAAACTCCCCAAAACGTGAATTCCTGTTGCAGCGCACTCGCAACATTGGAATTTGTGCGCACATTGATGCGGGGAAAACGACCTTAACTGAAAGGGTTCTTTTTTACACCGGCATGATTCACCGCATCGGTGAAGTTCATGACGGACAAGCGACAACCGATTGGATGGAGCAGGAGCAGGAAAGGGGCATTACTATTACCTCCGCTGCTGTGACTTGTTCCTGGCAACAAATAAAGTCTGACGAAGTTTATAAATCTTTTGAGGGAGTTGAACATCGAGTTAACATTATTGATACTCCTGGTCACGTTGACTTTACAGCAGAGGTCGAGCGTTCTTTGAGGGTTCTTGATGGCGCCGTTGTGGTTTTTTGTGGTGTTGCTGGAGTACAGCCACAATCGGAAACGGTTTGGAGGCAGGCCGACAAATATTCTGTACCTCGAATTGTTTTCGTTAACAAAATGGACAGGGTTGGTGCTGATTTTAATAATGTCGTAAGTGATATTGAAAACAAGTTAGGAGCAAACGCGGCCCCCGTCTTAATTCCGATAGGTGCTGAAGAATCTCTCTCTGGCCAAATTGATGTTATTAATAAGAAGGCAATTGTTTATTCAGACAGTGATGCTCTAGGCTCCACATACGAAGTTAGGGAGTTAAGCGAAGATGAGCAATTGATTGCTGATGAGGCCTATTCCAATCTTGTCGAAAAGTTGATAGATTCAGATGAGGAAATTGGAACTTTATATTTAGAGGAAAAAGAAATTACAAAAGAAACTATAAAGTCAGCGCTGCGAAGAGCGACAATAAGTAACAAGATAATACCGGTTTGCGGTGGTTCTGCATTTAAAAATAAAGGAGTTCAAGCAACATTAGATGCCGTTATTGATTACCTTCCTAGTCCCGTTGATATACCATCGGCTGAAGCGGAGAGAAGTAGTGATTCCTCTCAGAAAGTAGAGATCAAGACGGATGATAATGCAAAGTTTTGTTCTTTGGCGTTTAAACTATGGAGTGATAAATTTGTGGGTAAGTTAGTCTTCTTCAGGGTTTATTCTGGAACCGTTTCAAAAGGTGATCAAGTCTACAACCCAAGAACTCGCAGAAAGGAGAGAGTTGGACGTCTTATTCAAATTCAAGCCGATGAGCACAAAGATATTGAGACCTGCTACGCTGGGGACATCGCAGCTATTGTTGGTATTAAAAATATCACAACCGGGGACACTCTCTGTGATTCATCCCAAGACATTTTCTTAGAGCCTCCATCTTTTCCAGAGCCAGTTATAGCAATGTCTGTTGAGCCTAAAACTACGGCTGATCAGGAAAAAATGGCAATTGCACTACAGCGACTTGGCGAAGAGGACCCAACTTTTGTTGTTAAAACCGACGAAGAGACTGGGCAGACAATTATATCTGGAATGGGTGAGCTACACTTGGAAGTAATTCAAGACAGAATGAAGAGGGAGTTCGGAGTTATCACAAATGCAGGTAAGCCTCAAATTGCCTACAGAGAAACAATTACCGTAGAAGCTGACGGAGAAGGGTTGCTCAAAAAGCAAACAGGTGGCAAAGGTCAGTACGGTCACGTGATACTTAAAGTTTATCCTAATGAAAGGGGTAAGGGTTTAACAACAGAGAACAAGGTTGTCGGTGGAGTAATACCTAGAGAATTTATCAATGCCTGTATGGCAGGAATTAACGAGGCCATGATTTCAGGTATTATTGCCGGATATCAAGTAGTGGACGTGCATGTTGATTTGCTTGACGGTTCGAGTCACGATGTTGATTCGAACGAGCAATCATTCAAGATGGCCGCAATATTTGCCATGAAGGATGCATTCAAAAAAGCTGAGTGTAAGCTTCTAGAACCAATGATGGATGTTGAATGCACCACGCCTGACGAGTTTCAAGGTGACATCATGGGGGATTTGAATCGCCGACGTGGTAAAATTGGTGAAATAGGAACCAGGAATAATGTAAGTATCATCAAGTCAGAAGTGCCATTAGCTGAAATGTTCGGCTATTCTACTGACATAAGGACTTTGTCATCAGGAAGAGCCAGCTACTCAATGGAGCCATCACATTTTGAAACAGTTCCAAATGCTATTGTTGATGAACTAATAGAAAAGCGTGGAGGCGTAGCCCTTGCATACGCATAAGATTTAATTAACTGAAAATGGAAAAAAAACAAACAATTCGAATCCGATTAAAGAGTTACGATTACCGTATGCTTGATAAGGCAACTATGGAAATTGTTGATACGGTCAAAAGAACTGGTTCTAGATTAGCTGGTCCAATTCCTTTGCCTACCAGGATTGAGAAATTTAGTGTCAACAGATCGCCACATGTTAATAAAAAGTCTGCTGAACAATTTGAAATAAGAACTCACAAACGACTTCTAGATATTCTTAATCCAAGTGGCCACACGATGGAGGAATTAAAGAAACTGAGCCTTCCTTCTGGTGTTGAAATCTTAATCAAACTTTGAACTTAAAAGTAAATAAAATTTAAATTAGTTAAAACTTAAAAACCTTATAGGATATGAGTTTAGGAATATTAGGTAAGAAAATAGGAATGACCCGCGTTTATGACGAGGATGGTGCAATGATTCCAGTAACCGTCATTGATGTTAGTGGGAATACTTTACTTCAAAAAAGAACTAAAGAGTCTGATGGTTATGTAGCTGTGCAGGTTGGTTATGACACTCAAAAAGAGAAAAGAGTGACTAAGGCTAGATCTGGACATTTCAAAAAGCACGACTCTGAGCCAAAGAGGTTTGTTCGTGAATTTAGATATACAGAGGGCGCTGATATTCCTGAAGATATAAATAACCCATCTGCAGAAATGTTCGAGGATGGACAATTTGTTGATATCATTGGAACAACTAAAGGTAAGGGGTTTCAAGGAGTTTACAGAAGATATAATTTTGGTGGATTACCACAGTCTCACGGATCAATGATGCATAGAAGACCAGGAGGTATCGGTGCAGGATCAACTCCAGGAAGGGTTTGGAAGAATACAAAGATGCCCGGTAGAATGGGAGGCAAGCGGGTGACTGTTCAAAACCTAAAAGTAGTGCAGTCTCGTCCAGAGGATAATGTTCTCCTCATAAGTGGTACAGTACCTGGAGCAAAAGGAGGCTATGTAATTATAAGACCAGCCATCAAAAAATAATTAGTAAATTAAGTCAATGTCCGCAAATATTTTAACAAAAGAAACCGCAGAGGCTGCTAACATAAGTCTGACCGAGCCAGGTGAGGGTACTCAGGCTGTTCATGATGTTGTTGTTGCAATGCGTGCCAACAGACGATCTGGAACAGCTAATACCAAAACTCGTGGCGAGGTCGCCCAGTCTGGTAAAAAACCTTTCCGTCAAAAAGGAACCGGTAATGCTAGGCAAGGTGGTAACGCTTCTCCGTTACATCGTGGTGGAGGTGTCGTGTTTGGACCAAGGCCAAGAGATTACTCTAAGCAGGTTAACCGAAAAACCAAGAAGATCGCTTTTACTGCGGCATTAACTAACCGCATTGACTCTGGTGAAGTTATCGTTGTTGATGAATTTAAGATCGATAGTGGAAAAACTAAATCATTTGTTGCAAGGGTTAATGAAATCGCTGCAACTCAAAATTGTTTGATTGTTTCAAATAATTTCACCTCAGAAACATATTTATCTGCAAGGAATGTCGCTGATTCACAATTGGTAACTGCTATGGATGTAAATACAGAGGAGATTTTGAATTACGACAAGATAATCATAACTGAAGGCGCAATGCCAACTCTCTCTAAGAGAACAAATCTCAACTAATTTAAATTTAAGGAACAAGTTAAAATGAAAGATATTCATAGAGTTCTTAAAACAATTCAGGTTAACAGCGAGAAGGCTCAAATTCTTACTGAAAATAACGTCTATGTTTTCAAAGTAGATAAGAGAGCGACTAAGATCGAAATCAAAGAAGCCGTTAAGAGAGTGCTCGGTAAAGACGTTGTTTCTGTGAAAACTGCGAACTATCAGGGCAAAAAGAAAAGAGGAAGGACGAGTCCAGTGTTGGGACGTAGAGCGAATTGGAAAAAGGCTTACGTCAAACTAAAGGACGGAGAAACAATCGATATTGTATAATTTAAAGAAAAAAAGGATATGGCATTAAAAAAGTTTAGACCCTATACCCCTTCAAATCGATACAAGGAACTACCAAGTTTTGAAGAGATTACAAAGGACACTCCTGAGAAATCACTTTGCTTTCCGTTGAAGAAGAGCGGTGGTCGCAACAATAGAGGAAGAATTACCTGCCGTCACCGAGGAGGTGGTCATAAGCGAAAGTATCGTTTGGTAGATTTCAAAAGAATGAAGAGGGATGTAAGCGCAAAAGTTGAGGGGATTGAATATGATCCAAACAGATCTGCAAGAATTGCGCTTATTACCTATGAGGATGGTGTTAAATCATACATCATTGCTCCAGTTGGTTTAGAAGTTGGGGCTAAAGTCGAGGCAGGCGAAAATGCGCCTCCAAAAGTTGGTAATGCATTGCCTTTATCCAAAGTGCCTCTTGGTACTGACATTCACAATGTAGAATTAATTCCTGGCAGAGGTGGCAGCATTGCAAGAAGTGCAGGTGGTCAAGCGACTCTGTCGAACATGGAAGGTAAATACGCTCTGGTAAAGTTACCCTCCGGAGAAATTAGAAAAATTAATTCTGCTTGTTATTGCACAATTGGGCGAGTTGGAAATATCAATCATGGTGATGTTGTTGCCGGTAAAGCAGGTCGTACAAGATGGCTCGGTATCCGTCCTACCGTCAGAGGAATGTGCATGAACCCTGTGGATCATCCAAATGGGGGTGGTGAGGGTAAATCAAAATCAGGTGGAGGTAGACAGCACTTGAAGAGTCCGTGGGGCCACGTCAAAGGTCAAAAAACAAGGAAGAAATATAAAGCAAGTAGCAAGTTTATTGTTAAGAGACGCAAAACAAAAAATAACCGCACCAGATAAATTTTATAACAAATAATTGTTTAACTATTATGGGTAGATCACTAAAGAAAGGACCATTCATTGATCAAAAGCTTTTAGCAAAGATTGATGCGATGAACGATTCCGGACAGAAAAGACCAATCAAAACATGGTCAAGAAAATCTATAATCTCACCAGATTTTGTGGGCCACACCTTCTTGGTTCATAATGGAAAAGATTTTATTAGCGTTTATGTTTCAGAAAACATGGTCGGACATAAGTTGGGTGAGTTTTCTCCAACGCGTAAATTCATAGCCCATGGAGGTGTGGGTAAGAAGTAATACCTTTCATTAATAATAAATGTTTCATAGGCACACATACATTAAGCTTTTGATTTTGGTTGCAGCCAATTTCATCTGTCTTCCTTTTGTTTTGTGTGCTGACAAGGAAGTTGAAATTTTAGAATTAAAAACTGCGCTTGAAGCTGCGTTAAAGAAGAACGAAATTTTAAATAAGAATTTGGCCGAATTCGAAGCAACTAACTCAAATTTGAAAAATAGTCTAATGGCTTCAAATGCAGAGGCGGTGGAATTTAGAAAATCTTATAACGATGTTCGTCTGCAACTTGAGGCATATGGTATTGAGTCGGTTACAGATGGCAAGTCAGGTGTTGAAACACGTTTGCTAAAGGCGATGAATGACATACGAATTCTTGAGGAAGAAAAACTGATGATTTCTGAGGCTCTCATTAACTTATCCGATGCCACCCTTCAGTTAGTTGATG
>MDTA01075911.1_pt1 | contig 13229 bp, 15 predicted proteins | sample 811151 | NCBI WGS metagenome assembly MDTA01 (sample SAMN05326648, study PRJNA326480) | marine metagenome | isolation source: seawater | place: Indian Ocean: South | collected 2010 | reverse complement strand
AGTCTAGCGAAAATACTTCGCTTGTGTTTGGCCAATCAACTACTGTCGATGCCCTACCTTTCATATAAGATATTAAAAAGCAGCTAAAAATAAAAGTATCGCTTAAAAGAAAAATCCACATCATACCTTTTCCCCATTGAACTCCTTTAAAAGCTGTTTGATCTGAACCGAGATCGCTAGGAATACTTTTCCAGCCTTTGTGAAGATTTTCAGTAGATGAATCGCTCATTTATTCCTTTAACTTGTTAGCATTAAACCAAATAATACAATCCACACAGCAAGAAGAAAATGCCAGTAAATTGCACAAATCTCAATTAGATGATTTACATCTTTCCTATCATTATTTTTTTTCAAAAATTTAGATGTTGTTTTTCCCCAAAAATAAATACCGCCAATTAAATGAAGGCCGTGCAAAGTTGTAAATAGATAGAAAAATGCATTTGCAACATTTGTAGTAGCATAATATCCAGAACTCATAAGTTGGTACCAAACTATTAATTGTCCTATTAAGAAAGCGTAAGCTAAAAAACCAACAAAATATAAACCGTTTTTTGTTTTCTCGTATAAGTCTTGTTTTGAATAGTTTGAAACAAAGTGAAATACAATACTGCTTAAAACCAGAGTTCCTGTATTTAACCAAAGTAGCAGGGGTTCTGGCATATTTCTCCAATCATGCACAAGCATACGATCAGAATAGGCAACAATGAATAAGGAGAACAGTACCGTGCTAACAATCATTAAAGTTCTTAAGCCAACTTTTTGTTTGCTTAAGCTTAGTGTTTGTCCTTTGTGCTTGTTATCAGCCTCGATTTGATCTTTTTCCCAAGGTTTTTCAGTTAAAAGTTGAAAAATACTTTTTTCTTTGCTCACGTCTTCTCAACTTTCGCTCCTATAATTTCACTAGGAGGCTGGTTTTGTGGAATATAATCTTCTTTTGCTCCTGGCACACTAAAGTCATATGCCCATCTATAAACTTTTGGAGTTTCTTTACCCCAGTTTCCATGTTCAGGAGGCATTTGAGGTGTTTGCCACTCAAGTGAATTTGCTTTCCATGGATTTTTTTCTGATTTTTTACCTAAGCGAGCACTTGTGATTAAATTATATAAGAATAAAAGTTGAGCTGCTCCTACAATTAAAGCTGCTATAGTTATAAATTGATTTAATAGTAAAGTAGAGGTTTCTATGTACGGACTATCATAAATTTCAAAGTAACGTCTTGGAACACCAACAAAGCCCTGGTAATGCATTGGAAAATATATTGCGTATGAGCCGATAAAAGTAACCCAGAAATGAATTTTACCAAGTGTTTCGTTCATCATTCTTCCTGTTATGAGTGGATACCAGTGGTATATTGCTCCGAATACTACTAGAATTGGTGCAATCCCCATTACCATATGAAAATGAGCAACAACAAAGTATGTGTCTGACAGAGGAACATCAACTGTAACGTTCCCTAAGAATAGTCCAGTTAGACCACCGTTTAAAAAAGTTACTATAAAACCAAGAGAGAAAAGCATTGGTAATGATAGCTGAATATTTCCTCTCCAAAGAGTTAAAATCCAATTATATACTTTTATAGCAGTTGGCACAGCTATGATTAAGGTTGTTGTTGCAAAAAAGAAACCAAACCATGGATTCATTCCGCTAACGTACATGTGGTGTGCCCAAACAAAAAAGCTTAAAGCACCTATTCCTACTATTGCCCAAACCATCATACGATATCCAAAAATGGTTTTTCTTGCATGAACTGATAATAAGTCTGAAACTATTCCAAAGGCTGGTAAGGCAACAATATAAACTTCTGGATGACCGAAAAACCAAAATAAGTGCTGAAATAAAATTGGACTACCACCGTCATAGCTTAATGTCTCACCAAGTGATACCATTGCAGGCATAAAAAAACTGGTTCCAAGTAAACTGTCTAATGTCATCATTAAACAACCGACTAATAAAGCTGGAAATGCTAACATAGCAAGAACTGTTGCGGTAAAAATTCCCCAAATCGTTAGCGGCAATCTCATTAAAGTCATTCCTCTTGCTCTTAATTGAAGAACAGTAATGATGTAATTCAGTCCACCCATAGTAAAACCAGCGACGAATAATATTAAAGAGATCAACATAAGTATGATTCCCATATCACTACCGGGTGTCCCTGCGGTTATGGCTTGAGGAGGGTATAGTGTCCAGCCTGCTCCAGTTGGACCTCCGGGCACAAAAAAACTAGCTAATAAAACTACTACTGCAACAACAAATGCCCAATAGCTGAGCATGTTTACATATGGAAAGGCCATATCTCTAGAACCGCACATAAGAGGAATTAATAAATTTCCAAATCCTCCCAAAAATAATGCAGTTAATAAATAAATTACCATGATCATTCCATGCATTGTAACAAACTGATAATAAGCTGCTGGATCAAGCCAGCCTAATCCTGGAAATGCTAGTTGGATTCTCATTATCCAGGACAACACTAAACCTAAAAGTCCTGTACCAACTGCGGTTAAAGCATACTGAATGCCAATATATTTAGCATCTTGTGAGAAAACATAAGTAGTCCACCAACTATGAGAATGGTAGAGCTCCTGATCTGGAAGTTCAGCATCAGGGACAGCATCAATATCTGTTGCTCCTACAGAGGATACATCAGAAACATAATCTGATTTGGCTTCTAATTTATGATCATATTCGTCTGACATTTTTTCTCCTTTTTATTTTATAATTCATTTATTTTTTTTTGCTAGTTGCAAATTGTCAATTTGTTTATTTTTTGCCAACATTTTTTCAAAAGTTATCTGATTAGCTTCCCATTTTTTATAATCTTGCTCTTCATCTACTACTACATTGCCTCTCATCGCATAGTGTCCTGATCCACAATATTCAGCACAAAGAACCTCAAAATCACCAGTTCTTGTTGGTGTAATCCAATAATAAGTTATTGTCCCAGGAACCATATCCATCTTTCCCCTGAACTGTGGAACATAAAAATTGTGTAATACATCGATTGTTCGTAATTCAAACTTTACTGGACGATCAATTAGAAGGTGAAGCTCTTGTCCATCAACTAAACGGTCGTCTTTTCCGTTAGGATCCTCTAAAATTAAACCAAAGGGATTGTCATCATTAATGTATCTAATATCTGTTTTTCCTAGAACCCCGTCATCACCAGGCAGCCTATATTTCCATCCCCATTGGTAAGCAAAAACTTCAACTTTATATGCATTTTCTGGAACGGTTACATAATTATTCCATACCACTAAACCTGGAGCTAATAAAGCTGCTACACCAATTGATGTAATCCAAGTCAATCTACTTTCTAATTTTTTATCTTCTGGTTTATATTCTGCTCTTCTATTTTTATTATAACCATATTTCCATACACAATATGCAACAAAAAAACATATCGCTATAAAAACAAATCCGGTTATCCAAAACGTTAAAATTATTGTGTCATCCATACCACCCCAGTTAGATGCTACTTCGGTCCACCACCACGGTGACCAAAAATGAAATGCAACTGATCCAACTGTTATTAAAAATATGCTAAGTGCAACTATCATTTTAAGCGTTAGTAACTATAAAAATTCCAATAAGTATTATGCCCGCGATAAGAACATGGTTTCCTAAATCTATTAAACCTAATTTCTTATTTTTTGGGTCAATCAAATCTTTCCATCTAAATGGAACAGATTTTCTTTTAACTGCTATTTCTGCTTCATTTTCATTTTTTTCAAGTCTTAAAGAAACTGAAAAGAAAACAAAGTAAATAAATAGGACTAAAAAAATGACTAGTCCAAGAAGTAATGCGTATGAAGTACTCATAAATTGAATTTACTATATATAAACACCTAATGCATGTTTAATAAGGTTTTGCGACACTTTTGCAAGGGTAAATTCTGCTTAAATTTAAAGGGTAAATTACTTAAAATTTAAATTATAAGTTAAAATTGTAGTTGCAGTAATCGCTGCTGTTTCTGCACGCAAAATGTTCTTAGCTAATGAAATTGGCATAGATTTTTCGTTATCAACTATTAATTGTCTTTCGTCTTCTGAAAAATCCCCTTCTGGTCCAATTAGAATACAAATGGGATTTTTTTTCAATGAATTAAAATCTATTTTATTAAGTTTAGAATTAATATCGCAAAAAAAAATTTGACCATTTTTTGGAAAACTTTTTATAAAATCTTGTAAACTTTGTATTTTTGAAATTTCAGGAACCGAAATTCTATTAGATTGCTCACTTGCCTCTGTTACAATTTTTCTAGCCCTTTCTATATTAATTTCTCTTACGATACTTCTTTGACATAAAAGTGGAACAAATTTTTTAATTCCAAGTTCAGTAGTTTTTTGCAACATCATGTCCTGCGGAATTTTTTTTATAGGTGAAAAAGCCAACCATAGATTGTTTTCTTCCTCTTTGGGTCTTGACAAATTTTCGACTCTGAACTCTATAAAATTTTCAACATAAGAAACTATGGTTACATCCCACTCGCCACTTTGAGAATTGAATAAAGATATTTTGTCGCCCGGTTTTAACCGCATGACATTTTTAATATAGTGGGATTGTTTTTCTGAAAGTTTAGAAATAAGACCACTTTTTAATCCTTTAGAGTAGAAAAGTCTTGCTTTTGATGCCATGAAGAATTTATATAAGTTAAAATGCCAAAATCAATTGTTATTACTAATCATGGTGGTCCAGAAGTTTTAGAATTTAAGGATGTTACAGTTAACTCTCCCGGCCCAAAAGAAATTAAAATCAAAAATCAAGCAATTGGTTTAAATTTTATAGATACCTACCATAGGTCTGGCCTATATAAAATTAAGCTTCCATCAAGTATAGGAATGGAGGCAGCTGCAGAAATAATTGAAATAGGTTCTAATGTAAAAAACTTTAATGTAGGTGATAGAATAGCTTACTCACAATTACCATTAGGCTCATACTCTGAAGAAAGAATTATACCAGAAGCAATTGCTGTAAAAATTCCTGATGGTATTAGCAATAAAATTGCAGCCAGTATTATGACTAAAGGTTTAACTTCGCATTACCTCTTGTTCAAAACTTATAAGGCAAGAGCAGGTGAATTGATATTATTTCATGCGGCAGCAGGAGGAGTTGGACAAATCTTTTGTCAGTGGGCAAAAAGTATTGGGTGTAAAATTATTGGCACTGTTGGTTCAGATAGTAAAATTGATATTGCAAAAAAAAATGGTTGTGACTTTGTTATAAATTATAACAAAGAAAGTTTTGACAAGAAAGTTCTTGAGATTACAGATAATAAAGGAATTAATGTTGTGTATGATGGCGTAGGAAAATCAACTTTTGAAAAATCAATAAATTGTTTAAAACCCATGGGAATGATGATCTCCTTTGGAAATGCATCAGGTGCGTTAGATCCTATAGATGTAAAAAAATATATAGCTCATAAAAGTTTATTCTTTACAAGACCAGGACTTGCTGACTATGGTGCTGGAAGACATGCACTTGAAGAAGGTGCTGCTGCACTTTTTAAAGAATTAAAATATGGCAAAATAAAAGTGGAAATTTTTAAAGAATATGCCCTATCTGAAGCTAGAAAAGCTCATGAAGATCTAGAAGGAAGAAAAATTTTAGGACCAGCTGTATTAATTCCAAATGAATAACACAAAAATAATAAGTCCATGCATTAGTATTTGTAAAAGTAATCCTGATACTGGCTTATGTTATGGATGCGCAAGAAGTGAGGAAGAAAAAAAAATTTGGAAAAATCCATATACAAAAAACGATTGGAAAAAAAGTAATTTAAGTACACTTATTAGCAGAATGAACAAGGCTCAATTAAAAACTTTTAAACAATCTTATAAAGAGAAGCTTAATTTTGGAAAATTGGTTTACTCTAAAAAATTAGAGAAAAAACCACAAGATTAAACCCACAATTGCTAATATAGCAATTAATATTCTAATGCCGAAAAGATATTTAGTAAGACTTTTTGAATCTTCAATATCTTTTCTTTTACCTGCCCCGAGTCTAATGACAAGATAGAACGCCAAAAGAAGGATCAATATAATTACTAATATAATTGGTTTGCTAAACATTTTTAGTTAGAGGTTAATATTATAGGTAAAAATAAACCTAATGCATACAAAAGAATTATTACTATAGAAGCAATTATAAAAGCTCTTATTGCGTTAATTTTCATAATCTCTATTTTCCATCAATTTTCATGTCTGACAAATGTAATTTTAACGCATTTGTAGACAGAAAAATTTCTAACAAAAATAGGAGTATAGACACAATCATTGATATACAGCACGATGCAAATATTAATCTTGATACAAATATTGCATCTAAATATAATCCTAAAACAGTTAGCATATTAAATAAAAATCCAAGGCTTGCTGCTCCAATTGCGTATTTTAAATAATTTATCCTCTGACTTAAATTTTTAAGCTGCCTTTCCCATTCTGGTGGTATGTGTTTTTCAAAAACATGTTCGTCATGAAGTTTTCTAATCAGGGCACTTAGTGTATGAAATCTATTACTGTAAACAGTCATAATTAGAGGTATGGCAGGAAACATTAACGCTGTAACGGTATAGTCTATATTCATATCGAATCAAATTGATTATGTATTTACTGTTTGATATTTACAAGAACTAATAATGTCATTACATGTAAAAAATTTCATAAATGTAACTAGATTAAACAAACCCATTGGTTATCTTTTATTATTTTGGCCATGTTCATGGGGATTATCACTAGCGTATTATTTTGAAAAGGACATAGATATATTTATCAATTATTTATTTCTTTTCTTTTGCGGCTCGGTATTAATGAGAAGTGCCGGATGTATAGTAAATGATATTGTTGATGAGAAGATAGACAAAAAAGTTTTAAGAACTAAAAATAGGCCAATTGCCTCTGGATCTTTAGATAAAAAGCTAGCTTGGATTTATGTTTTAATTCTATGTTTTCTAGCTTTTATAATTTTGATTCAATTTAATTTATTAACGATATTTTTGGGAGTTTTTTCTATGATATTTGCATTTTCGTATCCATTTACAAAAAGGTTTACCTATTGGCCACAACTATTCTTGGGTTTAACATTTAATTGGGGAATAGTTATGTCATGGACTGCAATGACTAATGAGATCTCTTATATACCGTTGCTTGTTTATGTTGGAGCCATATTTTGGACACTCGGTTATGACACGATTTATGGAGTACAAGATATCTCTGATGATGAAATGATTGGGGTAAAATCAACAGCTATTAAGTTTAAAGATAATCTTAATACATTTATAGGGAGCTGTTATCTAATTAGTTCTGTAGTCATGTTTTTTGTAACTTTGAGTTTAAAAATAGATTATTATTTAATATTTGTGTTTATTTTTATGCTTAGTCTATTTTATCAAATTAAAATTTATGATAAGCAAAAACCTATGAGTTGTTTAAAAGCCTTTAAATTTAATAATATTTCTGGTCTTAGTCTATTTATTTGTTTTTTTTTATTATCGATTAAAATCTAATGAAAACATCAAGAGTCATTTTCTATTTAAAGAGATTGTATAAGAACTACGTAAAAAAATATTTGAGCAGAATTTTTATAGCTATGCTTTTGTCTGTAGTTGTAGCTGGCACAACATCAGGAATTGCATGGTTGCTAGACCCGGCTGTTAAAAAAATATTCATTGACCAAGATAAAACTTATGCTTTATTTATACCAATTTTAATTGTTTTAGCTTTTTCAGGAAAAGGTATTTCTTTATATTTTGCCAGATCAATTGTGATTGTTCTTGGTCACAGAATAAGACAAAAAATTCAGGATGAAATGGCAGAAAATATCTTACTTTCTGATACTCAAACATTAGAGTCTAAACACTCTGGAAAGTATATATCTCATTTTTTATACGACGTAGGAAAAATCCAAACTTTGGTTAGCACTGGTGTTCTAAATATGATGAAAGATAGTTTTAATTTAATAGCTCTTGTTTCATTAATGTTTTATCAAAATTGGAAGCTGGCATTATTTTCATTAATTATGATGCCTATGGCAGTAATTGTTGCAAAATCGCTTGGTAAAAGAATGGGTAAAGCAACTACCTCTGCTGCTATATCTTCAGGAAATTTTACAACTGTGCTCTCAGAAATTTTAAAAGGTTCAAAAATAATAAAGATTTACCAAAAAGAAGAACAAGAAAAAGAGAGAACCTATGGTGCGATAAAGGATTTGACTGATAAAGATATAAAAATAAACAAAATCTTAATCAGGGCCACACCTATCATGGAAGTTCTTACAGGTATTATGATTGCAGGATTCATTTACTTTTCTGGAGCTTTAATTGCAAGCGGTGAGATTGGTGTAAATAATTTTTTTTCATTTTTAGCAGCCATGATGTTGGCGTATCAACCAATAAGGTCTCTGGCAACTATAAACATGATAATTTATGAAGGCACGGCTGCATCTGAAAGAGTATTTGAACTTATAGATAAAAAAATTTTAATAAGAGATGATAAAAATTCCCCTAAACTTTCTGTTAAAAATTCAAATATAAAATTTGAGAATGTGAGTTTTCAGTATGAAAAGGGCAAAGAAGATGCGGTAAATAATATAAATTTAAATATTGAAGGTGAAAAGATTACTGCCCTTGTTGGACACAGTGGAGCAGGCAAAAGTACAATATTAAACTTAATACCAAGATTTTACGAACCACAAAATGGAAATATATTTATCGACAATCAAAATATTAAAAAAGTATCATTATATTCTTTAAGAGATAAAATTTCATTGGTAAGCCAGGATGTAATCCTTTTTGATGATACGGTTGAAAACAATATAAAATATGCAAAAACAGATGCAAATCATGATGAAGTAGTAAATGCCTCTCAACTTGCTGCTGCAGACGAATTTATAAAAGATTTACCTGAAAAGTACCAAACAATTATTGGAGAAAATGGAGTTCGATTGTCTGGTGGGCAGAAACAAAGGCTGTCAATTGCAAGAGCAATATTAAAAAACTCACCAATTATATTATTGGATGAGGCTACATCTTCTCTAGATGCTGACTCAGAAGAAAAAGTTCAAAATGCAATATTTAATTTAACTAAAAATAAAACTACCTTAGTAATAGCCCACAGGTTATCAACTATAAAAAAAGCAAGCCATATAATTGTAATGAGAAGCGGAAAGGTTATTGAATCTGGTACTCATGAGGAACTTTTAGAAAAATCAAAAGAATACGGAAATCTTTATCGAAAACAAATAACAAGATAAAAATGATAAAATTATTATATAATTTATTTATAACAATTTTATATATACCTTATATCTGCATAATTTATTTTCGTATATTTCTTAAAAAAGAACATAAATCAAAATATAAAGAAAAAATTTTTTTAAATAAACACACTAGGCCTAAGGGTTTTCTTTTTTGGTTTCATGTTGCTAGCATCGGAGAACTTAATAGTATTTTTCCAATAATAGATTTTTATATTAAGAAAAATAATAAATACAACTTTATAATAACTTCGATAACATTAAGTTCGTTTTACGAATATAAAAAAAAATATGGAAATAACAACAGAGTACATCATCAATTTCTACCTTACGACTTTGAACCGTTGATAGAAAATTTTTTTAGAAATTGGAAACCTGATTTTGTGTCATTTGTTGACTCTGAAATTTGGCCAAATTTTATACTAAAGATTAAAAAAAAGAAATTACCGTTTGTTTTATTAAACGCTAGAATAACAAATAAGTCATTTAAAAGATGGTTTCTAATAAAAAATTTTGCCAAGAAGTTATTTAACTCTTTTTCTTTATGCATAGCTTCAAGTGAGGAAACTAAAAACTATCTTAATTTTTTAAATGCTAAAAAAACCAAATTTTTTGGTAATATAAAATTTTGTTCATCTATTAATATTTTAAAAAAGTTTAATTCAGATGAAATTAATCCCATAAAAGATAAGAAAACTTGGTGTGCCATAAGTACTCATAATGGTGAAGAAATAATTTGTGCAAACATACATAAAATTTTAAAAAAAACACAAAATGATTTATTAACTATAATTATTCCAAGACACATTCATAGAAATAAAAAGATATGTTTAGAACTAAAAAAAATGGGTCTAAAAGTGCAAATAAAAAATGAAAATCAACCATTTGATAAGTCTGCAGAAATAATATTAGTTAATTATTTCGGGTCTGTGAAAAAATATCTAAATAGTTTTAAGCAAGTTTTTATTGGAAAATCATTTTTAAAAAAACTTAAGAAGGTTGGGGGTCAGAACCCTATAGATGCAGTAAAATTTGGCTGTTCTGTTTATCACGGTCCTTATGTAAGTAATTTTAAGGAAATTTACAAACATTTAGATACGAACAAATTTTCATATGAAGTTCAAACTCCTGAGGAACTTGAAAAAAAATTAATTGAAAATTTTAAGGAAAAATTTACTAAAGATCATGAAAATATTGAGAAACTTAATATTTATAGTGCTAAAATCTTTGACAACGTTATAAAAGAATACGAAAACTTATTGAATGCAAATTTTAAAACCTAAATTTTGGGACAAAAAATATATAACTTTTTCGTCTTTAATTTTGCTTCCTTTAGCTATTATCTATCAAATAATTTTTGGAATAAAAAAAACTATCTCTAAAGGAAAAAAATTTCCAATCCCTACAATATGTATTGGAAATATATATATTGGTGGGACGGGTAAGACACCATTGTCGATGAAAACTTATGAAATTTTAAAAGAGTTAGGGGAAAAACCGGTTATAATAAAAAAAAAATATCAAAATCATAAAGACGAAATATCCCTTATGAAAAATTATTGCGAGGTAATAGAATCAAAAAAAAGATCAGATGGAATTAAAGAGGCAATTGAAAAAAAATTTAATTCAGTTGTATTAGATGATGGATATCAAGATTTTGAAATAAAAAAAGATTTAAATATTGTATGTTTTAATCATAGAACAAAAATAGGTAATGGACAAGTTATACCCGCAGGTCCTTTAAGAGAAAATTTAAATTCATTAAAAAATTGCGACATAATTTTACTAAGTGGAAATAAGGATTTTGAGTTTGAGATGGTATTAAAGAAATATAATAAAAATTTAAATTTTTTTTATTATAATTATAAAGCTGAAAATATTGACCAATTTAAAAATAAAAAACTAATAGCATTTGCTGGTATTGGAGATCCTGAAAGTTTTTTTCATTTTTTAAAATATTCACATTTAAATGTAGTCAAGGAGATTGGGTATCCTGATCATTATAATTATTTAGAAAAAGATATGGATTACCTGTTTCAATTAGAAAATAAACATAATGCTAAACTTATTACAACCGAAAAAGATTATTTTAGAATAAATTCTCGATTCAAACCTAAATTAAATTTTATACCCATTAAAGTTGTGCTTAGAGAGAATTTAGCTTTTAAAAAAATAATAAAAAAAATAATGAAATGAAATTTTTTAAATATGTAATTGAGGCAATATTTGTATATTTTTTATTCTTAATTATTAAAATTCTTGGATTAAATTTTGGCAGAAAACTTTCATCTAAAATTTTTTTAAGCATTGGACTTTTCTTTAGACCAAAAAAATTAGTTGAAGAAAATATTTCAAATGTTTTTGGAAAAAATAATAATAGTGAAGAAATAATTAAGTCAATGTTATCAAATTATGGAAAAATTTTTGCAGAATACCTATTTTTAAAAAAATTCCGTTCAAATAAATTTAAAAAACCTCATATAGAAATATCAGGTAAAGAAATTCTTGAGGATATAGTTAACAAAAATAAACAGGCTATATTTATATCTGGACATTTTGCAAATTTTGAACTTATGGCTATGGAACTTGAAAAGTATAAAATTAAATTGGCAACGATTTACAGACCTTTAAATAATTTTTTTCTCAATCCATTTATGGTTTATTTAAGAAAAAACTATATTTGTAAAAATCAAATAAAAAAAGGACTTAAAGGAACTGCAGAAGCAGTACAATATATGAAAAATAATTATAGTGTTGCTTTGATGGTAGATCAAAGACTTGGTCAATCTGAAAGATACACTTTCTTTAACAAACCCGCTCACACCACTACATTGCCAGCACAACTAGCGATTAGATTTAATTGTAAGATAGTTCCTATTTACCTTGAAAGAAAACAGGATGATCTATTTAAAATGGAGATAATGAAACCGATCGAAGTAAATATACAAAATGATTCTGAAAAAGAAAAAAAGGCTATTACATTGAAGATTAATTCGATAGTGGAAAAAATGATTTTAAGAAATCCTGGACAGTGGATTTGGACTCACAATAGATGGAAGTAGCTACTTATTTTTTTTTATTTGATCAAACCTAATTTTAACTTCCTTTGGGGAATAGTAAGCCTCTTGTAAATCAACATTCCAATACATCAATTGTCCAATTGCTATTTTTTTTCCCGAGACTGCACAAAATACATGATCACCCTCTTCGATGACCTCGAAACGATTTGGATAAAATTTAAGTTTTGCTTTATTAGTGTTCATGCTAATTTAGTTTATAACAATGGATAATATATGAATTTCGCCGTGATAGGAAGTGGTGGTAGAGAACATGCAATTTGCTATAAATTAAAACAATCAAAAAAAATTGGAAAACTAATTTGCTTACCTGGTAATGCGGGTACTGAAAAAATAGCAAAAAACATTGAAGTGGATATATCAAATTTCAATTTAGTTTACGAAACAATTAAAGATGAAAAAATCAATATTGTAATAATTGGCCCAGAACAACCCTTGGTAGACGGTCTGGTAGATTTTTTGAAAGAAAAAAATGTTTTAGTTTTTGGTCCGGATAAATTTGCTTCTCAATTAGAGGGTTCTAAAGCTTTTATGAAAGATCTTTGTAAAAGAAACAGTATACCGACAGCAAATTATGGTGTTTTTACAGATTTTAAAGAAGCAGAAAATTTCATTAAGAAAAACAAAATGCCAATAGTTGTTAAGGCTGATGGGTTAGCTGCAGGAAAAGGTGTAACAGTATGCGCTTCCACAGGCGAAGCAAAAGAGAAAGTAAAAGAAATTTTGAATGGGAAATTTAGGTCTTCAAAAAAAGTGGTTTTAGAAGAATTCCTCGAGGGAGAAGAGTTGAGTTATTTTGTTATAGCAGATGAAAACTCGTATAATTTTTTTGGCTCTGCTCAAGATCATAAAAGAGTCGGTGAAAATGATACGGGTCCTAATACAGGTGGTATGGGTGCTT
>MDTA01004590.1_pt1 | contig 13229 bp, 13 predicted proteins | sample 811151 | NCBI WGS metagenome assembly MDTA01 (sample SAMN05326648, study PRJNA326480) | marine metagenome | isolation source: seawater | place: Indian Ocean: South | collected 2010 | reverse complement strand
TCTGTTTTAAAAAAAAATTAGTGAATGGTCCAACCTCAGATTTTGTTTGTTTTGTAAAACATGAATCTATTTTTCTTTGAAATTTTTTTTCTTTTTTTAAAAAATTTTTCCAATGTGGAACACCGAATGTAAAAGAATAAGTTGGAACAAACATATTACCTTTCACCCCGATTACTTTAATTAAAGAACTATAGAAGATTTTATTTAATTGATTTTGAGTCTTAACTTTTTTAGGCAAACCAAACATTCCAAGGCTTGTGCCTACGAAAATGTTATCTCCTCTCTTTAAACCAAGTTTTTTAAAAGATTTAATTATATCAATTTCTGAATAACTACTTTTTTCCATTTTTTTTTATTATCTTAATTAATCCTTTTACAGTTCTGAAGTCGTTACTTTCAGTGTCTCTAGCAGAAATTTTTATTTTAAAAGTTTTTTCAATACTTATTATAAGACTCATTATTTGAATAGAATCTATGAAACCAACATCTAAGTACCTAAAATTTAAAATTTTTTTTTTAGTTCTAAATGGTAATTTTTTGTTTTTTTCCAAAATTTCAATTAGTTTTTCAAATATTTTTTTTTGTGTCATAAATTTTTATATACCAGCTAATAATTTATAAGGAGGTTTAATATAATAATATTTTTTTACTAATTTTCTTTTAATTATTTTGCCCATAGAATTCTTAGGTAATCTATCAATAAACTTAAAAACCATTGGTTGATGTGAGTAGGATAAATTTTGATAACAATAACTCTGAATATTCTTAAGAGAAATTTTACTGTGTTTTTTTTTCTTGACCAATGCAACAATTATTTCACCAAATTTTTTATTTTTAACACCAATAACAGCACAATCTTCAACATCTTTAAATTTTAAAATGATTTTTTCTATTATTTTTGGATGAACGTTTGTACCAGCAAATCTTATGATTTCTTTTTTTCTGCCTGTAAAGTACAAAAAATTATCATTATCTAAATAGCCAATATCTCCAGTTTTATAATAATATTTTTTGTTCATAACCTTTTTTTTATTAAATAATCTTTTATAAATTCTTGATGACTTATAAGTTATTTCACCTAAACCTTTTTTTTTATTGATTATTCTTATTTTCGTCTGATCTACAGGTTGACCTACAGATTTTATTTTATTAAAATTTTTTTTAACATCTAAATTTGTAAGTGTGCCAGCTTCTGATAATCCATAAATTTCATTTAAATTAACATTGAATTTTTTAACAATTTTTTTTTTGAGTTCATATTCGAGGGACTCTGATGAACTCACTAAACATTTTATATGTTTGAAATGTTCTTTTTTTATTTTTTTTAACAAAAAAATTCTTTTAATTTGAATACTTACCATCATGGTAAAGTCAATTTTTTTAGATTTAACAATTTCAATCCAATTTGAAGGAGAAAATTTTTGTAAATAAATAGTTGCTCCTGTGATTAAAGTTATAAACATTATTCTTTGAGCAAGTGTATGAAAAAGTGGAGTACAAATAAGGTTTTTATAATTTTTTTTAAGATTATAAGTTTTGATAGCATTGATGGCTCTTTCGTATTTTAATAGGTTAGTTAAAACAATTTTTTTTGAACTTCCAGTTGTTCCTGAAGAACTTGAAACTATATATTCGAAGTTAGATTTGTTTGTCAGTGATTTTTTCAAAATTTGTTTTTTTGATTTATCAAATTTTTTGCTGAAGATAATTTTTTTAAGTACAATAGTTTTTGTTTTTTTAAATTTTTTTTTTATAATATTATTTTCTTTATCTAAAATTATTAAGTCTACTTTCATTTTTTTAAAATTCTCATCAAGTTCAGCTTTTTTAATACTAGGGTCGATTGGAATGATGGTATTTCTTAGGATTAAATTTGCTAAAAATAAACAAATCATCTCAGAGGAATTTTCCATTAAAACTAAAATTTTTAGATTTTTTTGATTTTTATTTTTTTTGATTATTTGACAAATTTGCAGAGATTTTAGAAATAATAATTTGTATGAAATTTTTTTATTATTGTAGACTAGTGCTGTTTTGTTAGGATTTTTTATTAAATTTTGATGAATTATGTTTAATAACATTATCTTATTTCAAACATACTTTATTAATAGATATTCAAGTTATATACATCTTTAATTATTAAAAACAATGAACAAAATATTAGGAAAAATTCTTAAAGGAATTGAAAGAAACAATTTCTACATCAAAGAGTATAATACAAATAATAAGATTTTAGTTGTTGATAGATCATTACCACAGTCAGTTCTTTCAAGTCTTTTTTGCTCTCAGATAATAAATCAAGAATTTAAGTATAATATTAAATTGATAAGTTATTTATCAGAAAAAAACTTTATAATAAAACTTTATAAAAGTTTTGGAGTCAAAGATTTTGAAAATCTAAATCTAAATTTTAAAAAGGATGTCTTAAACTTTTTTTTTGCAATTATTATTTTTTTTTACCATATCCCAAGGATTTTAATTTCCTCTAAAGATTACTTTATCAATAAATATAAAATATCAGATATATTAGTTGGAGACTTAATATATGATAGTTTTATAAGAAATAAACTTAGATTTAAAGAAAATATGAAATATAATTTATATTTCTATAAACTTATTTTTTTAACAATCTTTAAATTAATCAAATTAGAAAATTTATTTAGAAATAACAATTTCAAATGTGTAATTTCACATACCCATGTCTATGCATCTTTATCATCTCTTTCAATACGTCTTGCAATAAAAAATAAAATTAAAGTTTTAATGCCAATTGGTGGAAGAATTATTGTTTATAAAAAATCAGCAGATTATCTTAAATCAGAACTTTCAATAACTAAAAATGAGCTTAAAAAAATTTGTAAAGAAAGAAAATTCTGGAAAAAGGAATTAGAAATTTATCTAAAAATCAGAAGGTTTGGTAAAATAAAAGGAACAACAGCTTATGATGCATATAATAAAACAAAAAAGATATCCTCAAAAATTATTTTGAAAAAGTTAAAATATGATAAAGCCAAGTATTCAAAAGTTGGTTTATTTGCAACTCATTGTCTATCAGATGCTAATCATGCCGGAGGGAATTTTTTTTTTAACGATTATTACTCACATTTTGTAGAGACTGTAAAGCTGATTAAAGAAGATAATAGAACTCTTTGGATAATTAAAACACATCCAACTTCATCATACTATAATGAGGAAGATTTTATTTTTAAACAATTAAAAAAGATTGACTCTAAAAATATTATTTTATGTCCAAAAAATATTAAACCTTATCAACTTTTAAAATTATGTGAAAAAATCGTTACATGCCGCAGCACCATTGCAATTGAAGCTGCTGAATTAGGAAAAAAAATTATTGTTTGTGGAAAAAATTTTTTTACAGGTTTTAGAATTACAAAAGATTGTTTTTCATATAAAGAATATAAGAAAAATTTATTGAACAATAAAACAGAAAAATTAAATAAAAAAGAAATATTATTAGCAAAAAAAATATTTTATTTTCTTGCATTTAAAGACTCATTTCATAAATCCTCAATAATTCCAATTTCAAATCAATTGTTTGTCAATTTAAAAGATAAAAAATTAAAGCAAAATTTTTTTAATCGAAAAAAAGTATTTGATATTTTTTCTGATAATTTTTTACATAAAAATCTTATCAAAGATGATTATTTTAAATTTTGCAAAAAAAAAATATTATCAGAATTAAGGTAAAAATTTATGTGTGGATTCCTCTCAGTCTTTAGCCCCAATTCTAATCTAAGATATTCAAAAAAAAAATTGAATATGTCTGCAGATTTGATCAAACATAGAGGACCAGATAAAGCTGAGGTTTTAAGTAGTTCTAACTTATTTTGCAAATTTTTCAGGTTAAAAATCTTAGATTTATCAAATCAATCAATGCAACCAATGAAAAGCTCAAATAATAGATATATGCTCTTATTTAATGGTGAAATATACAATTTTAAAGAATTGAATAAAAAATATTTAGTTGACAAGAAACTAAATCAGAATTCCGATACTTCAACTTTATTTAATCTTTTAATTAAATATAAATCAAAAGCCTTAAACTTGATAGATGGAATGTTTAGTTTTGTTTTTTTTGATTTTGAAAAAAAAAATTTAATATTTGCAAGAGATCGTTTTGGTATAAAACCTTTATATTTTCATTTTAGTGATAATTGTTTTATTTTTTGCTCAGAGATAAAACCAATTTTGTCTCTTTTAGGCTCTAAAAATTTAAATGAGAATACTATGTTAGATTTTTTTTTGAAAGGATCAATGGATCATAATGATCAAACTTTCTTCAAGGAAGTAAGTTCTTTAAAACCAGCACATTTTGGCACTCTTAATTTTATTAAAAAAAAAATACAAATCAAAAAATACTGGGAGCTCTTAAGTAATAATTATGAAAAAACAGGTGAAAAAGAAGTTTTAAAAAATCTTGATATTCTATTTGATAAATCAATTGAAAAACATTTATTGTCCGATAGAGAAATAGGTTTATTTTTAAGTGGTGGTACTGATAGCACTGCTCTCGCACATAAAATTTCAAAAAAAATCAAAAATAATTTTTCAACATATACCTATGGTTTTAAAAATGATAAAGAATTTTCAGAAATTAAGAGTGCAAATTTGACAGTTAATAAACTTTCAATAAAAAATTATAGTCACGAAGTAAATAGTCAATATATAAAAAATAATTTTTACAATTTGACAAATAAACTTGAAAGTCCATTTACATCAATAAGGTTGTTTGGTATCGATGCTTTATACAAATATTTAGAAAAAAAACCTACAACAGTAATCTTAGAGGGTGACGGTGGAGATGAACTTTTTGGTGGATACGATTATAATTTTCTACCACATTTAATTGATAAGCATAAAAATAAAGACTTCCCAAAAATAATATCAGATCTTTTTAAATTCTCAAAAATTAAAAAAAAAAACAGATAATTTACAGAAAGAATATTTTATTAATCTATGTTTAACAAAATCATTCCAATTTGGATCAACTTCAGATGGTACACCTTTTATAAATATTGATATGTTTAATAAAGATTATTTGAATAGCGTAATAGATGAAAATTTCTATTTAAAACTTTATAAAGAAATTCCAAATTTAAAGAATAATTTAAAAAAATCGCAATTTATTGATATATATTTTTTAAAGCTTCAAAGAGCTCTAAAATATAAGGATAGAATTTCGATGAGTTATGGTATCGAGAGTAGAATTCCATTCTTAGACCATCATTTTGCAAAATATTGTTTTAATTTAGATAATAAATTTAAAATAAAAAATTTTGAAACAAGGTACTTATTTAAAAAATTGTGTAAAAAATTTACTAAAAATAAAATTTCATTTAAAAAGACCAAGTTTTCCATTGCAGATCCTCAAACACAATGGCTAAAAAATGAGTTGAAAGGTTTTGTTTTTGATCATTTTAAATCTATAAATTTTAGAAATTTAGATTATTTTGATGCTAATGTTTTAATACAAAATTTTGAAAACTTTTGTTATGATAAAAAGCCATCTAGTAGTTTTCAAATATTTCAAATTTTATCATTTGTGGTCTTTTACAATAATTTTTTCAGGAATAGATTAAATGTTTAAAAAAATTCTAAGTATTCTTGATTTAAAATATAAAAAAAAAATTTTCTATCTGTTACTACTTTATTTACCTTTAAACATAATCGAAACATTTAGTATAAGTTCTATACCAGGATTTATAATCTTAATTAGTGAGCCACAAAATCTAAAAAGTTTTTTTCCAGAGTCAATATATGTCGAAAATCTCATAAATCTTGAAATTTATGAAAGAACAGTGATAGGTTCACTAATACTAGTTATAATATTTTTCTTAAGATCATTATTTATAATTTTTGTAAATTGGTATGATTATTCAATAAGGTTTCAAATTAATGTCCTTAATTCAAAAAAACTATTTTCATCATATCTCTTCAAACCATATATTTTTCACGTTAATAACAGCTCTTCAAGTTTAATCCAAAATATGGGTGACTCTCTTAGGTCAACAAGTGCTATTTTTTCTTTTTTAAATATTATTAAAGACTCAATCCTGCTTTTACTAATCATTCTAACAATTTTTTATGCAAGTCCTGATAATTTTGTTTATTTATTCATTTTTACAATTGTCCCAATGTTTATATTATTTTTTCTTATTAAAAATATTGTTAAAAATCTTGGCTCTTTAGCTAGAAATAATAGATTATTTTCACACAAAAGTATGTCAGAGGGATTTTTGAATATTAAATTTTTGAAAATTCAAAATTTATATGATCAAGTTTTAAATGATTATATTTCAAAACATAAAATTGCTCAAAGAAATGAAACAAAATTATTAATTATTAATGCACTTCCAAGATTGATATTAGAATTTTTAAGTTTAATTTTTATAATTTTGTTTATTACATTTAATATAAAAAATTATGGATCACTAAATGAAATTATTCCGATAATAACTTTGATTGTCGTAGCATCTGTAAGGTTAATCCCATCATTTAGTCAAATATCAATTAATCTAAGTAATTTAAAATTTAATCAATCCACAATATCTAAAATAAATTCTGAAATATCAGAAATTAATGATGAGTCAAAAAAATTTATTGAAAAAAAAGGTTTGGGATTAATAAATGAATTTAATAAAAAAATTGAAGTTAAAGATATATCATTTCATTATAATACTAATAAAAAAATCTTAAAAAATATATCTTTTAATATAAAGAAAAATCAAAAAATTGCGATCATTGGAGCATCTGGATCAGGAAAGACAACTTTATCAGATATACTCATGGGCTTGTTAAAACAATCTGATGGCTTAATAAAATCTGATGGAATAAATATTCTTGATGACATTATTGGATGGAGAGCTCAATTAAGTTACGTCCCACAAAATATAATTTTATTTGATGGTACAATTAAAGAGAACATATGTTTTAATTTTAATAAACAAAAGTTAAATGAAGAGAATTATAAAGCCTCATTAAGAATAAGTGGACTGGATAAAATAATATTACAATTAACAAAAAAAGATGAAACTAATGTTGGTTATTTATCTAGTAAAATTTCAGGTGGTCAAAAGCAAAGAATAGGAATAGCAAGAGCTATTTATTTTAATAAACCAATTATGATTTTAGATGAGTGCACAAATTCATTAGACAAAAATTCTGAGGATGAAATTTTATCAAATTTATTTAAGGAAAAAAAAACAATCATATTTATTTCACACAATAAAAAGATACAAGATATGTGTGATTATTGTGTCAATTTAAATGAGCAAAAGTAAAGTAGTCGAATTCGTTGGGATGCCTGGTTCAGGTAAAACATTTTTTGAAAAAAAAATTTTTAAGCATAGTAATAAAAAAATAATTAGAAATAATTTTTCTCATCTAAATAGATTGAATAAATTAAGATATATTATATTCTTTATAATTAATTATCCAAATTTCTTTTTCAAATCAATCATTATAATTTTAAAAAAAATTTTAATTAAAAAAGGATTTAAAAAATATTTTTATTATTTTTATAACGAGGCTGCATACAGGTCTTATTTCGATTTCAGGAAAGATAAAAAAATAATTTTATTAAATAGTGAAGGCTTTGTTTACAGAACTAGTAATTATTTTGATTTTATTTATAATAAAAAAACTGAGAATTATTTAAATTATTTACCTAAAATTGATTTGGTAATTTTTATAAAGTCTAGCAAAAAAACTGATTTGTTGAGAACAAATAAAAGAAAAATTGGTTTCAAATATAATAAAGGTGACTTAAAAGATTACTATAAAAAAATGTCTTTTTTAAAAAGAATTATTAGCTATTTAAAAAAAAAAAAAATAAGAATTATCTTTATTAATAATTCGAATAACAACAATTATAGAAAGAATTTAAAAAAAATTATTAAATATGTTTAAATGCAAATATTATATATAAATGTTCTAACTATAGAAGCATTAACAATTAACAATATGTCAAATAGAAATAAAAATTTTTTTTTATCAATTTTTAACAAGTGTTTAAACTTAAATTTTATAATAACAAGATCTTATAAAATTATTTAGAATTTTATGAAGAAATATAAAAAAAAAATTAAAAGAAAAAAAAGAGTATTACTTGATATGTCGTGTTCTTTAATTCATCATGGTCATATAAGGCTTATTAAAAAAGCTGCAAGATATGGTGATTTAATTATTTCTTTAACTACTGATAAGGATTTAAAAAAATTTAAAAAGATTTACCCAGAGTTGAATTTTTCTCAAAGAAAAGAAATTTTATTGAGCATTAAATATGTAAAAAAAGTTATACCTGGTAATTTTATCTTAAACCAACACTTTTTAGACAAAAACAATATAGATATTGTAGTTCAAGGATCAGATTATAAGAAAAGAGGATTTAGTAATAAAGTAGTGACATTTTCACGAACAAAAAATATAAGCAGTACTATGATAAGACGCTTAGCAAAAAAAAATATCAATAGAAAAAAATAATTATGAAAAAAAAAATTGTCTATGTTGGTTTATCCTTAGATATAATCCATCATGGCCATATAAATTTGATTCAAAAAGCCAGCAATTATGGAGATTTAATTGTAGGTCTAATTACCGATAAAGCTATATCTTCTTATAAAAGAATCCCATTGCTAGACTATAATTCTAGAAAAAAAATTTTAGAAAACATTAGAGGAGTAAAAAAAATTGTACCACAATATGAATGGAGCTATCATTTAAATATTTTAAAATATAAACCAGACATAATGGTACACGGAGATGATTGGAATTTAAGTAAAAATGGAAGAAAGCTAAAAAAAGATTGTTTAAATGCATTAAAAAAAATTAATTCTAAATTAATCGAGATTCCTCACACTAAAAATATTTCAAGCACAAGTATTCAAGAGAAACTATTTAACGATAATCTAAATACTAATAACAGGCAAAGTTATTTCAAAAGAATGATTCAATCTAAAAAATTATGTCGAATATTAGAAACTCATAGTCCTTTATCTGCTTTGATTGCTGAAAAAACTTTTATCAAAAAGAGCAATGGAGAAAAAGTTGAATATGATGGTTTTTGGTCTAGTTCTCTTACAGACTCAACATTAAAAGGAAAACCTGACATAGAGGTTCTTGATATTAGAGAGAGATTAAAGAATATAAATGATATCTTTGATGTTACATCAAAACCACTAATAATGGATATTGATACAGGTGGGAAAAATGAACATTTTGAAATTAATATAAAGTCTCTTGAAAGTGCGGGAATATCAGCAGTAATAATGGAAGATAAAAAAGGTCTAAAAAAAAATTCACTCTTTGGTGTTCAAGTTAAACAGGAACAAGACTCAATTAAAGAATTCTCAAAAAAAATAAAAATTGGAAAAAATGCAACTAAAAAAAATATTATGATCATATCTAGAATAGAGAGCTTTATTCTAAATAAGGGTATAGCTGATGCATATAAAAGGTCGGATAGTTATTTAGAAGCTGGAGCAGATGGTGTAATGATACACAGTAAAGACAAAGATCCAAAAAAAATTTTTGATTTTGCAAATAAATTTAAAAAAAAATTTTCTAATGTTCCATTAGTAGTAATACCTTCGAGTTTTAATCAAGTTAAAGAAAAACAATTAATTAATTATGGTTTTGATATAGTAATATATGCTAATCATTTATTACGATCTTCTTACCCAGCTATGAAAAAAGTTGCTCTAGAGATTCTTAAAAATGGAAGATCTTTAGAGTCTGATAAATCTTTAATGAGCATTAAAGAGATTTTAAACTTAATTCCAGGAACTAAATAAATTGTGATTAAAGTAGATAGATTTATTAAATGCTTAAAAATTAATGATTTAAATTTTTCTACTGGAGTTCCTGACTCTTTATTAAAAGAATTGTGCTTTTCAATTGAGGATAAATTTAAAAAAAATCATGTTGCTGCTGCTAATGAGGGTTCTGCTGTGGGGTTGGCCATTGGATATCATTTTAAAACAGGGAAGATTCCAATTGTTTATCTTCAAAATTCAGGTTTTGGTAACATGATAAATCCTATTCTTTCCTTAGCAGACAAGAATGTATTTAATATCCCTTTGTTTATTATAATGGGGTGGAGGGGTGAAAAAAGTAAGTTTTTCAAGGATGAGCCTCAACATATAACTCAAGGGGCATTGACTGAAAGTTTACTTAAAAAATTAAATATTAAGTATAAAATTTTAACAAAAAACTCTAATTTTTCAAAAAGTATAAAAGACCTGAAAATTTATTCACAAAAAAATAATAAAATTTCATGTTTGTTAATAAAGAAAAATGTTTTTGAAAAAAATGATCTTTACAATAAATATAATAAATTTTCAAAATTAATGAAAAGAGAAGAAATCTTGAAATATTTAGTTGATAATTTATCGAATAATTTAAATTCAATTTCAACTACAGGAATTCTTTCAAGAGAATTATATGAAATATTAAAACAAAAAAGAAAAATTAATAATTTAATGTGTGTTGGTGGAATGGGTCATGCAATCTCTATTGCAACAGGTATAGCTTCTCAAACAAAAAAAAAAATAATTTGTTTTGATGGAGATGGCTCAATTACAATGCATCTCGGTTCATTGGCGACAAGCTCGCAGTTTAATAATATTATACATGTTGTTTTTAACAATAAGTCACACGAGTCAGTTGGTGGACACTATACGTCTAGTAAACATATTAGTTTTTTTAAGCTTGCAAAAAATCTAGGATATAAAACTACAATGCAGGCAAAAAATAAGAAACAAGCTTTATTATGCATTAAAAAAGCACTAAAAAATAAACATAGTTGTTTTATAGAGATATTATGTAAAATAGGACATAGAGAAAATATATCTCGTCCAAAAGAAAATATGAGTTTTTTAAAAAGGAAATTTATGAAAAATTTAAAATAATGAACAAAAAATTTTTATCAAATGTTATCAATCATAATAACAGAAAAATATTATTTACACCAGGTCCTGCAAGTTTATCGAGTGAAAATTTAGAGGATATTAGACCTTGCTTTGGAAGAGGTGATGATGAATATGTAAAAATAGAAAATTCTGTTTTAAAGAGAATAAAAAATATTTCAGGTCATAGAGAAATTGTTAGATTACAAGGTGCCGCAAGTCTTGCTCTGGAGATTTTAACATATAATTTTTTACGTGGAAAAGTCTTAATAATTAAGACAGGATTTTATTCTGACAGGATTTACACTATGTCTAAATTTGCAAAAAAAAAACTTAAAAACATAAAAAAAATTGATTATGTTGATTACTATCAAATAGATAATTTAAAAGGTTCATATGATTGGATTTTTGCATGCCCAGTTGAAACAAGCACAGGTTTTAAAATTCCAATATTGAATTTATATAAATTTAAAAAAAAAATGAGATCAAAATTAGCATTGGATGCAACTGCCTCAATAGGTTTAGAAAAAAATCATCATTTATCTGATGTTTCAGCTTTTAGCTCGTGTAAAGGTTTGTTTGGATTAACGGGGGCATCCTTTATTGTATTTAATGAAAAACCACAAAATGAAATAGATAGTTTTTATTTAAATTTATTTAACCATTTGAATAAAAAAATGACCGGTCCATATCATACAATATATTCGTTAAATAAAATTTTAAAAAATTACAATGATCATTTATATGCTGTTAAAATAAACAAAAATAAATTCTTAAAAAAGATGGCTTCTTTTTTGAGTTATCCAAAAGAGAATCAACCTTTATTATGTACATTTGTAAAAAAAAAAATAAAAAGGAAGAGTAATAAAGTTGTATTGTATCAATCAAGAGCAAAAATAAATGGTTCAATCGTTTGTCACCTTGGGGAAGTTCATTTAAAAAGACAATCTAAAGGAAAGATACTCGACTTTATTGAATAATATTTAAAACAATAAAAATGCTCAATATAAAAAAATTTATCAAAAATTTACTTAATAACAAAACATGCGAGTACAAATTTAAAGTAACTATTTAAAAATTAATAAATATTTTAAATTTATTAACATTTTTAGTTATAAAAGATTTAAAATAATTAATTTTATGTGGAGATTTTTCATAATTTGTAATTTTTTTTTCAACAACAATTTGATTAATTAAATCAAATATTTTATCAACACTATTATCAATGTGGGAAAAATATTTATTTTTTTTGTTTTTAATATCAAATGTATAATCCTCATAATTCTCTATTATTTCCAAAATTTTTTTTCTTAAATTAAGTTTATTAGTATAAATACAGATATCTTTATTTTGCTTTACAAATCTAGCTTTATTTGAATTAGATGATCTCATTTTCCAATCATAACAGCTTAAGGTTGGTATATTAAATAATAAAGACTCATAAATCAGACTTGACTCATCAGTAACTAAAAGATCAACAGAATTAAAAATTTTTATTATATTTTCTTTTGAATTATAAACTTTTAAATTTTTTGTATTTTTTCGAGCAAATTTAATCATCTTAAAAATATTATCTCTTATATCTTTGTATTTAATTTTTTCGTTTTTTTCTTTCCAGGGAAGATGTTTTACGTGTAAATTGATATTTAAATCCTTAGTTGCATTAATTAGATTCTGTCCTTTTTCATCACCCTCAAAACCAGGTGCATATAATATATTAAATCTTGTTTTATCTTTTGGATATAATTTTAAATTAGATATCGTCTGAGACTTTGGCCAACCAGTTACAGACATACAAAATTTTGGCCGTGATCCTTCAAACCATGATGAATCTTTCCACATTTGAGCCCAATGTTTTCCAGGCAATATTCCTACATCAAAATTTATCCAAGGTTCTTTTAACCAAAAATTTGGCCAAAATAATTTACCTTGATCCATACCACCTAAAGAAATTATTGATAATTTTGAATTAACTTTTTTAATATGATTTGCTGGACAGCAGTAAAATCCTATTTCAGAGTTTTTTGTTAAATCTTTGCTTATTTTTGTTTTATAATCATTTTTTTTAAATTTTTCTAGAATTGGATAAATTAGTTGTTCTTCAATTATATCTTCGCAAAAAAAAGTAATATCTTTTTTAAGATGATTATTAATAGTTATATGTTCCATTTAAATATATATAATATTTAAATATTCTCTTTAATCAAAAAAAAATTACTTTATAAACAGATTAAAATTAATTAATCGTACCATTATGAAAAAAATTATACCTGCAGTTATTGGTTTAGGGTACGTTGGATTACC
>MDTA01202667.1_pt1 | contig 13231 bp, 20 predicted proteins | sample 811151 | NCBI WGS metagenome assembly MDTA01 (sample SAMN05326648, study PRJNA326480) | marine metagenome | isolation source: seawater | place: Indian Ocean: South | collected 2010 | reverse complement strand
ATGCTATAGATTGGCAATATGCTAATTGGGGCACAAAATGGGGAGATATGGACACAACATTAAGTGTTGATAATACTCACGGAAAAACTAGAACAGTTGTATTTAATTTTGAGAGTGCTTGGGGACAACCTTGGGTATTGCTTCAAGATATAGCTAAAAAGTATCATTTAAATATCAAAAATGAATGGCAAGTTGAATTCGAATACGACTTAGAAACAACTGAATATCCTATGGATGATGTCATTATTGAAAAAGATAAAGCATCATTTAGAAAGAGCTTATTAAATATAAAGAATATATTAAAGGAGAGTAAAATTGGAAGAAGATAAATGTTGTAAAGACGTTAATGTTGTAGAACAGCAAGAACAATTTAATGACGAAGTTATTAAGCAATTCCTAAATATAGCTGAAGTGTTAAAGAAACAAGTTCAACTTGTTCAACACGTAGCTGAATATGTAGGATTAACAATCCCCAATTTAGAAGAAGAGTAAATAGCTAGGGCGTATGTAACAGTACGCCTTATGGTATTTATACCAGCGATAAACTTCCGTCCAACACGGGACACAGAGCAATCTGAAAGGAGAACTTGACAGTCCCCAAGGGAAGGCCATGTGGAGCAGCTATATGAACGCTGTTGAGTAGTAGCAGGTTGGTACAATACACTATGTATAAGTCGGGACTTCGTGAGCCCCAAGGTACAATGTCGAAAGCATAGTTAAGTAATTGTACAGTCGTTATGTCAAACATTAAAAATAATGTAAATAATATAAAACTCTAGGGGACGACAGTCCCCAATAGAGTTAGAAAGGACATATATGGATGAAAATCTATTAATGAATGAGTTAGATAGAACTTGGGAACAACTAGACCAACTACCAACTCATGAAAAGATTAACGTACTGCAATGGACAATTGTTGACGTCAAAAGATGGGCACTTAATGACGAAGTTGATGATAGAGTACAAGGTTATGCAGCAATGCTTGACGAAGCTATACTTTATCAGATAACAAAAGCAATTGACAGATTAAACAGTGCAGAAGAACAATAACATAATCGGAGAATATATATACGTTGACGGAGAACGTGTACATATGTCTTGGTTAGAAGAAGAATAAGTTTTGGTAGTGTGAGTAAGAGGTATTTCATAGCCCTGTTGTACTTACCGAAAACACTACCATTTTTTTTACTATGCTGGGCAGCGGTATGATAAGGTATGGTCGGCATCGGAGCGGAGAGCATCGGTTAGGTAAGGCACTATATATTGAACGCAATGTATAGGTGCTTACGAGATGAAAAGAAATAGTAAGTAGGGAGAGTGGATTACTTCCTTTATTCACTTATACATTGCTTGAGTATATAGATTTAACTTGGTACGCACAGGATAGCTGGGGTCAGGTTAGGTTCGCTTTGCAATGGCTTGGTAAGGTTACGGGCGTGATAGGTCAGATATAGAATTTCCCCTTTGAAGTGCTATATACCTGGGTTCAATTCCCAGCACGTCCACTCAAACAAATAAAAAGCGAAAGCAGAAAGGAGATTGCATTGGCAAAACTCACATTTACATCACCAGTTGATGTATATACGTTTGAAATACAAGGTAAAGAGCCTGGTGTTATGTTCAATAATCCATCTATGATGGGTGCGAATTCAGGCGAAGTCACACAAACACGTAGTACTAAAAAGTACAACGATGAGGATGAGGCTGAAATGAGAACATATAGGAATGACAAAGGTAACTTAGTTGTTCCATCAGCACAAATCAGAGCTTCTATATTAGAAGCATCTAAAGCTTTTAAGTTAGGTAGAACTAACTTAAAGACTCTACTTAATCACTTAATGATTGAACCAGTTGATAGTTTAGAACTTAAATCTATGTCTAATCGACCTATTAAATCATATAACATTGATAAACGTAGAGTAGTTGTCTCACGTGCAGGTGTTATGCGTGCTAGACCAGTTGTTCCCCAATGGAAACTAACATTTAGTGTCGAAGTTGACAGAGAATTAATGGAGAATTCATTGCAAGGAACATCAGTACTTGATGTGCTTACGAAAGTAGTTAGCGACGCAGGTAAGAAACAAGGCATTGGAGACTATAGACCACAAAAAGGTGGTTCATTCGGTAGATTCGACGTAACTAACGCAAAGGAGAGTTAATGACTACTGCTGAAAAACTTAGTAAGGAACGAAAGCAAAAGGTAGCTAATAAAGTTATGGCTAATAAAGCTAAACTTGTTAAAGCATCTGGAGCTGATGAGCTTACTAATTTAAGTTCGCTTGAATGCGACGAAACAATATACCCTAGAACTATGTTGCAAAGTAATAGAGTAAATATCTACAAAGACGCTATGAGAAATGGCGACGTATTTCCTGCAATTATAGTTGAGTCTAGAAAGGGTAAACCAACAGGGAGAATACTAGACGGTTGGCATAGATACGAAGCTGCTAGACAACTAGGTAACAAACAGATACCTGTTAGATATCTAGAGACAAAAGATGATAAAGAAGCAATAAGACAATCATTTATCCACAACATGGAACATGGTTTACCTTATTCAGCTATTGAAATCAAACAATATGTCAAGACAGCAGATGAATTAGGTATGTCAATGACAATAATATCTATGGATATTAATAAGCCTGAAAAGAAAGTACAAAGTATCATAAAGAACTTTGGTACTTCTACTAAAGGTACTGCAGTACCCTTAAAGAAAGGTCTTGGACATCTTAAATTAAATAAGACAGTCACGAAGGCTCAAGAAAACCTGAACAAGAAATGGATAGGACAAAGTCCTACTACTTATGTTCGTTTGCTTATCATGTTCTTTAAGGCAAATGCATATGTCAATTTCAAAGAGCTACCAGTTCTTAAGAAAGAAATGGATAAGCTAGTTGATACTTGGCTTGAGTTGCGTAAGCATCTCTAATCTAATGGTCCATGAGGGACACGAATTTTCGTGTTCCTTTATGGGCTATCACCCGAAAATTCTGAAAGGAGAAACATGACGGAACATTTTAATAGTTGTGACCATGACGGTGACCATGATAAGCATAATGAAGTACATCAATTTATTGAAGTACAATCAAAACGAGATTCAGAATATCACGTTACATTTGCTTACTTTAAGAAAGACGTAGGTCCTAAACTATTTGGTGGAAGTATGGGATTTGCTAAAGATGAAGACGATGAGGTACTTGTATGTATCTATTCAGTAATGGCACCTGATACTTGGTCAGCTATAACACAAGCAAAGAAAATAGACTTTGCTAGGAAAGCTGACAACATGAGTAACTATATACATATACTTACTGACACACCACCAGGCTATGATGATATACCATTTACTTATGAAAACTTAAATGATTTCAGAGAATATATGGTAAAAGAAGGTAACTTTGCAGAGTTTCTATTAATGGAACCTACGACAATACAATGTGTTAAAGCTAACAACGTTAAGTTAGCTGAAGAACAAACACAAAGCAATGTATTAAGAGAACATCTTAACGTAGCTGATGACGTAGAAAACTGGTTACAGGAAGGTACTAATGGTAATAAAGAAGACGAGTCTGAGTAGGCAAGAACCACCTGCTGCGGGTTTAAATAAAAAGGGCAAACGTCCACAAATTTTAACTGATGATAAGGTAAGAACTTTATTGTCAACACCTAATGTATGGTATGTAATAGCAACAACTGATACTTGGATATCAGGAGTTAAAGCAAACATTGAGAATATGACTCAAAGAAATATAGCACACTTAGCTGGCAAAGGTAAGTTCGTTATATCACAAAGAAAGAATACAGACGGAGATATAGATATATATTGTAAGTTTGTACCAACGACTATGGAAGGAGAATAATGGATTGTTGGAAATTAGTAGCAAATGCTATTGGAAATGCAGACAGAATATTGTTATACGGCCCACCGGGTACAGGTAAAACATATGCAGCTGCAACAAATGCAATTGGTTACACAATGGAAGGTGAACCAAATGTATATCAAATAACAATGACGGAAGATACAGCGTCAGCTAACTTGGAAGGTTTCTATAAACCAAGTTCAGACGGTGGATTTGAATGGCATGACGGTATAGCAATACAAGCATGGCGTAATGGTGGTAGGTTAGTAGTTAACGAAATTGACCACGCATCACCAGACGCAATGACATTCTTGCACGCTATATTAGATGACAAAGACATTGCACAATTGACATTGAACAACGACAATAAGGAAACTGTAAGACCAGCTGAAGGATTTACAGTCATAGCAACTACAAACTCTCTACCTGAGAGCTTACCTATGGCCCTTAAAGATAGGTTCCCTGTCAAAATTAACGTCAATGAAATACATCCTAAAGCTTTGGAAATGTTTCCAGAGGCTTGGAGAAGTATCATTGTAGAAACATCTTTATCAGAAGATATGGACACTAGGCTATCTATTAGAGCTTGGCGTGAGTTCTTTGAACTTATAGGTAAAGGTCTTGATAAAGAGACTGCAGCTAACCTTATCTTTGGAGATAGAGCTGATGAATTATTAGACGCAATCATATTATCAGACGAAGTTGATGACAAAAACTTAAACAATATGGAGCTTAATAATGAAACGAACACCTAAACATAAACAAAAACTACCATTTCCTGCAATAGTTACAGGCGACGGTGCTTGGAAAGTCTTTGAAGATAACAAACTACCACGTACAAGTAACTTATCAAAGGAAATGTATGTACCTTTAGGCGACAAATGTGAAGATTGTGATTCTTATCATGACAGAATGGTAAGACGTCATGAAATGGGTCATGTTAAATGGTCACCTAAAACTATAGGTAAACTTGGTCCAAATGAAGGCGAAACTTCAGTAGAAGCTTGTGAAGAAGTACGTATAGGTTACTTATTATCACAACGTAAACTACCTATTAATGATTGGATTATGTGTGAAAAAGACGCACGTAAACGATATGAAGATATGCTTTTATCTTGGTCAGAGTACGACATGATATGTTATATGATGGCTAGCATGTGGAATTCTACAGGTATGGAAACATACGGTGACACACAACCTAACAATTTAGAATGGCGTGCATTACTTGACACCGTTGAAGAACTTAAAGAAAGAACTGAAAACGGACATAGTTTATTGACAACATTACGTAAAATGCAAATCAACTTTGCTATAAGTAAAGCACAATGGTTCTATAAAAGAATTACTACTAAAAATAGAAATTCATATGGTGGTGATAGGTATTACAAACCTACATATCGTAAAGTTAGACAAGTAGCTAAAGAACTACATGCATTGTATGAAGACTTTAGCGACGTACCAGAATTAGAAGAAGTATATGAAGCAGAACGTCGTAAGGCGGAAGCTGCGAAGAAATCAAAGTCTAGTTATGCAAATATGGATGACGGTAATAGTGGTGAAGGCGAAGGTGAAGGCGAAAGTGCACAAACTTTAGCTGAAGCACAATATAATACCAAAATGGAACTTATGCAAAACATGGGTAACATGAATTACAATCCAACAGCTGATTACTCAGGTGCTTGGGGTATTATGAAAGAAATTAAAGGTCCACTTCAAGTGAACCTACAATCACTACTTAAGAAAGGTCGTGAATATAGACCTATGGATTACGGGACTAATCCTAAATACATTAGTAGATATTGTATTGATAAAAAGATATTCAAACAAAAGCAAAGAACTTATGGTGGAACAATATTAATTGACGCATCAGGTTCAATGAACTTTAGTGGTCAAGATATACTAGATATAATGTCAGAACTACCAGCTGTAACTATAGCTATGTACAATGACAGATATGACGGACCACTTGTAGACGGACAATCTAGGTGGGACGTAGGTGTATTACGTATTATCGCAGAAGGTGGTAAGCGTGTAACACAAGAATACCTAGATACACATTCAGGTGGTGGTAATTTAGTTGACGGACCAGCATTAGATTGGTTAGGTAAACAACCACCAGCTAGAATATGGGTATCAGATATGTACGTATTTGGTAGAAGACAAGATAACTCTGTAAACCTACTTAAAGATTGTCAACAAAAGTTAAAGAAACACAACATTACAAGGTTGGCTGATATCAATGAAGTTAAACGCTTTGCATTGGAGATAAATCAGCTACAATAAATTCTGAGAGTGAGAACTCTTAGAATATATCATATATACATATACATATAAGATGAACCTTGTAACTGGCAACAGTGCGAAGTCCTCCTTTCCTTTGTAAAGCAGGGTTCATCGTATGTATTTCAATTCTTTCATGAGTAGAAAGCTACTTAAGGGAGTCTCATGATTAAGCTACACTAATAGAGTCTCTTAACCAAACAGACCTACGGAGTAGCTTGTAATATATAAAGTGTGTTACAAGGTACTCCGCTTCGGCTTGGTTAGCAGGGCTAAGGTCGGGTTCGGTGCGGAAAGGTGAGGCCTAAAAAAATTTCAAGATTTCATTATGCAGCGGAAAGCTGTGCTTAGGTGCTGTCCGGTGTGGAAAGCTAAGGAAAGGTTTATATTCTTTTTTAATAACTTGAAGACGTTTTTTTTCTGTTATTATCATTTATATGGACATAGAACAATTATTAAAGGAAGCCAGTGAAGGTAAACGTGGAGCACATTTTGTTGAAAGTAAAATAACAAAAGACGCTATGCCTTTTTGGATTGCTTTAAAGGACAGGGTAAAGGACGGTGTAGTTATGAAACCATATGTAGTACATAGGTTACTAGACGAACACTTTAATATACAGATATCTGAATCAGCTATTAGAAAGTATCTTAAAAAATTGGAGACATCTAATGAGTAAAAGTATAGACGACCTATTAGCTGAAGCTGAAAGCAAACAGATACAAGAACTAAAAAAGGATAACCTTAAATTACTTAAGCAACTAGATAAAGCTAAGAATCGTAAAGAAGATTTAATTGACGCTGTATATAGTGCTGTACAAACTAATTTAAACTTATGGAACAAACCAAAAGTTCCTAAACCTATTAGTTCTAAGAAAACTAAGAACGAAGAGATAGCTATAGCTGTACTTAGTGACATACAATTAGCTAAAATTACCCCTGAATACAACACAGAGGTAGCTGAGAGACGAGTTGTAGCGTATGCTAAGAAAGTGGTCGAACTGGCCAACATACAGCGTAAAGCACATCCTATACGCAAGGTTGCAGTATTTGCAGCAGGCGACATTATAGAAGGTGAGCTAATTTTTCCGGGACAAACACATTTAATAGATTCAAGTCTATATAAACAAGTGACATTAGACGGTCCTAGAATTATGACAAAATTTTTTGACATATTGTTAGCTAACTTTGAAGAAGTAGATGTTCATTGGGTTATAGGAAACCATGGACACTTGGGTGGACGTAATAGAAAAGATTACCATCCAGATTCTAACGCTGACAGAATGCTAGGAAGCATAATGTCAATGATATATAGAGACGAAAAGAGAATTAAATGGACTATACCTGATAGTACAGGCGATAACCATTGGTTCGACATAGCCAATCTGGGTAAGAAATGTAAGTTTTTTATCTGGCATGGCGATAACGTACGAGGATTTAGTGGCTTTCCTTGGTACGGGTTTGGTAAAAAGCTACAAGGTTGGAAAACATTAGCTGCAAATGGTTTAATGCCTGACTTTGATTACGCAATTGCTGGCCACTTTCATACACCAACAACTATGTATCTTAATGATATAAGGTTATGGGTTAATGGAAGTACAGAAAGCTACAATACATATGCATTAGAACAGTTAGCAAGTATGGGACGACCATGTCAATGGTTGTTATTTTGTAAGCCAGGTACTGGCGTGACAGCAGAATACTTGGTAAAATTAGATGATGTATAGAACGTTTGGATAGTATATGGCAGATATAAATGTCAAAGACAAATGGAGATTACAGGGTATAGAATATAGTGGAATGGGAGACATACCACAATTTATACTCTTAAATGACAGTGGAGACTTTAAGTTTGTACCAGTTGAAAGAGGTATAACAAACTTAAGGCAACTTTTGGCTTTAGAAGAAGAATAAGCTAAAATAGTTTCACGGGACAGTCATCCCTTTCAGGGGTCAATTTACTGTCCCTGATATGAATATGAAAAGGAGAATATGAGTAAAGATATATTACTTGCACCATTTCCTAAGGAGTTGGTTAAGCCAGCACCAGCAGGAAAGTTCGGTGATTATGTACCACACGCACATTATGTAGAAAGATTGCGTGATAGTGGAGTTAAATACAGTTGGTTTTGTGAACCAATATACAGCACACACAATGGAGAGAAAAGAATTGTAGGTGCAAAAGGTATTATAACAATACATGACGGAGACCATATGGGAACATATGAGGGCTTTGGCGATATAGATACATTTAAATTAAACAACGATAAGTTTAATGACGGTACAAATCTAAAAGACGCAGAGTCTGACGCATTTAAACGTGCATGTATGAGATTCGGATTAGGTGTAGAACTATGGTCCGGTTCAGTACAGTCAGAAGAAGAAGCTACAGCAGTTGTTCAACCTGAAGACAGAGTAGAAGTAACTAAAGTAGATATGCGTAAGAAAGAACATAAGCCTACTGCAGAAGATGAGAAACGTATGAATGATATTATGGACAGCATACTTGGTACTGAAGACGATGATGATACATCACAACAGGCACCATTCTAATGGCTGACGTACAGTTCATAGCTAAATCAGTAGCAGAAATCTTAAGAGATTGTAAACCAGAACAGATAAAAATTATTATTGGATACGCTAACAAGTATGCAACAGTAATGAAATACCCAGAAGATAGGGCTTTATGGTCTATGGACCAAGTAGATAAGTACCTTACCTTTGTAGAAAAGTCAAGCACTCTTCCTGATTTAACTCAAGAAGACGATATAGTAGATAGGATACAAAGTATAATGGGACCAGTAACAATCAAAGAAGATGGTGGAGATAATCCTTTATCTGGCACAGTTGATAAGGTGGTAAGCGAATTGGAAGAAAGAAAGAAATTTCGTGATGACTTAAAGTGTCCTTATTGTAAGGCACTAGTCTATGACAACAGAAATAACAAGAAGTCTGATAAGAGTCCAGACTTTGTTTGTAGCACCAATGACCCTGCTGTATGCGGTGGACACACAGGCAAATGGCGTAAGTCTTGGTGGTTAGATAACAGTGATATACCAGATGAATGGGGTATCAATGAAAAAGAGATTTTGTAAATCTTGCAACCAAGCTTTAACAGATTTTACAAAGTCAGACAGGAAAGTTATAGGCTGTCAGAATGTTGGTTGTGTAAAATACAACGTGATTATAAGGAGGAAATAAATGATAGTGAAATCATTTCGTGGGAAGAAAATTCCTAGTTACATTAAAAGCAAAAGTCAATTAATAGAATACGTATTGATTGAATTTATGGACGACGAACCTATTAGTAACAGTGAGTTTGTATTTGACTTACGTGCTACTAGATTTGGTAGCGTATTGTTTGAATTAAGGGACAGAGGTTTTGATATCATGACTATGCCTGCAAAAGGTAGAGGTCATTTTAAATATCAATTACAAAGTATGCCTAAGATGAGAACTAAAGCTACAAAATAATTTATGTTACTTAATAGTATCGTCAGTTGTATGTTATTAACTAGTCCTACAGTTGACGATATTAGTAACTATCAATATTGTTTAAAAGAAAAGCATATGGTTGAATACGTTTACGATTGGCAACCTACAATAGCTAAATATTTTGACAATATTGATGACCAAATAAAGTCTCTAAAGATTATATATTGTGAAAGCAAAGGTAAAGCAGATGCAATAGGTAATAACAGGGACGGTACACAAGATGTAGGGTTGTGGCAGTTTAACGACGACACATGGGCTTGGTTAACACCTAAGCTGAACCTTACAAGTAAAAGAACTAATCCTGAAGTGTCAACTGCAGTAGCTGCATGGCTAATAAACAACGATGGTTGGCACCATTGGAATAGTAGTAAGCATTGTTGGGAGAACAAATGACAGAAAAAAAAGACATACCAGTATCAAATATATTTGACAGTCCTATGTTATTACGCAATTGGGCAGTTAATTTAATAGGCGTTTTAGGTAACGCAGCTTTACAGCAAATACCTAACATAGAGAAAGTTGATGAATTAATCACACAATTTGTGTCAGATTACAACAATCAATGGGAAAAACAACAAGGAGAGGAAGAATAATGTCACATCCCGTACCCGGAATGGAGTACTTTTGTGAAGAATGTTTTAAAGATTTAGAAGAAGGAGGACATATATGCCTATGAACTTACGTAAAGGAAAGGCCTTTACTACCAGGGACGATAGACGTGTACCAGAAGCAAGAAAAATTTCTTCTGCAGCACAGAAAGTAATGGACAAGAGAATAGCGAATGCCGAAAAGCTTAATGAATTTGGGGGCAAGCGTTTTCTTGGCTTGACACCAAAGGGTGCCGAAGTCTATGTATATTATATAATTGACAGAGACACTATGACAATACAAATGGACTTTAGTCATAAACCAAGTGTCTTGCTGAAAGACGGTGCTAAATTTGCTAACAATAATTATAGCACTAGACGTGGTAAGTCAATAACAACAACCATTACCCATATGACACGTACACCACAGAAAAAGAACAATCAAGAAGTGACAGAACAGACATTAAATCATCTTATGAGACTTAAAAATCTTAATGATATTAAGTTCCATAAAGCTTATGATAAGGGTAAGGTCAGTACTCTCATGACTAGATATGTTACTGATGTAATATATACAGGTGATTTCGAAAGTTCAAATGAATACCCAACAATACAAGACATATTACAAGTATGGGAATTTCCTATGGGAGGTTCATACTTTGTGCCTGAACAGGCATGGTCTTATCCTGATGACTTAGATATTCTCTAAGTCTCAGGTTTTTTTTTAACCTAAGTCATCGTATCCAAGAATTGGAAACGGCCTACTTTTTGTAACGCTTACTCTTTTTTACCTTGTAGGCCTTTTTGTAACCTTTTTTAGATATAGGCATTATAAGATTTTTCCTTTCCTTCCATTAGGATAATTTGTTTTCTTAAACTGACTTGCAGTATCCCACATTTTCAAAGCGTCCTGCATAGATTTATTAGCACGGCTTTGCTGACCAACCATTCTGCTTATGTTCTTCATAACCCAGGGATTCATTTCATTTCCTTTACTATGCTTATTAACCCATTTTGCATCGACACCTAAATCTAGTTTTTTAAATGTCTCGTACTTCTTAGTTGCGAGTATGTTATGCTGTTGCGTTCTACGTTGCATTTCGTTTCTACCCATACCCTCAGTCGTAGGATTGAAATCTGGTCTAGCGTTTTTTGGACGCCGAGCCATTAGTAACCTCCTGTTGCAGAGAAGCCACCCTTTTTCTTATATTTTTTCATTTGCTTCTCATGTCCACTAGTACCAGCATAATTATGAACAGCTTTAGCTGCATCATATACCATCCATGCAGTACCTACTCCAGATAAACCAGTAGCTAATTTAGCTGCACCTTTACCTACAAGTTTTGCTCCTGCAGATATTTGAGGTGTAGTTAATTTAGAAACTGCTGTACCTAATTTACTACTTCTTTGTACTAGGCCTTTAACATTTCCTGCTTTATCTAAATAATGTACAGCATATTTATCTCTAGGAAATAATGTAGTACCTTTAGGTTGTAGTACAGGTCTTTTACTACTTCCAAATAAATCAAATGTAACACCTCTATTACCTTTATATTTGATACCTTTACCATATTGTTTTGTTTCTTTAATGGTCATACCAAATCTATCACGACCTAAACCAGTCTGTGCTCTAGCAGCTTTACCACCTTTAATAGAAGTTCTCCATGTAGTTTTACGTTGCGTAGCTTTAGTTGGATTATGTTCGAAATAAGTTCTTGCTTCTGAAGCAGGAAAATTTATTTTAAATTGGTCAGGTGTACCTTTAAACTTAGTTAAAGAAGTTGGACTTGAACCTGTCCATTGCTTATAAGTTCTAGTAGTTATATTTTTATGTGTCTTACCACCTTTAGACCAACCTCTTCGTTTATTTTCAGTCATTAATTGACTATGAAACTTACCACTATATTCTCCAAGACCTCTTTTCCATGCAAACGTTTGACCAGTTTTTGGCATCCATTGTTGTGATTGTATTCGACCCCAACGTTTTGGATGAAAACCTTTTTTTGCATCTTTCCATCCAACGTGGCTAGTACCACTAGGAATATAATTAGGACCAATAGATTTAATAGTTTGACCAGCAGCAATAAAGCCTAGGCCATTAACCTCATCTTTTTTCTTTGGGTCAGCTTTAGCCATTAGCTACTTTTTGTAATTTGTTTCTTAGCGTATGTTTTAATAACTGCTAATGCAGCACCACCACCAGCAAGTGCAGCTAACTGAAGTGTTTCAGCTTCTACACCAACTAATGGAGCAACTGTTAACGCTCCGATAAATGCTTCTATAAATGTCCAAGCAGTACGCTCTAACATATCTTTTAAGTCATCACTCATTTTATAACTCCATGCTTCATTCCAAGGGGTCCACGCCACATCCTTTTTGAACGTCCCATCAGAGTTTCTTTTTCTTTTAAACTTATTTACTAAATTTGTCAGCTCCACCACCACCTTTATGTAATCCTATTATACCTTTTAAAGCTATTGCTCCTGGTATAAATCTATGACCGCCTTTAAACTTCGTAATGTTCTTTCTTATTTTAGCATCTCTTGCACTAGAAACATCTTCTTTTCTAGGAAAACGTGTATTGTTTTTAAAAGTTCTATTATCAGAATAAACGTTACCTACAGGTAGATTGTTAGTTTTAGCCCATTCTGCATAACCTCCACCGCCACTACCAGGACCTTGTGCAACATGAGTAGGATTACCTAAAGCACCAGTAAATTGTATATCATCAAATTTACTTCTACTTGCATTAAAATATGATTGAGTAGCTTGCTTTAAAGGTACGTTAATACCTTTCATATCACTAACACCCATTACTTGTGCTGAGTGTAAGTTACGTATAGTTGATTCTCCAAAATCTCCTCTGAAATAAGCTTCAGTCATTTTTTTAGTAACATCACCTTTAGGTTTACTAGTATCAATACCTTTCCAATCAGTTTTATAACCAAACCCAGGTTCTCCAGCAGCGTGAGCTAATATATCTTTTTTAATAACTTTACGTAAAACTGCAT
>MDTA01035006.1_pt1 | contig 13234 bp, 14 predicted proteins | sample 811151 | NCBI WGS metagenome assembly MDTA01 (sample SAMN05326648, study PRJNA326480) | marine metagenome | isolation source: seawater | place: Indian Ocean: South | collected 2010 | reverse complement strand
TCTCATCTTGTCACCCATGCTTGGGTTGCCCGCCTGTCTGCGATCGAATCTGTCCTTGATTGACTGTGCAGGGTTATCGACGCCTTTCGATGAGCCATCGACGTTGCTTTGTGCGTTATTCTGGCCTAGTATCTGATCGACCTTTGCACGGTCGGCGTCTGTTATCCGCCCGCCCGTTGCAGGAGTTTGATTCTGTTTTGCTTCGTTTCTTCTTTGATCTCTTTCTTTTCTATTAGCAACGGCTATTTGTTTAGCGTTCATAACATTACCAGAATCATCCGTTGGCCCCATCAAAGGATTTCCTCTTTCGGCTTTGTTCCTACGTTGTTCTTCCACAGATACTCCATAACCCGGCGGATAATTGGTATTGGTTTGCTTAGACAAGTGCCATGACTCTATTGCCTTGGCTATGTCCTCTCTAGCCCCCTCTAGGGAATGCAAACGAGCGGCTAGAACCAGACTATTCATTCAGAGCCACCTTCACCAATTGCACGTCCCTGTGCGATACGTCAAAGGACTTTGCGATGTTTCTCCAATCGCCGCGAGTATGCAGAATCGAGAGTACGTCATTGGTCGGCCTCTGTATCCGACTGCCTAGAATCGCTATGTCCAAGGGATTGTCCATGTCCATCTTCCTGATGTCATGGTAGTCCTCTATGACAGTCTTAGCCATCTCCATTTGAACGTCTTCGATGTATGTCTCTATCTCGTTCTTGAACTCGTCAGACCTACGGAAAATGTCGTTTCTAGTGGCACGTCCGAGCAACTCCGCGAATCTTGACAACTTAGCACCTACCGTAGGCTCAATGAAGTCGCTTTCGGACAATGGTATATTTCCGTTTTGCTGATCTATTAGTGATTGAAACCTTGATGGATTCAGATTTACTTGGTTGCCAGTAGCCGTGCTTCGTGCCTGTGCGACGTTATTCACAGGTGGAGGATTTATCGGAGGAGGAGCCGGTCTGGGATTTATCGGGGGACGACCCGTCACTACTTGTGGACCCATTGGTAGCGGACCCGGCTCTGGATTCCTTGGTGCGGGTTCGGGTATGACGGGCTGACCCGGTTGAGGCGGTTGAGGCGGCTGTGGTTCAGCAGGTTGTCCGGGTTCTATGCCTCTGCCATCGAGTGGTGGCCTTGGTCCGGTGTAGTGGTGATCTGGTGGGAGATTGCCTCCGTGCTTGTCCATCTCGTGCATATAGAGGAGTTGGTATATCCTAGAGGCCCTGTTGCCCTTGATTCCGCTATCCTTTGGTTTCATGTTGGCTCTGTCGAAGATTGCCTTGGCTTGCTCCTCATCCATGTCGAACGCATCCATCATCGACTTGACAGCAGACTTGTTGTGTGAGCCGTAATTGTGGTTGTTAATCCACCTGACCCATGCTTCGTCCTGTGCATCTGGAGGGATTATGCTTGAGTCTATGTTTCTCATTCCGGGGATGCTAGGCATCGCCTCCCCCGCATCGAGGTCTTCATCCGTCGTCGGCTCCATCAGGTTGTTTCTGATTTCCTCGTTCTGCATAGCCCTACGCTCGATTGCCCCATGGATGCTATCATAGTTGCTGAGTCCCATGTGTTGCGCCCTGTGCATGAATGGTTGGTCTTGCAGTAGTGCCTTGGCTTGCATGGGATTGACGCCCGCCGCTTGTTGCTGTTTGAGGAAATTTGCAATCATCATCAGAAGTTTGTCGTCATTCACGGTAGTGGTGTTCGTGTGGACGAGATGAGCGGGTATGACGAATCTCTTCTCGTTTCGCGGCTCTCCTCGTTGGTTGTAACGAGTCTCCACGAGGCCCAATTCCTTAGCACCCTCCTCGTACCACCTGAACCATCCCTCTCGATTATTGTTCATGCCTGATGTTATGTCGGTGACGAGTTGCCCTTGAGCATTGAAAGGATTGGCCGCGCCTTTTCCCCTCCTGCCTTCTTTTCGTGCATTCACGGTTGAAGTTGCACCGTTATAATAGGTATTGTCAAGTTGCCAGTCAGCCTCATCCCCTTGTGTCTCAACAAACGGAAGGTTAGGTTCCGCAAAGCCATGCCCTGCTTCCCTGTTTATCTCTATCTGTCTCTTAGCCGCTTCATTGACTAGGGGCTTGCCCACCCTCATAGCCTGTCTCATTGCTTGGTCGTAACCGGGAGTGTCCGGTCCAGAGTGTATTATCCTACCAATCTCCTTATCGAGTTGGCCGGACTTTATCGCCATCTCCACCGCATCCATCACGAATGGGTTCATCATCTGCCCCTCAAAGTCGTCAAAGTTGTGCTGTTGGCTGTATAGGGCATTCCTGATACCTGCTAAGGATGTGTCATCCGTGCCGTATATCGCCGCAATCATAGCGTCAGTATCGAAGACTCCCTCTCCTTTGACGATGAAACTATCCGTGTCAAACACCCATGGCACGTTGTTTCACCTCTTACCGACTATGCCCAATGCAAGAGAGGTGTCATCGAAACTGTATGCCGCGCTGTTCTCTGTATTGACCTCGGTCGGCCCCGTTGGTGCTGACGACCTGTCTTCGCTTGCCTGTCCTCCTAGTTTCGCGTGTTCATCCAATACAGGAGATGCTTTCGCTAGGCGTTCTAGTTTGTCCATAAGACGCTCTATCTTCTTCTTCAAGTGAATCAGTTCGGTACGAGAGAGTTTGCTCTTTGCCTTGAGTAGGGAGTCTTCTGAGAATTCTAACTCTGAATCTGACGCTAGTACCGCCATGTTAGGTATTGGATCTCTCATGCCAAGGGGGTCGCCAACGTATCCCCGTGCAACCCTATCTCGTTGTATGCCGTTTCTTAGATTGGTTCCCATTCCGCGTGACTGCACGGGCATTCTGGTGGAACCCTTCGTACCGCCTATGTAGCCACCACGAGTAGCAGACTCCGTGATTCCGGTTTCACCTGCTGAACGATGCCTAGTTAAGGCTCTTGGTAAAGCACCAGTCTCCCTCCTCATCTTCTCATTGGCTAGTTTTCTTGCATAGGCTATGGGGTCACGAAGCCTCAATGGTATGCCTTCTGATCTTGTTGAACCTCTCGTTCTTATAGGTATAGACTTGACATTGGGATTGAATGATTGACGTTTGGCAGGTGCGTCAAGTTGTAGTTGGGCAGAGGCCTTTCGTCGTGCTGTCTTGGACTTGATGTCCCTTCCTCCGGTGGTGTCGAGTTTTCCTCCTGCTTTCTTTCGTCCTTTCTTCCCCGATCGCTTCTTCTTTCGCTTCTTCTTCGCTTTGGATTTCTTTTCTTCTTCGTCACTCTCTTCATCCTCCTCGTACTTCCTTCCCTTGTATTTGCGCTTTCCCTTTTCTATATCCTGTTGAACTACTTCGGAACTCGTTCTAATCATTCCCCTTGATGGGTGGCCGTAGGTAATGTTCGGAGTGGTGCTTCTGACTGTTCCTCGATTGGCTCCCGCCGCAAGGGAAAGTCCGTTCGCTCCTAAATCAACTCCAAGCCCAGATTCAAGCAACTTGTTCTCTTGCTCCATCATCGGGCTTCGATCTATCATCTCATCCATCTTCTCAGGCCTGATGTCTATGTGCTTGAGTCCGGGTACGAGTTCCCTGAGTGCCTTCTCTCTCCTTAGACGGGCATTCTTTTGCTGACTGCTCTCAATGTCCTCTGGAGTCCCACGAGCGTGATGAGATATTCCGTCAGCGTTTTCGTTGGGATTTATGTCCAAATCACCGTAGTTGCCCATATCCCTTCCGTTGTATTGGTAAATCTCCTTTACACCGTGACCTCCCGTCATCTCTTGCGTTCTGGGACGATACAGATTGCCGATGTCACGAGGATTAGCACTTATCTTCAAAATCTCAGAGGTAAGAACCGGACGACTCACTTATTCGTCCTCCAATCCATGGGTTTCCTCTGACTGATTCTCTTCATGTGTATATTTTTGAAAGACGCTTGAACGCGCAAGGGAAGATCGAGATACCAGTTTGCTAGATATGGCTCACGAGAGTATCTCTTTGCTAACTTCATGAATGACTGTTTCAATTCCCTGATGGCTTTCATGACCTCTATGTACCCAACCGTTCGATTCTCCTCGTCTTCAGTCCAGAATTGGTTTATGGCATATCTGCACCACATCACAGTCATTAGGACGTTTGATGCTGTTTCGTTCGATGACTCATGCTCCATTGAGTTGCTTGTCTCAAGGCTAAGAGAGTCTAACCACTCTTCAACAACGTAGTCGAGTCCGTCTAGGAACATAATCAGGTCTTCTTCTGTTTTGGGATATTCTGAATGAAGAACCTCCTCGTAGGGAGTGTCCATGAGCATCAATTGCCTCATCGTCTTCATTCCTCAAGCACCCCCGCTTCTGCCAATGCGTTTCTCAGGACTCTCCACTCTTCGGGTGACTTCTCCGCAAAGTGCGCTTGGATGACTGTGATGACATTCACAGATTCGCTCTTGTCTATCACTTCCATCTTATCCATCCACTTTGCTAGTTCATTGAGAGTCTCCCTTATCTCTCTGTGAAGACGGACTGCTAGGTCTATATCCTTTGGCGATATTAAGTCGGGCGTTTCGATGTATTGCGCCTCTAAAGCATCTAAGTGAAGCGTGAATATCCCATCAAGACGATTCATGTTTTTCTCTATCTTCATCAGCGAATCACGAGTGCTTTGAATCGCAGTAGGTATCATCTCCACCTTAGCCGCCGCCTTGATTAGGGGTTGGATGTGCTTTTCCAAGTGATGGCTAACCACAGACTCATCGACATCTAACTCATATGCAAAGTCTGTAATCGTTGCCGCTCCATCAAGAATCGCTGATTCGATTTCTGCTCTTTCAGGATGTGTGCATATGGGACAGTCATGGTTGCTATTGTTATGATACTCTCCAGAATGCCTTCGCATATGTCTGTGTGCCGTTCCTGATGCCCATCCCTGATCCCTGTCTAAATCGTCCGTAGCAAGAATCCCTGTCCGAATCTGTTGCTCTAGGTTGTCCCTGTCTGGGTGGTTGCAGAAAGGACAATTCTTGCGAGTCCGCCGACCGGCCATGGTAATGCAACGTCATACCATCATTATTGTGTTTTTTCATGCATTCGCATATGTATTCCACAATATCCCTGCTTAGAATCAATAGCAATTCTTCTCTTGCATCGTGAGCCAGATGCTACTGTTGCCTTGCATAGTTTATGCTCTGGGGGGTTCCTGTAACACTCAACGCATAGCCCCGTTCCATACTTTGACTTCTTTTTGAGAGGCTTGCCGCAGTCTTGGCATTTCTTGACCTTCCTTCTTTTGAGTGCGGCTTTGACATCATTCATGTCCACGTCGCCATCCTGATCGACATCAAGGGGACTCATGGGTGTTCTATTTTCAAATTGCGTTTTGACATAGTATGTCTGAGGGGTATATCCCCCGGCCCTATATGCAGGGCCGTTACCGAAAGGAAGCGTACTGTCTCCCTGCTAACAGGAATACGACGAAAAGTCCGACTAACGCAAGCATGGATTGAGTCGGACTCATGGATGGTCCCTTGTATAGGAGGATTACAATGTCAAGCAACATGAATGCTATGATGAATATCATGGTCGCGCTCTCAACCAGTATCTTGTTTGGACTGAACATTGCTACTGTGGTGTGCATAGGGTTGAGGCCCATATTGTCTTCAAATGATTTTGCCATATTTACACCTCACAACATTGCCATTCCGGCAGTCCCCATAGCACCCATTCCTCCATGCTGTTGCATTTGATTACCAAGCATACCTCCTATGAGGCTACCAAAGAAACCCGGTTGGTTGTTCAATAGTGGGTTGTGAGCCGCAAGTAGCATCTGAATCTGCTGTTGGTTCATCTGAGTCTGAGTCTGACAAGAAGACTGGAGGTTTTGCAGAGTTAGTCTTAGATTCTCAGGAGACATGGATACGAGGCTTGTTGGAAGAGAATTGCTGTCAATCGTGATATTGCCGTTGTCATCAGTTGTCAGCGTGATTGCCGAGAAGAAATCCTTCAAGGCTAGAGTCATTACTTCTCCTAGCAAATCAAGCAGAACCCCCATATTGTTTCCTTGAATGAACTGTGATACAGGATCTGTGTATTGTAACAGTCTAGCAGTTGCTTGTATCGGATCGTTTGCCATTTGTTGCATCATGGGGTTCTGCCCCATCATCTGCATCTGCATCGGATCCATCATTCCATTTTGCATTCCATACCCTGCACCACCCATTGCGCCAAACGTAGTCGGCGCACCAAACTGTTGCGTGGGTTCATCGTTGTTTCTTGAAAACCAACCCATTATTTATTCTCCTTTTATTGTGTCCCACCATCCGGCGATGGATTTTGGGAAGGGACATTTGTTTGTTGTTGTTGTGGTTGCATAGCAGGAACGCCAATCATGGTGTTCTGCCTCTGTGCATCCTGTATTTGCAACGCTCTAAGGTCGAAAGTTACCGTGACTAAATCTGCGACACCACTTATTGGATTAGGGTGTTGAGTCATGGTTATTCCTTTCTGATGTTGAACGTCTTGTTGAATCATGCGAAAGAAAGGCTCGTACTTCACCAAGGACTTAGAAGTCGAGCGATTTCTGTTTTTAGGAGCCGTCAGACCCGGCACTCTGAGAAACTTAGTCCCCATGCTCGTTGGTCTGGAAATGCCGTCCGATTCCAACATCTCCTCCTGCTGTATCTTTTTGAGAGTGTGATATATGTGCAGGTGAGCAGGACAGAGACTGCTGTTCAACTCATCGCCAATATCGCCATGTGTCCTAGCATGAGGTTTCCTTGGTTGTCCTGTATCCTCGTCAAACCAATAGATGTCTGCTAAGGACATACGAGTGTCCTCGTCAATGATATGAGCATACGCATTGTCATCTCCCTCTATGAATCTGCGAATGTCCACTCCACAGCAAGCGCACTCGTGTGCGGCATTGTATCTGTATATTCTAAAAAGACCGAAGTTGTATCTTGGTGGCCTCAAGACCTTCCTAAGCATCTTGATATTCTTCTTCCTTGCCTTTCTCGGATTCTTGGGATTACTGTGTAGCCTTATCTCCACAGTAGGAACGAATGACTCCTTCTCCTCACCCGGCATAGAAGATCCACTAGCATTAGCCATTTCTGCCATCTGTTGAGATTTTAACAATTGAAAACTAACGCCTGTTTCCTGTGCCAATTTCATGAGTTGCTCATCGGTGAGTCCCGACAGCCTTGTGCCAGTATTCCAGACGGATGGCATTGATGGCATCATATTCATCATAGTTATGTCACACCTAACAGACTCTTTACTGTTATCCAAAGGTCAGAGGCTTTCAATCAACTTTATCATTACCTTCTCGACATTCATTCCGTGTTGTGCAGATATAGCCTCAACATCGGCTTGGATGCCCGCTTTTCTCAATCTTCGCAACTCCTGTCTGAACGGATAAACGATAGGGTGTTCTCTCTGCAAACCGTTGTCCCAGAGATATTGTGCCTGTTGAGTCCACCAGATGTCCATTTTGTTAATTAGAAAGCAGAACATATCGGGTCTGTAACCTGCCTTTGCATTTTTCCTTGCCTTTCTGCTGAGAGACTGAGGATACCGCTTGCCAATGATAGCATCGACAAGATACGACAGAGATGCGACGGACTCTTGTGTGAATTGGGGATAGTTGAGGACTCTATGATCGATAATGAAGAAAACCACGTTTGGACGACGAATGAACATATCTTCGACCCATAGGCTTCGGAATTGGGTCTGCCCTCCGATGTCCACGCTAGAGACAGGATGTCTCTCCGTCTTCCACTTGATTTGATGACGATGTGCCGTTGGTAAGACATAGTATCCGTTCTGCCTAGCATGAGTCGTTCTGAACTCAAGGGGTATCGGCTCTATATCACCGGGAACGGTAAGGTACTGGTCTAAGGTAGTCTTGCCTGTCATGCTTGGGCCATAGACACCTATGCGGTGTGGTTTCAAAGTCCTATACAGTTTCTTTATCGCGTTGAAGGAGGCAATTACGATGTGACCTGCCAACATTGCCGAACTCATGGGAGAATCACTCCCTGTTCGTTACCCACTCCCATACTTCGGTGGGACTCACGTTCCCAATGTTGTCTAACAGAAATAAGGTTAGGAATGTGAGGGCGACTCCACCAAATAACGCAATGACTGTCCGCACCCATCCGGCCAATCGTTCCATCCTTCGTTCATAGGCGTTTTCAGCCAATATCTGCGACATGGCCTCCGCTTGTCTCTCTTGCTTGGTGCTAAACGGCCACACCAAGTTTCACCCCCCTAGTCTTCATCATTCTCGTCTGTTCCGTCGTTAGGAACTCCGAATAACTGTTGTCCCGTTGCTTGATTGAACTGATTAGACCACTCGGATCGCATTTGTTCCTTCTGGAATCTTCTCGATTGGAGTTGCATCTGATTTCTGAACCACTTGTCATATCGTGACTCTTGAGCGAACTCCGCCCTCATTGCTAGGTTGTCCCTGATGCCACCGACTTGGAAGAGAACCATTGCGATGCACAGGAACCCGAAACAAATCAGACCATATTGAAGCCCCATCTCTGCGGGCGCGGCATCTGGCAGATACCAGTCCAGATGTGATATGCCAACTGCACAGCCCGTGAGCAGGGCTTGCCACAGTAGCATGGCTATCAGATTCACGTCTATTCTTTGGCTGTCATTCGCCCATGGAGGCGGTCCCCCAAAAGGCGGTTGTTGTTGTGGCATTACCATTCAGTCACTCTCCTTTCTCTAGTGCGCGAAAGCCCTTCTCAATCACCATATTGAGGAAAGCCGACTTCGCCACCAAACCTCTCTTCGATTCCATGAGATGAAATAAGTCATCCCTCAATATAACGGAAACGTGCTTTCCCATGAGTTGTGTCAGCCCTAATAGGGTTAAGAGTGTTTAGGGGGTTTTTCTAAGTGACTCTTCGACCTAAGACTGTTTGCCTGTAATCGGGTTCTTGCCGGAATCTCATGTTTGCCATGGCGGCTTCTAACGCTTGCCGAGAGAGTTTAGTTTGTTCTTTTGTCCGGCCATGATGCCTATAACCAATGTCTGTTATGGAATGACAGGACGTGCAACCTTTCATGCCAGTTCTAGGATCTATAACTTCTTTGCACTTAGAAGGATTTCCGGGTTCCGAGGCAGGACATACCTGAATGCCCTCTCCTTTGTGTCCCGGTTCAAGATAAGTCGTAGTGGATATTTGAGGATGAGAGAGAATGTCTCGGATGAGATCGGCGTGTCTGCCCGTATATTTGGGTATGCTGTCTCGTGTTTCCTGACCGGGAAGAGACAACTTGAAATGAAGATTTTCAGGGAACACGTCGTCCTTCCAATTTCTCGCTTGTAGGAATTCATGCACGGCAGGATATTGTCGTGTCGAAAGCCAATGCGATGATCCGGCCAACTCCCATGGCCTCTGATTGTTCAGAACATCTGTAATCATCGAGAGTTCACCGGCGTCTTTAGCATCGCCCGCCGCAAAGATGCGAGTTTTGGCAGGTTGGTCTTTTCCACCTGCATATGGTCTTGCGGCATCGAACAAGGACTCATCCAATCCCGAAGCCACACGAACAGGATCGGTTAGTATCCTATCTAGGATGTTGTATTGTCTCGCTTGAGCAGGGTTAGAAGCCATGTTGCGCTCTCTAGCATAGCAAGCCTCACACGCACCACAAGTCTTAGTTTTACAGGCAATTGCAGGTTTATCTAAAAGACTAATTCCCTCTAATTTACCCGGCTTGCCATAACCACCTACGGCCTCGGTCGCTGAACTCATAGAGTCTATGTCTGCTATCCCTTCATTTGCCATAAACTCGGACCATGGGACAATCTCTCGCCCCTCAAGCGGATAGCCGGTTATGTTCCTGTCTCTAGGACTACCTAGCAATTGATTCAACAAATCCCTGTTTTCGTCCAAATCCATGAAGTCGTAAATGTCACGATAGCCTCCACCGTAATATTGATCTTTTGGTCTTTCAGGCCCAAGCAGTCCTTTCATTGGCCCCGTCGTGTATTTTCTCCATGGATATGGAACTGGATCGGGCATTTGCCCCCCATACCTCTTAGACCACCACATCATTTGACCGGGCTTGCCCCAATCTTTCTTGTCCGATTCCGTGAGTCTGGCTTTGATTAAATCCCACGCTTGGTCGAAAACGCTACCGCTCACGACCGTTGGTATTACAACCATCCTTCAAAGTAGTTTCTTAGGTGCAGGGGAGTGGGGAATGGTAGTGAAGGAGACTACAACAATGATAGCGTGTGCCGACGCTCTCCCCTGCGATTTGTAAATGCGGACAATCGTTAATCAATTAGACGCTTGATGCAATCAATCATTCACAAAGTCACCCAAAGTGGGATACTCAGATAACAAATCTTTCCAAGAGCCACGAGAGAATCTCTTTTTTCGCCCCATACCGGGCCAATCAATGTCTCTGGTGGCAAGCATCTCTATCACGTTCTTGCCGCCTTCCTTGCTTGTTTTGATGTTCCGAGGCCAAGGATGTATATCGAAGCCTTCGTCTAACAGAGAATCCGTTATTCCGTGCAACACTTCTCGTGAGTCTGGATCGACTAGGTAGTTGGAGTAAACCACCGGCCCCTGACTGGCTATTGCGGCACTCAAGGTGTCTGCTTGCAGTTGGTCTTCTTCATCAGCCGTCGATTTGTCTCCATAACTGAATGTTCTCTTGGCATACGGCGGGTCATAGTATGAGAAGATGTCATCCCTCTCGTTCAACTCTCGTGAGACATCCTGCATGGTTTGCGTTCTCAAGTCCCAATTTCTCATGAGAGGGGCCATGGCCCTGAAATCCATGGGAATGGAGGGTTCTCCTCGGCCTCCTGTAACTTTTCTCAAACCCGGTTTCATGATGCCAAAGCCCTTGTTCCACTCAGGTGTATTCTTGTAATTCATGTGTCCTTGGAATGCTCTGCTGTTGGCAGAGGTGAATAACTCAGCAAGCCTCATTTTTTCGTCAAGACTTAGTTCCTCTCCAAGAATATCCCGTTTATACCTGATTGCATTGGCCCTGTCCACTATGTCCTGCAAGGCCTCTTTGGTATTCACAGGGACGCCTCTCTCATCAACAGGTCCGAATGAGGGGACGTTCAAACCGATTTGAGCCATTCTTCCGACATTGATAGGATCTGGGTTGATGTCCGTGGCTATGCCTTGTGGGGAATTGAGTGCGTTTAGCATAGACAGGCTACCTCCAAACGCTTCATAGGGGATGTGCGATTCTCTATATGGATGGAACATTTCTCTGAAATATGGCCCTAGTTGCTGTTTCCCACCCCACCAATTGAGTATCTGAGGCAGACCACCAAGGCTCCTGTCCCTCAGACCGGGGACTCTCTGCATCAGTATGTTTGGCCCACCACTCCCCTCTAGCATCATCTGCCTGAGTGGCTTCTTCCTGTTCCTACCTGCAAACTTCACAGTAGGTTTACGAAGTTCTGGCTTATCTCCTTGGTCGGCCCTCCATGCATCAAATTGTGCCATAACGCTATCCAAGTTTGGCCTAATGTCATCGAAGTCATCGCCTTCAACTCCTTCAAATTTGTAGGCCTTCATAACATCCCATGCATCGTCGAAGAAAGTATAACCCTGCCTATCTTCAATACCCATATCTATCACTTACCTCGACGGACACCAAGAGTTTCCCCTACAACTCCTTTCTTACTTTGGGCCAGATTATCTTTTCTTTGCAGGGGAACAATCTCATCGAAAAGATTTCTCGCCTTTACCTCTCTAAGATAATCTGGCACAGCCGAATTGAACGCTAATACTGTGTTGCCCATATCTCCAAGGATGCCTAATCTATCTAGCAAAGCACTTTGGTCTATTAGCCCATGCTCCCCTTCTTCTCCTTGGTATGGAGGATCTGAGAGAATAGTTGCGTCTTTTACGGGATTTTCTATGAAGTCATCAAGCGTATCCATCAAATCGCCTTGTCTGAATCGGTAGTCTTTGTCTCGCCACTCCTGACCCCATGGATAGTAAGTCCACTCATCATCAACATCTGCTTTGAAACGCTCAGGTTTCTGAGGGCGAATCATGTTAGTCGTAGTAGGTTTTCTTCCCGGCCACTCTGGAATTACCTTTTCTGCCATGATGCTCTCTAGGAGTTTTCCTGTGGGCGTATTTGCAATCTTCCTGCCAAATGAACGTGGTGGTATTGTTAGTTTGCCCCCTCCGGGTTGTCTCCAAAGACCTGCTTGCATTTGAGGTTGCAACATGAGAGCCAATTGAACGGTCCTATCATCATAGAGGCCTTGTTCTATCCTATCGTTGTATTCTCTCTGCATCAATCTGAATCTCAACGGCACGTTCCAAATCTGGTCTTTGTCAAGCCCATGGCCGCCTGTTGCATCATGAAAATCTCGTGCCATCTGTTCGGTAACACTACCTACATTCACCATTTTTCCTTTTGAAGACGGGACACCAATTGGGACTAGCAATGGATCGTCCACTCTCATGGTATATTCATCAGCAGGATTCCATGAGAATCTGTCAGGGTTTCTCATTATCGCATTGTATATGGCAGGTTTTATTGGTTGAATATCCCCACCTTCAAAGAAATCGGGGCGCAAGATTCCTGTTGAACCTAGATAACCCATGGTTGGATCTCGGAGATGACCTCCCATGCCACCATATCTCCTCAGTAAATCTGTATATTTTGAAGGATTCTTTACGCCCGCCATGCCAGAAAATATAGGAGGCATTGGAAGGCTTGCATCATCCAATGCACTTAATGCAGAGTCGATTAACGGTTGTCCCTTTGATTTTGTCACTTTCCACCCATAATCAAATGCCTTTAGGAAGACATCGGAAGCCGTAGGCATATTATACCGTTAAAGTCAATTGTTCTTTGAGTTTCCTAACCACAAAATCTTCTATCGCTAGAAGATTCTCCGGGTAAATCCCACAGTCCAAACCATTCTTCAAGCCCCAATACACCAGTTCCTCGGTGGACAGGTTGCCACCAGAGCCGTCCACGAAAGGACAGCCACCGATGCCCATGATGCAAGAGTCGAACTCGCGTATTCCCATGAAGAAGGCAGAGTCCAATTTTTCGGTCATCGGCACATCATTCTCACCATGATGCAAGTGCAAAGCGATGTTGGATGTGATTTCTGCCTTTCTTATGAGTCGAACCACGTCTTCAATATGCTCGCCCGTCGCTTGACCCGCAGTATCTGAAAGAACGATGGTGTCTCCGAAAGTCTCTGCCCAACGAAGGGACTCGACCAACTTGTCCTCTTCGATC
>MDTA01076709.1_pt1 | contig 13237 bp, 13 predicted proteins | sample 811151 | NCBI WGS metagenome assembly MDTA01 (sample SAMN05326648, study PRJNA326480) | marine metagenome | isolation source: seawater | place: Indian Ocean: South | collected 2010 | reverse complement strand
CCTCTTGTTTCACAGGAAGGCGTGCCGTTCTGGTGGATCTACTCGTATGTCTACAAGCCGTTGACGGCGACCATGTTCGCCATGCTGGCGTTCTACATCGCGTCGGCTGCCTTCCGGGCCTTCCGTGCCAAGAACGTCGAGGCGACACTGTTGCTTGGAACGGCGTTCATCGTTCTTCTTGGACAGATCTATGCCGGCGTGTGGTTGACCAGCTTCCTTCCGGATCTGACTTCCTATGTCGCCAGTTTCCCTGCTGAAAGCCAGGCCTTGGCACAGGCCATCGGCATTCAGGTTCAGAACGGGGTGCCACTGGTGGACATGTCCTATGCGGGCCTGTCCTTTGATCAGTTGACCGCGGCTCAGCAGGCAACGGCGACCGAGGTCAACAACCATCTCACTGGCTGGTGGTACCAGTTGGTCAACGGTCTGCGTCTTGAAAACCTCACCCAGATCATTCTTGATGTTCCTCAGAAGGCCGGCAACCGTGCCATCATGATCGGCATTGCCCTTGGCATCGTGTCGGTCTCCTTGAAGGTGCTTCTGGGAATTGATCGCTCTTACCTTGGATCGGAGGACTGAACCAATGATGAATTTCCTCCGAAACATTGATCGACGTTGGATCTTCCTGCTCATGGGCGTGGCGGTGGCACTGCCGATTCTGCTTCGATTCCTGCCACCGAACAACGCGACCATGATGGATCGAAGTGTCTTCGATGCCATCGAAGATCTTCCTGACGGATCCCGAGTCCTCGTCTCCTTCGACTTTGATCCGGGATCGCAGGGCGAACTTCTGCCCATGGCGAATGCCTTCGCGCGTCACTGTGGATTCAAGCGGCACAAGGTCTACTTCATGTGCCTCTGGCCTCTGGGCGAGCCCTTCATCGAAGATGCGATGAAGATTCTCGAGACGGAATTCGAAGATCTCGAGTACGGCGAAAACTTCATGTCGTTCGGGTACAAGCCCGGCGGCGAAGCGGTGATCAAGAACATCATCGTGGACTGGAAGCAGTTGTTCATCACGGATTCACGCAAACAGTCACTGGATGACATTCCAATGACGGCCAACATCAAGTCCGCCAAGGCGATGGATCTCATCGTCAATGTCTGTGCTGGAGATCCCGGTGCGAAGCAGTGGGTCCAGTATGCGGCGACTCCTGCGGGCCTTCCGATGGTCGCCGGTTGCACGGGTGTCCAGGCGCCACTGTTGTATCCATATATTCCTGATCCGATGGCAGGCCTGCTTGCAGCCATCAAAGGTGCGGCAGGCTATGAACAGATTCTGCTGGAGGAGTATCCGTCCCTCGCGACCCCGGAGATGATCAACTCCAGGTTCTCGACGACGGCCGGTTTCCAGCGAATGGGACCACAGTTCGTGGCTCACCTGTTGATGGTTTTCCTGATCATCCTTGGCAACGTGATCTTCGTGATTGATCGCAGACGAGGGGGTGCTCGATGACCGATAGCACACATACACCCGTACCCAAGTCCAGTGGCGGCGCCATGTTCGGATGGAGTGTCGTGGTCATCCTGATGATCATCGGGATGGTCGTCGCGTACTTCACGCTTGATGCCGGCAAGGTCTATGTCGTCTCCGAGGAACAGAGTTACACCCAGTATTCGACGACGACCACGATGGACGAGTGGTTGCCAAGATCCTCGGGGGATGCGCGTGAGGCGATCGCCAATGGCGCGCAGCTGTCCGGAGACAGGATCATTTCCACGGTTGAGGAAAACAAGGCCCTGGCTTCCGAAGTCGGCAGCGAAGCGTTTTCGGATTCCGTTTCAGCCAGTGTTCAATCGAAGGTCGAGGCCGGCAACTCCGTGGACATGGTCCACTTGACGGGAACGGTGACCTCGACATCCTGGCTGCCCACCGCTGATACCCCTGAAGATGGCATGACAGCGACCGGTGAGGTCTCGACATGGCAAGTCACGACGGGGCTTCCGTACAACATGCCTGCTGCAGACCGGCCTGCCAACGCCACATTCTCCGTGAGTCGCACGGTCGGAATCTGGGTCGCGGCCATTCTGACGTTGGCCATCATGTCATTCCTGTGCGGTGACAATCCGTTCTACAAGACTGCCGAGGCCATCCTGGTCGGTTCATCTGCCGGGTACGCCATGGCCTATGCGTTCTACACGGGCATTGTTGATCAGTTGATGATCAACCTCTTCCCCAGTCTCGTCCGAGACTGGACGTCACCCGGGCTGCCATGGAGCTATGACTGGGACTGGGTGTACGTCATCCCCGGCATCCTGGCGATCATGCTGGTGTGTCGTTTGCTGCCCAAAGGCGGCTGGATCGCACGTTGGCCACTGGCGTTCATCATCGGCGCGACGGCCGGTTTCCGTCTGACGTCTCACTTGGAGTCGGATTTCCTCCTGCAGATCAAGGGGACCATCACGACCTTGTGGGCAGAGAATGCCAACGGGCAGTTCGATCTCTGGAATTCAGTCGGTGTCGTCGTCATTCTCTTCGGTGTATTGCTCTGCCTCGTCTACTTCTTCTTCTCCCTTGAACACAAGGGGGCGGTGGGCAAGGCGGCTCGTGGGGGCATTTTCGTGCTGATGGTGACGTTCGGAGCGGCCTTCGGCCTGACCGTCATGGGTCGAATTACCCTGCTGACGGAGCGATTTGATTTCCTCTTCAAGGAGTGGCTGCATCTCATGTGAGTTGGCGGCCTCTTGAATGATCCGTTTATCGGGTCACGGGTTTCCTGCCATATGAGCCCGTGGCCCTCTTTCAAGGTGTTGGAAGACCTGTCAGAGGGCAATTTCGTTGACCTGAACCCCATGGGTCGGTAAAGTGGCCCACTTGGTCAGAGACGCCTCCATGGCGTCCTTGAAGGCCCCGAGGGGCCATCTTCTTCCAGCAGGGCCCGTTGAACGACGCCCGAGGATTTGAGAGGGTTAGATATGGCTGTTCCAGCCTTTCGTACATCACCGAGTCGTAAGCGCAAGCGTCGATCACACCATGCGATCACACGGACTCATATCGTGACGTGTCCCAGTTGCGGCAATCCACGTCAGCCTCATGCGGCCTGTCGCCAGTGTGGTTATGTGCGACCCGGTCTGACCATCACGACTGGAACCGAGTAGTCCATGCGCATCGGTCTCGATGTCATGGGTGGGGATCATGCCCCTCAGGAAATCCTCAACGGGGTGAAGCCTGGCTTGGCCCATCTTGATGAAGAGGATCGTCTGGTCCTTTTTGGCGATCAGTCCACCATTGAATCATGGCTTGCTTCCAACGACTGCAACGACCCGAGAGTCGAAGTGGTCGCAACGACCGAGACGGTCGCGATGGATGAGTCGCCGGTTGAAGTCGTACGAACCAAGTCGGACAGTTCTCTCGTCGTTCTGTGTCGTGAAGCTTCGAAGAAATCAGAGCACGGTCAGCTTGATGTCGTCATCTCGGCGGGCAATACCGGTGCATTTGTCGCGGCTGCTCAGATGCACATGAGGCGACTGGCGGCTGTTGCCAGGCCCGGTATCGCCGCAGTCATCCCGACATTTTCCGGTCCAGTGACCTTCATCGATGTCGGTGCGAACATCGAACCCAAGCCGCATCACCTGATGCAGTACGGCGTCATGGGCAGTGTCTACGCCAGCCACATGCTGAGCATCGATTCGCCTCGCGTTGGCCTGATGAACGTCGGTGGTGAAGAAAACAAGGGCACGGATGATCTCCAGAAGGCCAGGGATCTGATGCGGGCCACGGACTGCGTCAATTACATCGGCTATGTCGAAGGCCGTGAAGTGTTCAACGGTGCAGCGGACGTGGTTGTCAGTGACGGAGTCACCGGCAACGTGACTCTGAAACTGGCCGAGGGGCTCTCCAGCGGGATCATCAAGAAGATCGCTTCCTTGGCCATGGAACAGGATCCAAAGCTTGCCGAGCAGTTCAAGCCTGTTCTTCGCAAGCTGTACGAAGAGTATGACTATCACGAGTATGGCGGAGCTCCATTGATGGGCGTGAATGGCGTCTGTCTCATCTGCCATGGCTCCAGTGAAGCAAGAACGATCGCAAATGCCATTCGGCGTGCCCGTCGTTACGTGACGTCTGGCGTGAACCAGGCGATCAGCGAGCGACTTGAGAGCGTCGAGGTGGAGGCCTGATGCCTGAACCCTCGCAACCATGCGGGGTCCGCATTGCCGGGACGGGTTCCGCCGTACCGGAGAAGGTGCTGACCAATCACGATCTTGCTGAGATGATGGACACGTCCGATGACTGGATCCGTCAACGAACCGGTATCGGTGAGCGACGAATCTGCAGTTCCGATGACGAGGGCGCGTTCGAACTCCAGTGCAGGGCTGTTTCGGCGGCCTTGGAAGATGCGGGCATGCAGGCATCGGATCTGGATCTGATCATTGCTGCGTCCGTGACCTCGGAGATGACCTGTCCATCAAATGCCTGTCGTGTGGCGCATCAGATCGGTGCTGCTCCTGCAGGTGCATTCGACATCGTGGCGGCCTGTTCCGGGTTTGTCTACGGATTGAATATCGCCGATTCTCTCATCCGGTCCGGTCGTCATCGCAACATTGCCGTCATCGGTTGTGATGCGATGTCCAAGGTCGTCGATTACGAGGAACGGACCGTTTCCGTGCTGTTTGGCGATGCTGCCGGTTCAGCCATTCTCTCACGAGATGATGATCCTGGAAAAGGCAGTATTTATCAGGTCATTGAGGCGGACGGCTCAAGCTGGCCATCGCTCTACCTTCCTCGAAAAGAATCAGATGTTCCCGAGAAAGCATCTGAGAGTGATGTTCGCATGGGCAAGCTTCGAATGGATGGGCGAGATGTCTATCGATTCGCGGTCTCGAAGTTCAAAAGTGTCATCGAAGATGCCATGAACGCCACCCAATTGAGTGTCGATGATGTTTCCCAATTCATCTGCCATCAGTCGAACATCAGGATCATCGAGTCGGCCAAGGAAAAGCTCGGTCTTCCTGATGACAAGGTGTATGTCAACATCGATCGGTACGGCAATACATCGGCTGGATCCGTCGGTCTCTGCTTGGACGAGCTCAACAAGGCTGGTCGTCTGGTAGAGGGCGAGACCATCGTTCTGGTTGCCTTCGGTGGGGGCCTCACATGGGCTTCCAGCGTCTGGAAACTCTAAAAGAGATGGGCGCGGCTCCCGTTGGGGTCACCTGATCTATGATGTCGTTCATGAGTAATCAAAAGAGCACGATCCTGTGTCCAGGTCAGGGAGCTCAGGCTGTTGGAATGGGCAAGGCCTGGCAGACGTCCAACGCTGCTGCGGCAGACATTCTTTCGGAGGCGGATCGGATCCTGTCCGATACGCTCACGAAGCCGTTGACCGAGTCCTGTTTCGATGGGCCCGTTGACTGGATCAACAGAACGGACATCAGTCAGCCGGCTATCCTCGCCTGCTCGGTCGCATGCTGGCACGGCCTGCGTGAGTCGAATGGCGACTTGCAGGCAGGTGTCACGGCGGGGCTCTCTCTGGGTGAATACACCGCCCTGCATATCGCTGGTGTCATGAGTTTCGAAGATGCGTTGAGAACGGTCGCTGCTCGAGGTCGCCTGATGCAGGAAGCGGCCGAAGCGTCCAGAGGCGGCATGGTGGCGCTGATGGGAGCAGATGACGAGGCTCAGGCGTCCCATTTCTGTGAAACGGTTCTTGAGGGCCTGCCATCGGAAGAGATTCTGGTGCCGGCCAACTTCAATGCACCCGGTCAGATCGTGCTGAGTGGATCGCTGGGTGCGTGTGAAGCAGCTGTTGAGGCTGCTGCCGAGTCCGGTTACAGAGCAAAGGCGTTGCCTGTGGCAGGAGCCTTTCATTCGCCATTGATGCAGCCTGCAGCGGACCGCATGGCGGAGGTGCTCGACAGGATCGACCTGAATGCACCTCAGGTCCCGGTCTGGTCCAATGTCACGGCTCAACCCCATGAGAATGACGTCGAGACCATCAAGCAGCGGCTTGTGGAACAGATCACCAGTCCTGTACGGTGGTCGCAGTCCCTGGTGGACATGATCGAGCAGGGTTGCGGGGACTTCCATGAACTGGCACCCGGCAAGGTCTTGAAGGGTTTGATGAAGAGAGTGGATCGAAAATTGGAGGTACAGAATCATGACAGTCCTGACGCGACTGCAGTTCAGTCATAGTTTCCGGAAGCCTGTGGTCATCCTGATGTCGGTGCTGCTGATGTCTGTCGGAATGACGTTGGCTGGATGTGGCGGTGACGAAGAAAAGTCCAAGCCCGCCAAGAAGCAGACTCGAAGCACCGCGCCTGCTCCAGTCCAGGCCGAGACGATCGCTGATCTCATGCAGGAGCTGAACATCGACGATCGTGTCGACCTGCCCGAGAATTTTGCGCCCTCCAGCCGGGAAGAACGAATCCAGATGCTCAAGTTCTTCGATGCCTGGGTCCGTGGAGATCATGACTACGTTGGTTCGGTGCTCTGCCCGGCTGATGCCGCCCAACTGGCCTACATGGTCAGGGAGGGGCAGTGGGATGATGTCACCGGTGATGCGATTGAATACATCATGCTTCAGACGGGACCTTCGCCGCAGGGTGGTACCTGCATCCTGGCGATCTATGAAGGTGCTGATGTCATGGAATCCGCAGAAGCTCAGCTTTGGGCATTCCAGTCGGACGGTGGTTGCCAGTTCATGGCAATTGCAACACCTCCGGGCATGGTGGATCGCCTGAGTGGTGAAGACCTCATCGCCGAATGGTGGAAGATTCTCGAAGATGAAGAAGCCATGTGGGCACTGGATGACAGTGATCAGCTGGCGGATCTGTCCGATGACGAAGAGGAAGAGGCCTCAAGCAAAGCAAGCTCGGGTTCGGGAGGCAGCAACCGCCGGCAACCTGGTGGTGGCCGAAGAACGCCGGGAGGACGTTGAGCCTGTGGATGGGTTCCAGCGTCTGTTGACTTGACACGATCTTTCATACAGAAGGCAGAGGATCCCAATGGGGAACAATGAACGTCGGGTAGCCCTGGTCACCGGTGCCAGCCGAGGCATAGGGCGTGCGATCGCAAAACGACTGGCTTCGGATGGTCATCATGTTGTCCTGGTGGCCCGTGATCAGTCCCGTCTCGATGAGGTGCTCTCGGAGATCGAGGCGGATGGCGGCGTCGGCGAGTCCAGGACCTGCGATCTTGGTGATCCCGCTTCGCTGGAAGCCATGATGGAATCGGTGCTCTCGGACCGAGGCCGCCTGGATGTGCTCGTCAACAATGCGGGCATCAACCGGGATGGCCTGATCCTGCGGATGTCAGATGAGGACTTCGACGAGGTGCTTGCGGTCAATCTGCGAGCGACATTCATTACCTGTCGGGCAGTCGCCCGTTCCATGATGCGGGGTCGCTGGGGCCGGATCATCAACATCAGCTCGGTTACCGGCTTGGTGGGAAATCCAGGGCAGGCGAACTACGCTGCGGCCAAGGCTGGCATGGTCGGCATGACGAAAACGCTCGCCAAGGAACTGGGCTCGAAGGGAATCACTGCCAACGTGGTCGCTCCCGGGTTCATCGAGACGGACATGACGGAAGCCATGAGCTCCGAGATCCTCGCGGAGGCGGCCAAGAGGCTCCCCTTGAGGCGGCTGGGGCGACCCGAGGAAATCGCCCATGCGGTCGCCTATCTGGCATCCGAGGATGCGGGTTACGTGACCGGTCAGGTGTTGACCGTGGACGGGGGTATGGTCTGCTGACCAGCCCCTTGCTGACATTGCAATTACGAGGGCGCACCCGATAGAATGTGCCCAACAAACCGAGAGGGCCATTGAGGCCTCTCAAGCTGAGGAGATCTTCCCGTGTCGGATACTGAGATCGAAGCAAAAGTGATCGAAATCGTCTCGGAGCAGATGGGCGTCGACAAGACCGAAATCAGCCGCGAAACCAGCTTTGCCAACGACCTCAACGCTGACAGTCTCGACACGGTCGAGCTGGTCATGGAGTTCGAGGACGAATTCGAGACTTCGATTCCGGATGACCAGGCAGAGAAGATCCAGACAGTTGGTCAGGCAATCGACTACATCGTTCAGGCAACAAAGTCCTGAAACGTTGTCGACTTCGCTAAAAGTCATCAATCGTGTCCCGCTTGAACGCGTGACTGTGTTTCATTGCCAATGCAATGAAATGCTGTGTTCCTCGAATATGCAGGTGACTCGTTCATGAGCGATTCCAGGCCTCGAGTAGTTGTGACCGGTATCGGTGCCATGACGGACATGGGGCTGGATGTCCCGACGTTGTGGGATGGCCTCATCAACGGCCGATCCGGAATCGGTCCCATCACTGCATTCGAACAGAATGATGAGTGGGATGTCCAGATCGCAGGTGAAGTCAAGGACTGGGATCCCAAGGACAAGTTGGATGCCTCCGAGCGCAAGCGGATGGATCGCAATTCCCAGATCGGTGTCTGTGCAGCCGTTGAAGCAGCAGAGTCAGCAGGTCTGGACTTCGAGTCCGGCGATCAGACCCGTCGTGGTGTCGCGATCGGAACCGGTATCGGCGGCATCATCACGATTGAAAACGATCACAACAAGCTCCTTGCCAAGGGGCCCCGTCGAATCAGTCCATTCTGTGTTCCGAAGTTGATGGCGAATGCCTGTTCAGGCAACGTCAGCCTTCGTTTCGGGCTCAAGGGCATCAATATCGTGACGGCGACGGCCTGTGCGTCCGGAGCTCATGCAGTCGCCATGGCCAGTCAGCAGATCCAGCTCGGCCAGGCTGACGTGATGTTGACCGGTGGTACCGAATCGGCGGTCTCGTCTCTGTGCGTCTCGGCCTTCTCGGCGATGAAGGCATTGTCGACCCGCAATGAGGAGCCGACCCTGGCATCTCGACCATTTGATCGGGATCGGGATGGATTCGTTCTGGCCGAAGGTGCCGGAGTTCTTGTGCTCGAATCATTGGAGCATGCTCAGGCACGGGGCGCGATGATCCTCGCAGAAGTCGTTGGATACGGCATTTCAGGCGATGCGCACCATATTGCGGCTCCTGCCGAGGATGGCGATGGGGCGGCACGAGCGATGAAGCTGGCACTTGCGAATGCTCAGGTCAACCCGACGGACATCGGGTACATCAACGCCCATGGAACGTCGACTCCTCTGGGGGATGCCTCCGAGGTCCAGGCCGTCAAGACGGTCTTTGGAGACCACGCGCATTCCCTGGTGATGTCATCAACCAAGTCCATGACTGGACATGGCCTGGGTGAAGCGGGCGGCATCGAGTCCGTGGCCGTGGTCAATGCGCTTCGTCATGGCATCATTCCGCCCACCATCAACCTTGACAATCCCGACGAGGGGTTCGATCTGGACTTTGCTGCGAATGTGGCCCAGGAGCGTGACATCACGTACGCCCTGAACAATTCATTTGGATTCGGTGGTCACAATGTCAGTCTGGTGTTCGGCAAGGCGCCCTAGGAAGTGATCTGCATCCTGTGCGTGTGATCGCTCGTGCGGCTATTCGCTCCGCAGGATCTTCTCGATGGATTTGCCCTTTGCCAATTCGTCGATCAGCTTGTCGAGAGAGCGGATGTCCTGCCTCAGAGATTCTTTGATCTCCTCGACTTGGTCCTGCGTGCATTCCTTCTTGACGGCCTTGTCCACGTAGAGTGGATAGATCTTCGCGAAGCTACATGCTGTAGATCTTGTGCTTCGCCATCAGCCCCTTTCGCTAGAAGGGGAAGTTGATTCCTGTATAGATCAGGATGCTGTCACGACCGGGATTGTCTTCATAGAGACTGGCATTCGAGATGTGATGCCAGCGAACGCCTGCATACCACCGGTTGTTGTTGCCGATGTCGAAGGTCACACCCAGGCCTGCCTGGGGCATGAAGTTGAACTCGGAGCCGTTGTACGGGACATTCGCAGTTGTCCCGAGAAGTCCGATGCCGAAATCGCCGTAGATCGACCACGTCGGTTCGCGGATGAAATGCCATTCGAACATCAGGTCAAGGCTGCCGCCGAAGGCATCGCCGCCCTCCTGGAAGAATCCCCAGAGGTTGATCTCGGGGGCGAATGCGAAACCATCGATGATGAAGTATTGCAGCCCCATTCCGCCTTGGACTTCCTGGTTCGTGCCATGAACATCGATTCCATAGCCACCATGAATGGTCCATCGCATCGATCCTTCAGCACCGAACTCGGGTACATCTGCAGAGCCCGATTGAAGTGCATCGATCTCATCATCCGGCGCACTCAGCTGAAGTTTGCCGGGGTCGATCTGACCGGATGTGCCGTCCGAAGTATTCGAGCGGTCATCCTGGAAGACGGCTGGAGCCACTCGCAACGCATCCAGCGATTCCACCAGGTGAGTGGCTTCCGCTGGTGGAGGGAGCTTGAGTCCACCGGATGGACTTGCTGCACATGGAATCAATACAGATACGATCAATGTGGACATCGCGAGCATGGCCTTAAACCCCTGTTTTCCTCTGCCCCCTTCCCAAGGGGCAAACATGATCAAAGCAGGCTATCAGGTAGAAGATGTTCGTCGCAAACGCCGTAACCTGTCGAGCCCATCGAGTTCCCTCCATCGACTCTGCAGGGGGGCTTCAGCAGTCGAATATCTGAATCTGATGAGGTCTGAGAAGCTCGAATCCGATAACCAACCACCTTCTGAGCCCAGAAGATCACCGTGCAAAAAAAGACCGCCGTCTGAAGCTCCGACACTTCCAGACGGCGGCGCGCCACGGAGTAATTCCGCGGTATGAAGACAAGCAGATTGTGATCGTGGACAGGCCGAGGCCGTCACGCGACCACGGTATCCGCTCGCCTGCCCGATGGTCAATGTCCCTGGATGGTTTTCTTAGATATTGTCATAAGTCGTTTTATAGAAACGAATTACGATATTCAATATCATTCTCTCATTTGAACGAATCCATGCGACCCTGTGGGGCCATCAATCATCGAGAAACACGGTTCAGCTCATTTGCCACCTGTTTCATGGCTCTGGAAGACCGTCTGGCCAGTCTGATCAGGCCAGCGATCCTGAGGGGGTTTCGAGCCAGATAGCCCAGTACGCTCAGCGGTTTCGCTCGTCCATTGGCATCCACGAGGTTCAGGCTTCCGGCAGGCAGCTCATGGGTGGCTTCATCGCTGATACCTCTCAGGATGTCCCAATCAAGACCGAGTTCCTGGCAGACCTCCACGAATCGGCGGCTTTCCATGTCCACCAGGTCGGCTTCAGTCGCCCGGTACAGGCTTGTCTTGGCACTCACGGTCTCGAGGGCGTTGGGGACGGTACAGATCGATCGACCGGTCCCATGGCCATTCGATGGCTTCTGGGCAATCTGGTGGCCCTCCTCATCCAGAATCTCATCGATCCAGTGAGCTTCACCGGCCAGGATGGTCGGATTCAGGCCACCCGCCAGTCCCGCCAGGATTACGCCTGAGGGTGATTTTTCGGTTGCCAGCTGGCGAAGCTGCTCTTCAACGGCATCCTGGCCCGGTCCACAGACCATGATGCTGTCCGAGAGCCCTGCTTTTCGCAGGGATTTGGCTTCGATTTCAAGGGGGCAGAGGATGATTCGCCCTGTGGATGTGGCAGCCATGGTCCGAGCAGGCTACCAAGGGAATCGAATATTTGGCCGTCTCCCATTTGAAGCCCGTCGACGATCACCGTACGATTCCACATTCCTGACCCCATCGTCTAGTCAGGTCCAGGACGTCAGGTTTTCATCCTGAAAACAGGGGTTCGAATCCCCTTGGGGTCGTTTGAATGGTCGGCACTCCCTTTTTGGTGCTGAGGCCGGGAGGTGTTCGGTGAGACTGCCGAGGCCTCGTTCCCTCCCGTGGTGTCTGCTTCTTTTTCTGCATGTGACCACCCATGGCGTCATGGCGGCTTTGCCACCGCTGTCGCCATCCCATCAAGACATTCTCCAAACGGCTGTCGATGAAGCGGATGTTCCAGATGCCGCCTTCGAGGCGATGTCGGCTCATGTCCTGCAGTCCGGCGAAGACCAGCATGACGAACCAATTCGTCTGAGCTTCGTGGTGGATGACCTTCTGGATTCGCCTGGAGCCACTCGTGGAGAGTTGTATCGGGTCGAAGGTCGGCAACTGCAGCAACGCACGATGCTCGCGCCACATCAGGACATTGTGGAATGGTTCTTGCGAATGCCCTCCGGTGAGCCCGTCATCGTCTACCTGCCGTTGCGTGATGCCAGATCCTTGAAGGCTGATGGAAAAGGAGTCACGGTTGATGCACGGTTCTACAAGGTGGTCGCTGCGTTGGCTCGAGACCAGCAGCTTCGGAGGTATCCCGCATTCTTTGGCCGATCTCCTCGACTGCTTGCGGAAAGTCATTCCGTTGTAACGGAGCAGATGGACATCCTGCTTCTTCTAGGATTTCTGGCCCTCCTGGTCATCATTGGACTGGCCTTGATAGCCTATGCTCGTCGTCAGGTGAGGCGTGAACCACATCAGATTCACCGACCTCTTCGAGCATGGCCGGCAAGCGAGGACGATCCGGCTGAGGCGCTTCGGGAACTCCGATCACAATCCAAGGGGAACCAAAGTGACTGAATTGAACGTCTCTGTTCCCGGCGGGCACTACTCGATCCGGATCGAGGCAGGCCTCCTTCCTCACATGGCTCAACGAATCGAGTCCGTCCATCGCGGCCGCAGAGGACTCGTCGTCATGGATCACAATGTGGTGTCACCGCATGGATCCCACCTGTTGTCCAGCTTCAATGCAGACTGGAACCTGTCTGTTCAGGAATTGGTCGCCACCGAATCCAACAAGAAACAGGAAGCCGTTTCGGGATTGCACCAGGCCTGTCTCGAAGCCGGTCTTGATCGCGGATCGCTTGTGATCGGTTTCGGCGGTGGGATTACAGGCGACGTGTCTGGTTTCACGGCGGCGACATTTCTGCGTGGCATCTCGCTGGTTCTCATACCGACCACGCTCCTCGCAATGGTGGATGCAGCAGTCGGCGGCAAGACAGGCGTGAACCTTCCATTGCCCGGTGGACAGGGGTTGGGAAAGAACCTGGCGGGGGCCTTCTGGCAACCTCAAGCAGTCTTGATCGATCCACTGGTCCTCAGCACACTCTCCGAACGAGATCTTCGGTGTGGTCTTGCAGAGTGCATCAAGCATGGATTCATCGGTGATCCTGGACTCCTGGAACTGATTCATGAGAATCGCGATTCGATTCTGGCGGCGGATCCGCTTGCCATTACCGATCTCGTCGAACGAGCCTTGCGGGTCAAGATCGGTGTCATCGAGGAAGATGAGCGTGAAACCGGCGGGCGGGCT
>MDTA01101796.1_pt1 | contig 13239 bp, 13 predicted proteins | sample 811151 | NCBI WGS metagenome assembly MDTA01 (sample SAMN05326648, study PRJNA326480) | marine metagenome | isolation source: seawater | place: Indian Ocean: South | collected 2010 | reverse complement strand
GCGGGGACGACGGGATTCGAACCCGCGACCTCCTGCGTGACAGGCAGGCGTGAACTCCAGACTTCACCACGCCCCCGTACATTTAAATATAATAAAGAATTAATTTAACGACAGATATTTTTTCTAATCTTAAAATGGTAAATAATGAAAATTAGTTTTGGTACACAAATAGTTGACGGACCTTGGGGCGGAGGGAACCTTTTTTTAATAAATCTACGAAAATACCTAAAAGAAAATGGTCATGAAGTTGTATTTGGATTAAAAGATAAAGACATTGATATTATCCTATTTACAGACCCTAGGACCGGAATTGGTAGCACATCAATTATTAGTGCAAAAGATATTATAAAATACAAAAAAAAATCAAATAAAAGAGTTAAAGTCGTTCAGAGAATAAATGAATGCGATGAAAGAAAAAATACTAAAAAGATTAATAATTTATACAATAAGTCATCTGAAGTTGCAGATCATGTTGTGTTTGTAAGCAAATGGTTGCAGAATATTTATCTAAATTTAGGAATGAATAGAGATAAAACTTCAGTCATTATGTCTGGATCAGACAATTCTATTTTCAACTCATACGGCAGAACACAAAAACCTTCGGATAGAAAATTTAAAATAGTAACGCATCATTGGAGTTCAAACTGGATGAAGGGTTTTGAATTGTATTTAAAATTAGATAAGCAGTTAAATGATCCTGTTCTAAAAAACAAAATTGAATTTACCTATATTGGCAATATAGATAAAGACTACAGTTTTAAAAATACAAATTTAATTGCACCACTATCTGGTTTAGAACTTGCAAATGAATTAAAAGACCATGACATCTATATTACAGGCAGCTTAAATGAGCCTTCAGGAAACCATCATATAGAAGCTGCATTGTGTGGGCTTCCTGTGTTGTATATAAATAGCGGTGGTATACCTGAGTATTGCAAAGATTTTGGGATAGAAATAACTCACAATAATTTTGAAGAAAAAATTCTTTATATGATAGATTATTTTGACAAATTTAGAAATAAAATGGTCAAATATCCATTTGAATCAAATTTGATGTCTAAAGAATACTTAAGATTATTTAATGAATTAATAAATCAATAATACTGGCCCGATCCATGAGCTCCATCGTAATAAAACAATGGCTCGTCTATGTACAAGAGATCAGTTACCTTAATAACATTTAGCCAACAATCATAGTCAGCTTTTTCTGGAATACCTCTAAAACCTCCTACTGTTCTTATTAATTGTGTATCAATAGCAACACTAGACTTAATAACACAATTATGAATTTTTAGAAAATCCTCATTCCAGACCTTAGGCAATTTCCCAGTTTTTAGATACTTTGTAAATCTATATTTCTTTTTAAGAATTTTGTAAAAATATTCTTTATTGTACAAAGGGTATTTTTCAGTATCTGAATACTTCCCAAACCCAAAGAATCCTTCAGTTGAAGAAAATTTGTAATAACCCTTTTCCATTGCTGTGATTTGTTTTTCTAACTTGCTTTCCATCCAGCAATCATCATCATCAAGAAGCGCAACATATTTTCCATTAGCATTTTCAATTCCTATATTTATTAAAGGCTGCCTAGAACCAGTCCACCTTGGATACTTGTTTCTTCTTATGTTTATTTGTTTTACCTTATCACCAAAAGAATTTTTATAATATCGTTCGTCAGTAGATTCATCATTAATTAAAATTATTTCAAAATCATCCATTGACTGGTTTAATACACTGTTTATAGCATTTGTTAAATATTCATATCTGTTGTAGCTATGTATCACAACTGTAACTAAATTTTTCATATTTTAAATCTTTTTTTTAAGGGAACTAAAATCCGTTTTAAACAATAAATAAGAGTTTAAAAAGTAAAATAGTAATTTCCAACCGTCTTTAAATCTTGATATGTTTGTAGATCCATATTTTCTACTTCTATAATGCACAGGCAATTCAACAATTCTTTGTGCTGAATATGCAGAAGAAAAAATAAGATCAAAATCACAAAATGGATCTGAAACATACATATTTTTTTGCCATTTCTTTATAAATTCAACATTAGATCTTTTAAAAACTTTAGTACCACATAAAGAATCTGATAATTGCACAGAGGTTAATTTAGAAATTAAAAACTGAAAAGCTCTATTACCAAACTTATTTAATGTTTGCATTGATCCTTTTTCCATTTGGTAAATTAATCTTGTTCCATTGACAAAATCAGCATTTCCAAACTCAATAATTTCAAAGAAATCTGGAAGAGTTTCTGGATCAACACTTAAATCTGAATCAAGAATAGCAATTAATTCGTTACTACTTATATCAATCCCCTCCCAAACTGCGTTTGCTTTTCCGTTAGTAGATTGCTTAATTACTTTTATATTCAGAGAATTATATTTTTTTTGAATTTCTACAGATTTTTTATATGTATTATCTTTAGAGTCTCCACAAACAATAATTAATTCACTACTCTCAGAGAAAGTTGGAATTCGATTAATAAGTTCCTCTAGGTTTCCTTCTTCATTCTTTGCTGGAATGATAATTGATTTTGAAGTACTTTTTTTTGTTTCCTCCATTTTTGTGTAAATTAAATAATTTCTTATTCCAAGATTAATAAATGGTAGAAACAGATAAAAAATAATGTTAATTAAATTTCCTATTCCGAATAAGTTGAATGGAATATACAGCCTGTTGTATTTTTTAGCTCTTTGAAAGTTAGAAGCTCTCAAAATAGTTTCAATCTTTTCAGGTTTGATGTATGATTTAATATTTGTTTTATTTTTAAAACCAATTTTTTCAAATAACTTTATTATGATATGCCAATAGGGATTAATGCTTGAAAGAATAAGGCGTCCATCATTTTTAAGATGTTTTTTTATATTTTTTAGTGTGCCGTAAATATCATCACTTAACTCAAAAATATCAGTTAATATTACTAAATCAAATTTTTCATTGTTAGATAATTTATTTAAAACTTCATTAATTGACTCTCCTCTTTGAAGCTTTACAATATTTTCAAACATTTCATCTGGTATGTTTGAATTAAAGTTGACAATATTAACGTATTTTGAATCAGTTTTAATATATTTTAAAATTTCTTTCTTATGGCTTTTATAAAAATATTTTGAAGTTAAATACATAATTATGTTTAATTTTATTAAGAATTTCTCTATTGTAAATACTTCTCTTTTTCATTATCTTTATGTTTCAATATTCCAAAAATTAAATGTGTTCTTGGTGTATATTTTGATATTTTTAATTTATGGATTAATACAGATAATATTGCTTGGTCTTGACGATGATTTAATCGTGAACTTTTAGAAGGAGCTATGATTGATTCATCAATACTGCTTCGATACCAAGAATTGATTAATTCATTGACTTTTCTAGAATTTTTTGCAAATCCAACAATACCGCCACTTATGTTTCTTTTTTTATAATAACTAATAGGTACCTCGAGTATTTTTAATGTATCTAGATGTGTCCATCGTTCAATATTGTCAGAACTTTGAGGAGAGTAAAATCCATTTTTCTTTATAATTTTTTTTAGTAAATATAACTCTTTTGTGATTAAACAACCTGCATCTAGCCAAATTAAATTCTTACTTGTTTTATTAAATTCATTAAAAATTGATATTGGTTTCCAAGCATAAGCTCCCAATTTACCAAATTTATCTCTTCTACTTACAAAATCTGGATAATTTTTAAAATTAAAATCATTAATTTTATAATCAAAATTTAATTTTAAGTAATCTATTTCATTTTCAGTCATGCCTAGATTAATTATTATTACCTCTGTATATGGCTCATGAAGAGTTAAGGTTTTCAATAAATTTACTAAACTATTAAAGTGTGTAGAATCCGATCCTGTAATAATTAAGAAATCTTCATTATTTAGAGATTTTTTAAACAAAAAATAAAAAAGCAAAAAAATATCATTTAATAATTTAAAAAGCTCTAAAAAAAATTTTTTAAATAAAGCCATTTTTTACAGACAAATTGTATATTTTTTCGATTACTTCTTTATATTGATTAAATGGAATTGGCATGTGGTAATCGGAGTACTCAACATTTTTATTTTCTAAATTATAAATAACACTATCAATTTCATCTCTATCAATTCTATTAAAGTGTAGATATTGATCATTAAAATATATGACTCTATTAGGATTTTTTTTATCAAATTTTGAAATATACTTTTTTAGTTTAAGTTGATCTGTATACCAATTCTCATTGCCCTTTTGATAGTTTACTGGATACCAATCTATTAATTTTTTGACAATATCATTTTCAGTCCTTATGTTAAATATTTCACTCCATGTGCTTCCTTTAGCTAATGTCCAGCAAATAGGTATCATTGTTTTTGTAATAAAGCCCCATCTATAAACAACAAACATATGATCAGGTATATCTTCAACATTTCCAACAAAGTATTTTCTTGAAAGAGGTAAATCGTCAATATCAGCAGTTATGCAATTATCTTCTGGAAATAAAACTGGTGCTAATATCCTAATATTTTGAGCCACAAAAACTGGATCTACATCTTTTACATGAAAATGTAGAATTTCTCCTTCTAGGTCAACTTTTTCTTTTCCGGTATATATTAAAAGTGGCTTTACCCCCAGCCGTTTCCATGCTTCAGAAACAATAGGCCAAAAATCTAAATAATTTTTATTTTCATCTGAGGATAAAATAACTCTATCTATTTGCATAAAAAATTTCCTTATCTTTATTTAATTTCATACATGTTTTTTGGACAATCAAATTGACTTTCTAATATTTCTGTTAAGTTTCCTAATTTTTAATAAGTAAAATTTTAATATTTTTAGCTTGCTGCTTACAAATGATTTTATTTTCGATTTTAATTGATAATACTCTGCAACATAGGAGGACTCATTGACTAAAGTGCTTAAGGGAATTCTGGTCTGATCTTTTTTTACAAAGTGCTCCCAATAAGATAAATTTAATTTTTCTAGGTTTAAATTTTTATCAATTATTGAATTCATAAATTTTTTTAAACTATCTTCATTAACTTCTCTAAAGTCATCAACAAAATAAATAGGTAAGCCTTCTAAGTTGGTAAATGTTTGATGTCTTTTAATTATTGGTATGCTTCCCAAAAAAAGAGTTTCCCATATTCTGTGTGAGTCAAAACCATTGCCCCAGGGACAGATTACAAATCCTGACTGTTCTATTTTCTGAGCATACTCATTTATACTTAGAGTTTTATTTTCAATATCAACCCAAGCAAAGTCTTTAAAATAATCTTTAATCCATAATCTTTCTGTCTCATTTGTAGATTCTGAAAAATTAATATATACGTTTATATTTTGTTTGTAATATTCATATTTTTTTTTATCGATATTTTTAGAAGTTATATTTTTTTTGTAAGAGTATTCATTTGCAATTCCCAATGGTAAAGAAAAGAGATCATTTGCTTCGTAATCTTTGTTTAATGCATACCAGTTTTTAATACATTTTGGTTTTTTGCTATACAATCTTTTGTTGATTGAGGTGTCAGACTGATGGGTAATTAGAGTTAATTGAAAATCTTCATGCAAATCTCTAATTAAAAAAAATAAATTAAATAAATTTCCAGTATGCGTAAAAATAACATCACCTGAACTTAAAGTAAATTTTGACTGTTTATAAAAAATTAAATCTTTATCTCTAGTCAAAGTTTGTACATTTTTTAAATTCAAGCTTTCAAATTGATTTTTCGAAATTACTTCAGAATATACTAAATCTGAAAATCTGGCTATGTCATAACTGGAAAACATCTAACTCCTCTTATTAGCTTAACTAGATTTGCAACCAACTATATATTATTTTTTTCGATTAATTTATAGAATTAATAATCAAATCAAAAAAAACAATATAGACTTATAAAGTAAATAAGCATGTCAAGCAAAATTCAATCTTCATATAGTCAAAATAATTTCGAATCTGTATTCAAAAATATTTGTTTAAATGTAAAACCTATAAGTGTTCTTGAAATAGGTATATTAGATGGATATTCACTTAATTCATTTGTTAAGCACACCTCTCAGGAAACTAAAATTGTTGCAATAGATTTGTTTGAAGAATATGAGTTTAAAAATTCAAATTATAAATTAATAAAAGAAACTTTTAGTAAATACAAAAATGTTGAAATTTCATATGGAAATTTTTATGAATATCACAAACAATGTAATATTTTTGACATTATTCATATAGATATTTCTAATGATGGAGATGTTTATAAATTTTCAATTGAGAATTATCTTCCTAAAGCAAATAAACTTTTAATTTTAGAGGGTGGATCATTAGAAAGAGATAATGTTGATTGGATGAAAAGATACAAAAAACCTAAAATTAATAAATTTCTTAATGAAATAAAATACGAATATCGATTTGAAGTGATTGATTTATTTCCATCATTAACAATTTTTTATAATAATTTTGATAAAAAAATTGATCTAATATGAAAAATCTTCTCTTACTAAATTCATCAATAGTTGTAAATAAACCAATTTTTTCAAAAGATTTAATAAAAATTGAATACGGAAGTAACAGGATTGACTCATATGTGAATGGTTTTATTAATTTAAAAAACTTAAATATATTTGAATTATTTGAAAAAACTATTTTGATTGATAATACGGTTTCATCAATAAAAAAAATACCTAACAAAATAATTGAAACTTTGCCTAGCAATACATTATTTTTATTAGATAAAAAAAATAAACTAGGAAGAGCAAATAAGGGTGCGGGGATGTTAAGAAGCTTGCAAGACAATATTTCCATGCTTAAGGGTTTTGATTTAATTTTTTATTTTGAACCAAGATTGCTTTTAAAATCCACAGATTTTATAAAAAATTTTTTAGAAGATAATGTAAATTATTTTTCTATTGAAAGCGAAAAAAGAGTTAAGACAGGATACTTTGGCACTACTTCTTTTAACTTCATTAACTTTCTTGAACTATACTCCGCTGAAGAATTGGTTGAGCATAACTTACATATTGAGCTTTTAATGTATGAGTTTTATGAAGATAAAAATACAAATTTTCAAGATACTTCAATATCTCTTTGGAAAAATTATTTATCTGGGATATATGAAGAGTATTAAATTATAACTCCTTTTTATATTTTAAAATTGTTAAGCTTTAAGTTATGTCAAAAAAAGTTTTAGTAACTGGTGGAGCAGGTTTCATCGGTCACATACTTATAAAATACTTAATTGATAATACAGATTGGGAAATAATCAGTCTTGATAGGCTTGACTACTCTGGAAATCTTAACAGGTTCGATCATATGTTTAAAGAATATGACAACAACACAAAGTCTAGATTAAAAATTATTTATCATGATTTAAAATCTGAAATTAGTAACTTAATTGAAAGTCAAATCAGAGATGTAGAGATTATTTATCATTTAGCAGCTTCTTCCCATGTTGATAGATCAATTACTGATCCTTTAACCTTTGTAAAAGATAACGTTTTGGCAACTGCAAATATTTTGAACTACGCAAGATCTATGGACAAATTAGAGTTAATGGTCTATTTCAGTACTGATGAAGTTTTTGGACCAGCTAAACCTGGCCAATCATTTAAGGAATGGGACAGATACAACAGTACCAATCCATATAGTGCTGCAAAAGCTGGTGGTGAGGAGTTGGCAATAGCATTTGAAAATACTTACGAATTACCTATAGCTATTACACACTGTATGAATGTATATGGTGAAAGACAACACCCTGAAAAGTATATACCAAATACTTTATGGAAATTAAAAAACAATAAAAAAATCACAATCCATGCAAATAAAGATCGTTCAAAACCTGGAAGTAGACATTATTTGTATTCTGAAGATGTTGCCAGTTCTGTCCTGTTCATTACTCAAAATTTTGATAAATTAAAATCAAGTCAACACAGTAATAATGAAATAGGCCCCAAATGTTTAAAAGTTAATATTCCAGGCACTAAAGAATTGGATAATCTTGAAGTAGCAAAACTAATTTCTGAATATTCTGGTTTTGAATTAGATTATGAACTTGTCGACTTCCACTCATCGAGACCTGGTCACGATTTGAGGTATGCTATTGACGGTGAATTTATCACCAGTGCAGGGTGGAGCCCAAAGTATACTGTTGAAGATAGCCTGGAAAAGCTTGTTAAATGGTACCTAGAAAATCCAGAATGGCTTGAATTTTAATTCCATCCTTCCTTTATAGCATTAACAATATATTCTCTCTCAGATTCTCCAACCCACCAACCTACTGGTATACATACCATTTCATCAATAAATGATTCTAACAGTGGCAAATCAGTCTGATAAGACTTAGTAGCTGTATGTTTGTCATTTCTTTCGTGTACTCTGCTTACAATTATATTTTTATTTTTCATATGTTCCATAAAGCTATCTCTGTTTTTAACTTTTATAGTGTATATCCAAAAAGGAACATCATAATCGCTTGAGTAATTCATCAACTCAACATTTTGTATATTTTTTAAATTTGTATTATAAAAATCACCATTGTCTTTATGAATTTTTAACAATTTTTTTGTCACAGGTTCAAAATTCATTCTACCTATGTACGCGTTGACATCATTCATATGGAATTTGAAACCAACATTCAAAATATCAGATTCACATCTGAAATCTTTTCTATTTTCTTCTCTGTCTATTCCATACCACCTAAGTAGTTTTGCCCTATCTACATCATCTTTGAAGTTAAAATTAATACAACCTCCATCAACTGAGGTTAAGTGTTTAATTGCTTGAAAGCTAAATGAACTAATATTTCCAGTATTACCAATCATTTCATTTTTGGTTTTTGTACCAAAAGCATGAGCAGCATCTTCTATAATTAAAAATTTAAACCCATATTTTTTTTGAAAGTTGTCTTGAATTTTTCTTAATCTAAAAAGATCAACTGGGTATCCTCCCCAATGAACTACAAGTACAGCTTTTGTATTTTTATTTAACTTAGTCTCTAAATCGTTTAAATCCATGTTGCAATTTTCTGGATTTACATCAACCCACTTCAAGTTAATTTTATTTAATATAATTGGCCAATTTGTAGCTGTACAAGTTAATGGAGTTGTTAAGACATGATCTTCAGGAGACTCAATTTTTATCCTGTCTTCACCTAGCCCATATTCTTTAAGCATATGAAATATTAAATGCAAACCAGACGTAGCAGAGTTAGTTGTAACAACCTTGTCATTATTAAAGTATTTTTTTAAAACTTCTTCAAATTTTTCTACTTCAGGGCCCTGAGTTATATATCCACTTGACAACACATTTGATACAGTGTTTGAAGCTTCTTCGCTCATAAATACTTTGAATAAAGGTATTGTTTCAGTTTGATTCACAGAATAATTATATCTCAGATAAATTATATAATGTATATCTAATGCAGTAGTTCCTCAAAAGATTGTTTCATTGTTGTTTCATTTAGTATATTGTTTATGTGAAGTTTTAAGTTTTTATTGATTTGTATGAGTAAATCTCTTTCTTCAAAAATTTTTAATTTATCAGCCAAATCTATGTAATCAAACTGTTTAAATTTTAATTTGTAGTCATTAGGAAAAAATTCTCCCATACCTCCAAAATCAGGAAAAAGTGAAGGGATTCCAAACATTGATGCTTCACAAAGCAACCTTGGTTGCCCTTCGTACATTTTTGTTGCCGTTACAACTCCTCGAGATTCTTTAATTATTTCAAGAGCAGTTTCATGTGTTTGTGGTCCTAAAAATTCTATTGATGGATATTTATATTTTTTTGACAACTCCAACAATAAAGGTCCCTGTCCAATTATTTTTAACGACAAGTTTTCAATACCAGACATGATCCAAGCTTTGATTAATTCTTCAACTCCTTTGTCTTGACTTATTCTTCCCGCATATACAATAAATTCAGAATCTTGATTATATTTGTTTTCAGATAAATTTTTAATTGGATTTCTATATACATTGATTTTTTTAGATTCAAATCCTAAATCTTCTAAATACTTTTTATGAAAATCTGTCATCACAAGTAAATTTACTTCTGAGTTTTTCATTAATCTAAAATATCTTTTTCCATAAATAATTCCAAAAAAAGACTTTATGAAAGAGTTCTCATAATATTTATTAAATCTTCTGTTATTTACATGTAGGTTACATTTAAAGCAAAATCTGCCTTCTTTTATATGATCTTTAATTTTGAAAAAATTAGTACAATAATATCTAAAATTGTGAACTTTTAAATAAGTTTTAACTTTTCTTTTATTTAAAATTTTAAAAATACCTAAATTTGCTTTAAACCAAGTGTTGTGAACATAAGCTACATCTGGAGAAAATTCATCCAAGGCTTTCGTAAGAATTCTATTAGATTTAAGGTTTGAATTTGTAAGAAATGATAGAAAATCTGAAATATTTAACTTTTCACGATTGCTGTATGCAATGTACTTAACATCATAAAATTGACTGAGAAATTCCACCTCGTCAATAATATTTGTATCCTCTCCTCCTTTTTCCTTGTAAAGAGTATTAATTACGAGTATTTTTTTCATGATAGTTAAGTTTAAATCTATTACTTTTGTAGTTATTCTTATTTAAATTTTAAAATAGATGTTAAATTAGCCTATGGAAAAAAACTACAGTATTTCAGTTATAGTTCCTTTTTTTAATGAGGAAAATTATTTAGAGGAATCTGTAAATAGATTAGTAAAAGTAGGTATCTTTAAAGAAATTATTCTAGTTGATAATAAATCAACTGATAGAAGTAGTTTGATTGCTAATACTTTTGTTAAATCTCACCAAAATATATTGTTAATAAATGCATTTGAAAAAAGTGGAAAGGGATATGCTGTCTCAGTAGGCTTAAAGAATGCTACAAGCACTCATTTAATTATTCATGATGCTGATTTAGAGTACTTTCCTGAAGACATTTTCGATATGTTTAAACTTACAAAAAAATATCCGAATGATTTAATTTTAGGGTCAAGGGTTATTGGAGATAAAGTTAGGCTGAATAAATATTATTACACACGCCTCTTTAATAGACTTTTTTCATTATTTTTTTCACTTATCAACTTATACAAAGTAACTGATATATCAAGTTGTTATCAAATTAATAAATTAAGTAATTTAGTTGATATGGAGTTAGTTGAGAATGGATTTGCAATTGAAGTTGAGATTTTATCAAAAAATCTAAGAATGAATAATAAAATAATAGAAACTCCAATTAAATATCAAGCAAGAAGTTACAGTGAGGGAAAAAAAATAAAAATATCTGATGCGGTGATTATATTTTTTAAAATTCTAAAGTACTCTAGATTAAACTTCTTTCTTAAGTAAGTTAATATTCATTAAAAATGAGTAAAACAATAACAAAAATAAATTTAATACGTACCTATAAGATGACTCAATTCCAAAATCTTTCCACCACACAATGTAAAGTAAAAATATTAAAACAAAATTTATAATAATAGCCGCTAAAGATACATTTAGAGTAAACGACTCAACACTGTTGAGTTTTAAAAAGAGTCTTAAAAGGTTTACTATAAAAAATATAAATAAAAAATAAACAAATGGCTTATCTATTAAAAGTTGAGAAAATACTTTATAAACATTATCAACAGCTAAATTATTGAATGTTAAAATATCAATTAATAATTCTTTAATACTTGTTCCCTTAAGTAGTTCAAATTCTTTGGAGTCAGGTATATAGACATTTGTAAAAATTTTATGAATAAAATACGGTATCAACCCTATCAATAATCTTGGGTTTTTATATTTAATGAAAAAATAAATTAATAAAATAAGTGAAATAGTTGATACAAACTGTTTTGTAAAAAACAAAAAACTAAATAAGAAAAAATAAAGGTAAGAGTTTAAATATGATTTTTCAAAAATATGATTTTTTATATTTAATAAAAATGTTGCAAAAATAAAGCCAACTAAACCCTCCAACATTAAAGAGTCCATAAATAAGTACGTAAGCCAATCACTATTTAAAATAAATGGAACTAGTGTTACAGATGCAATTATTTTGTCTTGTTTTGAAAGACACAAATCATTAATTACAAAAACTGCAAAGATAATTATTAAGTTTGAATTTAATCTGATGTAACTAAAGTCAAAAAAATAAAAATTTAAATTAAATAAAAGTGATTGCACATAGCTTATAGCAAGTGTTTGTCCTTCAATTATATTATTAGTAAAAGCAGTGTAAAAATTTTCTGTTGAAATTAGATTTGCTAGCTTATACCACTGTAATGGAACATCCGTATTTAGCTCTTTATATCCTGAAATGTTGGAGAGTTCAATGTAATATCGATTATTAAAATATAAAGAGCCCACATAAAATGCTATAACTTTAATTATTTCAATCTTTTTTTCTACTTTATAAGTTAAAAAACACAACCAAAAGATAAAAACAAAAACAATAGTTGTTTTAAATGAGATTTCTTTTAAAAAAGGTAAAAATATTAAATTAAAAATATAAAAACTAGTTAAAAAACATACCAGTGACAAAGAAATGGAGTCTAGTTTTAAAACTTTATTAACTACATTTGATATTTGATAGTAAAACAATGAACTAATAAAAATTGCAAAAATTATTACCTTATTACCATATAAGTAATTCAAAAAGTCATTTTTTCCGCTAAAAAAGTTTGATAAAGAGTTAACTAGTAATGGACTAACAATAATAATTAGCAAATTTTTTTTTATTAGGCTCTTCATTAATTATCCATTTTTTCTATATTTTATTTATGTTTTTTAACGAGTTGTTTTGTAATTCTTGTATTATCATCATGTTTCCAGTAGCTATAGGTATTTACTCCTTCTACGGTTTTTGGTAGCTCTCTGAATAGAGCTTTTTCAAATATAAAAAACAAATTCATAATGGCTTGTTCGTTTGTTCTTGTGTAGGGATACTTTTTCACTAACTTTTTAATCTCTTCTTTTGTTTCTGTTTCAATTATTTGGGTATCATAAAAAATCATTCCTGTTTGAAAGTAATTTTTTATTGACAAATCATAAGATTTTTTCAAATTTAAAAAGTCTTTGTGTGTATTGTCAAATTGTCCTTCGAGATCCCAATGCTCTCCATCGCTGTAGTCTCTATTTGCAAATAGACACCCCCTGGGTTTTATTTTAAAAATTGGATTTATGTTTTTATGAATTGTCATGTTGATATCAATGTAAAAAATATAATCCCATTTTTTTAAAATTGGATCAAAAAGATGTAGCTTATGCCATTGAAAATTTTTAT